>Ga0207693_10002160_pt1 | contig 17137 bp, 15 predicted proteins | sample LARL81metaG_FD_184347 | JGI IMG/M metagenome (GOLD analysis project Ga0207693, IMG submission 184347) | Corn, switchgrass and miscanthus rhizosphere microbial communities from Kellogg Biological Station, Michigan, USA - LAR L8-1 metaG... | ecosystem: Host-associated > Plants > Roots >...
GAGGGCGCCACGTAGGAGCCGTCGGGCGCCTGGATGTCGGCGATCCCGAGGCCCGCGGTCTTCGCGAAGTCGTACGAGAGGTATCCCGCGCCGCATTCGGTCTGCGAGATCCCGGCCGCGACACCATCGTTGCCCGACGCGCCGGTCCCGACAGGCCACTGCACGGCCTTGTCCGCACCGACCTTCGACGCCCACTCGGGGCTTTCCGCCGAGAGCCACCCGGTCCACACCGCAGTCGTGCCGGACTCATCGGACCGGTGCACGGTCTGGATGGGCTCGTCGGGCAGGTTCACCCCAGGGTTCTGACTCGCGATCGCCTGGTCGTTCCACTTCGTGATGTTGCCGAGGAAGATGTCGGAGATCGTCTTGCCGTCGAGCTTGAGGCCGCTGTCGACGCCCTGCACGTTGTAGGCGAACACCACAGCGCCGAGCGCGGTCGGGAACTCGATGTAGTTCTGGTTCGGCAGGTTCGAGATCTCGTCGCTCTGCAGCGGCACGTCCGTGGCTCCGAAGTCCACGGTCTGCGCGGTGAACTGCTCGATCCCGCCGCCGGACCCGATGGCCTGGTAATTGATCTGCGCGCCCGGCTCCTTCTGCAGGAAGGACTGGGACCAGAGCTGGTAGAGCGGCTGCGCGAAGGTCGACCCGGCGCCGTTCAGGGCCGTGCCCTGGAAACCGCCGGTGGTCGTGCCACCGCTCGTGCTGGTCGTGCTCGAGGTGTTGCTACACGCCACCGCCACGAGCGTGAGGGCCGCCGCGGCGATCACCGCGGGTCGTCCGAGCCGATGGATCCTCATCCCTGCCATCTCCTCCTGATCGCTTCGATGGGAACGTAGGCAGGCGAGGTGGCCATACCTGGGCGTCCACATGAACGCTCGGTGAACGAGGGGGACCAGAAGGGGCTCTTCTGGAACACGAGGTGAACGAGGCGGCCGCCGCCACGTTCACTCCCCGTAGACTCGCGTGAGATGGCGCAGGTCGCGGGTGTGCTGGTGATCGGCCTCGCCATCGGCGCCCTCGCGGTCTGGGCCGTGCAACGCGGATCGGTGCGCGGGCATCGGGCCGACGCGCAACGCCGCGTGGACCAGGCGACGGCGGGTCGCCGCGAGGCGGAGCGCGAAGCCGACCGTCGCGACCGCGCGCAGGACCGCATCCTCGGGGCGATGGAGGAAGGGGTCCTGCTGCTCGACGCCTCGGGCGCGCGTCTGTATGCGAACCCCGCGTTGTCCGACCTGCTCGGCTCGGCCCCGGATCGAGCCACCGACCTGCACCCCCTCGGGCTGCAGCGCGCCGTTGAATCGGCCAAAGCCTCGGGCGCCGTCTCTCGGGCCGAGGTCGAGGTCGGCTCCTCCTCCAGCCGGTGGCTGCGGGCGACGGCCCTGCCTGTGGGCGCAGACGGAGCCACGCTGTTGGTGATCCGCGACGTGACGCAGGCCCGCCGCCTAACGGCGACGCGCCGAGACTTCGTCGCGAACGCCTCCCACGAGCTCAAGACGCCGGTCGCGTCGATCCGGGCCGCGGCCGAGACGCTCCGCGACGGCGCGATCGACGACCCGCCCGCCGCTCGGCGGTTCACGGAGCAGCTCGAGCGCGAGGCGGTCCGGATGTCGCGGATCGTGGCCGACCTGCTCGATCTGTCCCGGCTGGAGACCGGGAGCGAGATGGACGATCAGGTCCGCCTCGACGCGGTCGCCGCCGACGAGGTAGAGCGCATGGGCGACGCGGCCGGCATCCGGGGCGTCGCGATCTCGGTCGACGCGACAGCCGTGCCGGCGGTCCGTGGCTCCGCCCGCGACCTCTCGTTGATGGTCCGGAACCTGATCGACAACGCCGTGCGCTACACGGGCGACGGCGGCTCGGTCGACGTCTCCGTGCGCGCAGAGGATGACAGCGTCGTGGTGAAGGTCGCCGACACCGGGATCGGGATCCCGCAGCGCGAGCTTCCCCGCATCTTCGAGCGGTTCTATCGGGTCGACCGCGCGCGCTCTCGCGAGACGGGCGGCACCGGTCTGGGTCTGTCGATCGTGCGGCACGTCACCGAGAACCACGGGGGCGAGGTCACCGTCGAGAGCGAACTCGGTCAGGGCACGGTCTTCGAGGTGCGGCTGCCGACGGCGCCGGTTGCTCCGTAGGCTGGGCCGATGGGCCTCGTGTTCCTCGTCCGCCACGGGCTGACCGGCCAGACCGGCCGCCTGCTGTACGGACGCACACCCGGCATCGACCTGGACGACCGCGGCCGCGCCCAGGCGGAAGCGCTCATCGCCAGGTTCGAGGGGATCCGTCTGTCGGCGATCTATTCGAGCCCGCTCGAGCGGTGCGTGCAGACGGTCGAACCGCTCGCGGCGGCGCGGCGGCTCACGCTTCGTCCCGACGACGCGTTCCTCGAGATGGAGGCAGGCGCGTGGACCGGGCGCACGCTCGCGCAACTGCGCCGGACGAAGGCATGGCGCACCGTCCAGCAGACGCCAAGCGACTTCGTCTTCCCGGGGGGCGAAGCGTTCATGGACGCGCAGGCGCGTGTCGTCACGGCGATCGACCGGCTGGCGAACCGTCACCGGAAAGGGTCGATCGTCATCGCGAGCCACGGCGACATCGTGCGGATCGCGCTCGCTCATTACCTCGCCACGCCGCTGGACGACTTCCAGCGGATCGTGGTCGACACCGCCGCGGTGTCGGTGGTGTTGCTCGGCGGGGTGCGGCCGCACGTGCTGCTGGTGAACGACACCGGCGGTCTGGAGCGCTTCCGCGCCGAACACACGGCGCCGTGGGAGGCCTCGAAGACCCCGGACCGGCGCCGGAACGCGAAGGTGCGAGGATAGACCGCATGGATCTCGGCGCGGTCGACCGCATCACCGCCGACGCGATCGGCGAACCCGGGTTGCGTACCTTCTATCTGCAGGCGCGCGCCGGCGAACAGCTCGTCACGGTGATCGTCGAGAAGGAGCAGGTCGAGCTCCTCGCGCGCTCGGTGCTCGAGCTCGCGACTGAGGTGCCCATCCCCGACGACGTCGAGCCCGAGGAGCTCTCGCTCGAGGAACCCGTCGATCCGCGGTGGCGTGTCGGGCGGCTGTCGATCGGCTTCGACGACGAACAGGACCGGTTCCTGCTGGAGATCGACGAGTTCGTCCCCGAAGCGGATGAGGACGACGAGGACCCGCGGTCGATCCTGCCGGAGGAGCCCGAGTCGATCACGCTGTGGGCGAGCCGGGAACAGATGCTCGCGCTCGCGCGGCACGGCACGACGGTGGTCGCCCGCGGGCGGCCTCGCTGTCAGTTCTGCGGGAACCCCATGGACCCCGAGGGGCACGTGTGTCCGGCCACGAACGGGCATCGAACGCCGCGGGCCTGAGCGTTCCGGCCGCGCTGGCGACCGGCGAGATCGAGGTGCTCGGCGCGCTCCCCGAGTCGTCGAACGCGGCGCTCCTCGTGCGATGCGTCACACCGGAAGAGAGCGTGTTAGCCGTCTACAAGCCGATGCGTGGGGAAGCCCCGCTGTGGGACTTCCCCGACGGCACGCTGCACCGGCGTGAGGTCGCGGCGTTCGAGGTCGCGCGCGCGTTGGGCTGGCCGCGCGTCCCGCCGACCGTGCTCCGTGAAGGTCCGTTCGGGCCGGGGTCGATGCAGCTGTTCATCTCCTTCGATCCCGCCGAGCACTTCTTCACGCTGGAGGTCGAACACGCGGACACGTTCCGGCGCGTCGCGATGTTCGATCTTGCGGTGAACAACGCAGACCGCAAGGGCGGCCACTGCCTGCTCGACGAGGACGGAGAGATCTGGGTGATCGACCACGGGGTCTGCTTCGCGGTCGAGCCCAAGCTTCGGACCGTCATCTGGACGTTCGTCGACGAGGCGTTGCCGGCCAACGCCGTCGACGATCTCTCGCGGGTGCGAACGAGCCTGGAAGAAGGTGGCGACCTAGCCGCGACCCTCGGGGCGCTGCTCGCTCCCGACGAGGTCGCGGCGACCGCCGAGCGGATCGACCGCTTGCTGGCCGATGGCCGCTTCCCCGAGCCGGAGCCGGGCGTCCGGCCGTTCCCATGGCCGCCGATCTGAGGCTTCGGCACACGACGGTGCCGACGCCGTTCGGACCGCTCACCGTCGTGGTGTCGCCCGACGGCGTCGTCGCCACCAGCGGCGGGGATCCGCGCGAGCTCGTAGACGAGCTCGCGCGGCGGCTCGGCGTGGTGTCGCGGGCGGCGGCGCTCCGCGCCGCCACCCGCGACCTCGAGGCCTACTTCGGCGGCAGGCGTGCGCCGATGCGCACGCCTGCCGACCTCCTGCTGGTCGGGACGCCCTTCGCACGGACGGTGCTCGAGATCACACAGACCATCCCGTACGGCGAGATGTGGACCTACGGCGACGTCGCTGGGAAGGCGGGCCGGCCCGGCGCGGCCAGGGCAGCCGGTTCGGCGCTCGCCCGGAGCCCGATCGAGCTCTTCGTCCCCTGCCACCGGGTGGTCCCCTCGGGCCCCGGCTTGGGCTCGTACGGCGGCTCCGAGGACCGTCGCGCCACGCTGCTGCGATTCGAGGGCGCGATCTGAGCCACCGGACGGCAAGACGCTTCATACGAGAACATGGGGCCGTGCGCCGTCTGCCCGTCCTCGCCCTCGCCCTCGCGTTCGTCGCGGCGGTCGCGTGCACCAACAACGACTCCTCCACGGCGGACACAGCCGGTTCGAGCACGTCCTACGCCATGGAGGTCGCGACCAGTGACCTCTATGCCGGCACCCCGCAACGCATCCAGGTCGGCGTCTTCTACTCGACTGCCAACGGGGTGCAGCTGCTGACGGGCGGCACGGTGCCGCTTTCGCTCACACCTGCCGACGGCGGCCAGGCGATCCAGGGCACCGCCCACTACGTGCCGGCGCCCGGCACCGCCGTCGCACCGACCCCGACGCTGACGTCCCCATCACAGGGACGAGGCGTGTACCAACTCGAACATGTCAACTTCCCGTCCGCAGGTGTATGGACGGCGTCGATGTCGTTCACCGTCGGCGGCCCGCCGCAGAACCTGAGCACGCAGTTCGGCGTCTCCGACAAGCCCGCATTGCCGGCGCCCGGCCAGAAAGCGCTCGACACGACGAACCTGACGATGGCCGACAAGAACGTGAACCCGGAGTCGATCGACTCCCGGGCGCAAGACGGCGCGAAGATCCCCGACCCGGAGCTGCATCAAGACACGATCTCCGGCGCGCTCGCCAAGCACGAGCCGATCCTCGCGCTGTTCTCCACGCCGGTGTATTGCCAGAGCGAGTTCTGTGGGCCGTCGACCGACGCGCTCGAGCAGATCGCGAAGACAGGCCCGAAGAACGCCGCCTACATCCACATCGAGATCTACAAGGACTACGCGAAGCACCAGATCAACACCGCGGCGGGACAGTGGCTCCTGCGCAACGGCAACCTCACCGAACCCTGGCTGTTCCTGATCGGACCCGACGGGAAGATCGTCGACCGATGGAGCCCGCTGTTCGACGTGCATGAGGTCCAAGCCGAGCTCGACCGGGTCGCTCGGTGAGCTCGGACGATCACCGCGACTCCCACGATCACGAACACTTCGGCCCGGCGGATGCCGCCACGCTGGCAACGCGCGATGGTTCGCGCGCGACGTGGATCTCGTTAGGGATCCTCGCGGCGACCGCCGCGGTCCAGCTGGCGATCGTCGCGGTGTCCGGGTCGGTCGCGCTGCTCGCCGACACCATCCACAACGCGACCGACGCATTGACCGCGATCCCGCTGTTGATCGCGTTCCGGCTCGCCCGGCGGCAGCCGACCCGCCGCTACCCGTACGGCTACCACCGCGCTGAAGACGTCGCCGGACTGGTCATCGTCGGGCTGATCGCGATCTCGGCGCTCGCGGCGGTGATCGAGGCGATCGATCGTCTGGTGCATCCACAACCGCTCGACGCCGCGGGCTGGGTGCTCGCCGCGGGGCTCCTCGGGCTCGCCGGGAACGAGATCGTCGCGCAGTACCGGATCCGTGTCGGGCGCCGGATCGGGTCGGCGGCGTTGGTTGCCGACGGGCTGCACGCGCGCACCGACGGGCTCACCTCGCTCGGCGTCGTGATCGCGACGCTCGGCGTGCTCGCCGGCTTCGAGCGTGCCGACGCCATCGTCGCGCTCGCGATCACGGTCCCGATCGTGTTCACGATGGTTGCCGCTGCACGGACGGTCCTGCATCGAGCGCTCGACGGAACCGACGAGACGACCCTGGCGCTGATCGAGGCGGTCGCCAGCGCCGTCGACGGTGTGGCCCACGTGGAAGACGCGCGCGCCCGGTGGAGCGGGCACCGGCTGCTGGCCGACCTCACCGTCGTCGTCGACGGTGCGCTGACCGTCGATGCGGGCCACCGGATCGCCGAGGCGGCCCGCGAGGCCTTGCTGCACGAGGTCCCCCGCCTGGCCGATGTCACGGTGCACGTCGACCCGCACATCCACGCGCACGAACCGCCCGGCGCTCCGTAGCATGGGCGCCGTGGATCCCTCACTGCCTCCCCCGCCACCCTCGACCGAGGGGCCCGTCGCCTGCAAGCGGCATCCCAACGTGCAGACGGGGCTGCGCTGCGTGCGCTGCGGCGATCCGATCTGCCCGGACTGCATGCGCCCGGCCGCGGTCGGCTACCAATGCCCCGACTGCGCCCGCGGATCGCGCCAGGAGATCCATCAGCCAGGCCGGCGGGTCGGGTCCTCGGCGGCCGGCCTCAGCGTCACCAACGTCCTGATCGCGATCTGCGTCGTGGTCTACGTGATCGGCGTCGCGATGTCGGGGGCGGGTTCGGTGATCTCGGGCGCCACCGAGAAGGTCCTGATCCAGCAGGGCGCGCTGGAGCCGTTCCGGGTCGCCGGCGGCCAGTACTGGCGCCTGATGACGAACGCGTTCCTGCACTTCGGGATCATCCACCTCGCGTTGAACATGTACGCGCTGTTCATCATCGGAAACGTCGTCGAGGCCGAGCTGGGACGGGTCCGGTACCTCGCCCTGTTCGTCGTCACCGGCTGGTTCGCGTCCTCGATCGCGTACTGGCTGACGCCGCCGCTGGTCGCCGTGCAGGGCGGCTTCACGCTGCAGGTCAGCGCCGGCGCCTCGGGCGCGATCTTCGGACTGTTCGGCGCGTTCCTGGCCTACAACTACCGCCGGCGACATCTCGCGTTCTACGCGAACCGGATGCGGCAGATGCTGATGCTGATCGTCTTGAACATGGTGTTCACGTTCACGATCCCGGGCATCTCGTGGCAGGCGCACGTGGGCGGACTGATCGCGGGGCTGATCGCCGGCTATGCGGCGCTGGACGGGTTCGGCCCGCGCGTCTCGCGGACGGTGGCACTCGTCATCAGCCTCGCCGGGCTGCTCGCGATCTCGGCCGTCATCATCTCGATGCGCACTGCCGAGCTGCAGTCGCAGTACGCGCGATTCATCGGCCGCTGAGCATTAGCCGGTCGCCGTCGGCGGTGGGGTGTCGGCGTCCGCGATGCCGTAGATGTATCCGGCGCGTGTGCCAACGTAGAGCCACCCATGCCACACCGCAGGCGTCGACTCGATGCAGTCCCCGAGGTTCATGTTCCACTCAAGCAACGGCTGCGCGTTCGGGTCGGACACGTCCCACGCGTAGAGATGGCCGGAGCAGTCGCCCTGCAGCAGAGTGCCGTCGACGACCACCGGCGAACCGATCGCCGGCGACCCGATCTGCCGCTCCCACATGACCGTGCCCGTCGCGCGATCGATCGCGAGCACGCGACCGGCGGCCGTCGTCTCGTACACGGTGTCGCCGTAGATCGCCGGCGTCGACCAACTGCCGCCGGCGCCTTCGAACCCGAGCTCCATCGCCGGGATCGACCACACGACGGGATCGGCCGGGTTGCGTGGGTCGAGCTTCATCAGCTGCCCGAGGTGCTGCGACTGCGAATCGAACCGCTGGTACTCGCTCGCGACGTAGAGATACCCCTGGTCGTCGATGGTGACCGATGCGTCGGTGTCGTCCCCCGTCCAGAACCGGAACACCTCGTGCACGTTGTCGCCGCCCTTGAAGACGTCGGAGATGTCCCAGCCGGTGATCAAGCCGCCGGAGTTGGCGACGTACACGACGCCATCGCGGTACGCCACCGAGCTCTCGATCGACACGTCGTAGCGCGTGTCGAGCCCGTCGGCGTTGATCCCGCCGGGCTGGGCGACCGCGTCGAGCAGCTGCTGGTCGAAGCCCGGCACGACGATCGGCTTCCCGGGCGAGACCGTGACGAGCCCACGGGAGTCATAGCCGCGGTGCATCGGGACGATGTACAGGTAGCCGTTCTCCCCGCCCTCGATCAAGACGTCGTTGACCATGAGCGCCGCGCCGTCCCAGTCGTCGTTCCACATCGGATGCGGCGCGAGCGAGGTGTCGTGCGCGTCGATCTCCCATAGGACGGTCGGCGTGGAACGGTCCATCGCAACGACGCGGAAGTGGTTGTCGCGCGAGCCGGCGTAGTACAGCGGGTAGCCGTCCGGGTCGGTCGTCGCCGACCCCTTCGCGAGATCCTGCGTCACGAGGTCGGGCAGCAACGGTTGTCCCGTCCCCGCGTCGAGGAAGTGATAATGCCCGTCGTAGGCCCCCTCGCGGATCTCCATCGTTCCGTCGCGCAGTGGCACGACGTTGGGCTGGCCGGTCCACCCGGTGCCGCACCACTGCTTGATCTGCGAGCCGGCGCCGCCCTCCGCGGACATCGAGCACATCTTGGTTCCGTCGCTCGGATAGACCCACCGCTTCACCGGGTCGCTGGGAACGGGGCCTTGTCCGTACCAGGTGCGGCTCGCGTCTCCGCGGAATGTCGTGATGCCCGCGACGGTCTGATCCGGCGGTTGCGTGGGCGAGGTCGCCGCGAGCGCCGGCAGCGTGGGGGCAGCGACACGGGCCACCGCCACCACACCGACCAAGGCGATCAGGGCGAGCGCTCCCGCCGCCCACACCGAGAGGTGGTCACGGGCGGCAGGGTCCATGCGCTGAATCGTAGCCCGGGGCTGTCGCGGAACCGTGACGTCGCGTCAGACCGGATCGGCAGCGGATCGGTACGTACCGAGCACGCGCACCATCGAGGTGTGCCGTTCCACCTCGCGCAGCGCATCCCCCAGCGCCGGGTCATCCATGCCGGCCATCACGTCCACGTACATGAGGTATTCGAAGGGTTTGCCGCGCCGCGGCCGCGACTCCAGCTTGTGCAGGTTGATCCCGCGCTTGGCGAACGGCTCGAGCGATCCGAGCAGCGACCCCGGCTCGTCCAACACCGCCCAGACCAGCGAGGTCTTGTCCGCCGCACCGAGCCCTGGATCCTCGGTTCCAAGCACGGCGAACTTCGTGAAGTTCTCCTTCTCGGTCTGGATCCGCTCCGCGAGCACCTTCAGTCCGAAGTTCTCAGCGGCCGCGACGCTGGCGATCGCGGCCTCCGTGGGGTCGGCCGCAGCCGCGATCTGCCGGGCTGCGCCGGCGGTGTCGTGCACCGGCACGGGCTCGATCCGCATCGAAGCCAAGAATTCCTCACATTGCGCTAGCGCCTGCCAGTGCGATTTCGCCCGTCGGATGTCCTCCAGCCGAGCCCCAGGCACCCCCAGTAACGCGTGATCGACCCGGACCACCACCTCGCCCACGATCCGCAGCAAACTGGTGTGCTGCAACAGATCGTAGGTCTCGTTGACCGAGCCAGCCTGGGAATTCTCCATGGGCACGACGCCGAACGGGGCCTCCCCGCTGGTGACCCGGGAGAAGACGAGGCGCACCGTTTCGCACGGCATCGGATCCGCGTCTGGGAACGTCGCCTGGACCGCCCGCTCGCTGTAGGCGCCGGGTTCTCCCTGGTAGGCGACCTTCATGGCCGGCAGAGCGTAGCAGCGGCGTTGGCCGCGGCCTTGGGAGACAGGCCTGGGGCGGAGGCCTTCCGGGCCGGGTCCCCAACGCGGATGCCGGCGGACCGCTCGGTGGGTAGCCTCGTCGGACGATGTCCGGCCTTCCCCCCCTCGATGATCGACAGCAGCTGGATGACACCGTGGAGGGATCAACGCTGCCCGAGCCGCGCGATCCACCGATACGAGCCACATCGCACCGCCTTCGGTGGGTCGTGCTGGGCTGCGTGGTTGCCTTCATCCTCGTCGTCGCGGTAGAAGCGATGACCCTGCTCGGGGCTCGGCAAGGCCTCCAAAGTGGACGAAGCGCGCTGCAAGCCGCTCGGCGCGAGGCACTCGCGGGCGACTTAGGGAAGGCGCGCGCGTCCCTCGACCAGGCTTCGGCCTCGTTCGGAACGGCCGACGACAGGCTTCACGGCCCGATCGGCACGATGGCACGGTTGGTGCCGTGGGCCGGAAACAGCGCGGACGCGGCCGCCGCGATGGCCGAGGCGGGCCGATCATTGTCGGCGGCAGGGATCACCCTCGTCGATGCGTTCCACACCCTGCCTGACGGGATCGGATCCCTTGCGCCCCAAGGCGGCGTCGTCCCGCTCTCGCGGTATGCCGCACTTGCCGGTCCGGTCGCAACCGCCGGTCGCCAGGCGGCCTCGGCCGAAGCGACCCTCGCCGCGGCGCCCGATTCGTTCATGCCGTCGGTGATCGCACGTGCTCGATGGGATGCCGAAGCAGAGACCGGTCGCCTGGCAACCGACCTCGATGGCTTGGGCGGCCTCCTACAGGGCGCACCGGCCTTCGGCGGGGCTCACGGTCCCGAGCGGTACCTCGTCGTCGCGCAGAACCCGGCCGAGCTCCGAGGGACCGGCGGTCTCTGGGGTGCCTACGCGATCATGACCCTCGACCACGGCCACGTTCACGTCTCCCAATCGCGGCCGCGGGACGCCTTGAAGAGTTTCCCCGCCGGTCGTGTGCCCGACCCGAGCACCGACTATGCGCGGAACTACGACGGGAACGGCGGCGCCGGATCGTGGAAGAACATGAACATGACGCCAGACATGCCGTCGGCGGCCCGCGCAGCACTGGCCAACTACGCCCTCGGCGAGCACACACACCTCGACGGTGTCTTCGCGGTCGATCCGTTCGCCCTCCGTTCGTTCCTGGAGGTCACCGGGCCGATCCATTCGCCGGCGGGCGAGATCACGGCGCAGAACGTCGTCGACGTGACCACGAACCGCGCATATTCGGACTTCCCCAACTCGAACCAGCGGAAAGACGTCTTGGGCACGGTCGCATCCGCGGTCTTCGCACGATTCCTGCAGATGGACGGGCAGGAGATCGCGCGACTGCGGCTGATCTCGAACGCCGTCGCCGACGGCCACCTACGCATCTACAGCACGAACCCGACGATAGAAGGCGGGCTCGCCACGCTCGGCATCGACGGAGCCGTCACGGAACCGGCGGGCGACGTCATGGGAGTGATCGTGAACAACGGGTCGGGCAACAAGGTGGACTACTACGCGACTCGACAGGTCAACTACGACGTGCAGCTCGGAGGCACGGGCGAAGCCATCGGCACCGCAACCGTGACGATCACGAACGACGCGCCGACCTCGGGGGAACCGCGATACGTCATCGGACCGAACCCGAACGCCCCCGGCGCGAAGGCTGGCGACCAGATCCCCATCACGTCGGTCTGGTGCCATACCCCCTGCACCCTCGCATCGGCGACCCGCGACGGAAAGGCGATCCGCGTCGCAACGGGCTCGGAGAATGGCGTCCCTTGGCTCCAGGACTACCGAACGATCCCGGCCGGATCCACGGGAACGCTGTCGGTCGTGTGGCGATCCTCAGACGTGTGGAGCGGGAATTCGAGCGGCGGCTCATATCAGCTCACCCTCCTCGGGCAAACCACGATCCGACCCACCGACGTTTCCGTCACTATCCACGCGCCGTCTGGCACACACATCGTCTGGACGAGCACGCCGATGGCGGTCGACGGAGGGACGGCGACATGGCGGGGGTCACCGTCGAGCGCGTTGACCCTGGGGGTCCGCTTCCAGGCACCCTTGCCGCTCCGCTGGTTCCGCGACGTTTCGCGCTCGATCTCCGGCTGAGGCGTCGACCTCGTACGAGACACACGAGCCGTCTCCAAACCCGAACGGCTACCGACCCTGATCGGTGCCGAAACCCGTCGCACAACGTGGACGTGCGATAGCCGTCCGAGAACGAGACCTATCTTTGAAGGCCGGTCCGGGCGGCCTCTATGTGCTAGGGAGCTCCCCGCCACTCAACCCTGAGAGGAAGCCGCAGCTAGCTCCCGAAGCGCGTCGCTCGGCGACGGGCCACGATCAGAGCGGTCGCGCCGACGACCACCAGCACGGCAATCATCAGCATCGCGAGCGGGAGCTGCGAAGATCCGGTGAACGCGGTTCCACCGTCTCCCTGGCTGCCACTCGCGCCCTTCACAACCGTCGGCGGGTAGGTGGAATCAGCCATGGCTGCTCCTGCCGACAACACGACCGAAGCGAGCGCGAGCGTCACGACAGCGGTCACTTTGCGCATCCTGGGTTCCTCTCCTCTTGAGACAGACATCGTAGGCCCTTAGGGCTAGGCCGCGCAAGTTGGTGGAAGGACAAATCTCAGGGCGACAGCGGTGCACCGCAAGGGACGTTGAGACGGCGCCCGCGCCCGCGGCGCGCTCGGGCTGCCTTCTAGCGCAACGCTCAGCGGATCCATGTCGCCGTTTCGGTGGCGTTGAGAGGCCATCCCTCGTGATTACCCCGTTGCGTGCGGAATACCCGCCGCCCTTCGGGCACCGACCGTCAGTGGAGGTTCGAGAAGCTCTGGAAGATCTGGATGGCGCCCGGGCCGACGATGACCACGAATAGCGACGGGAGCACACAGATGATCAGCGGGAAGACGATCTTGACCGGGGTCTGTGCCGCCTTGGCCTCGATCGCCTGACGCCGCTTGATCCGGAGCTGCGCTGCCTGCGTTCGAAGGACGCTCGCGATCGAGACACCGAAGACGTCGGCCTGCACCATGGCGAGCGCGAACGCGTTCAGCTCCTCGACGTCGGTCCGCTCCGACAGGTGCCGGAAGGCGTCCGAGCGCGGCACACCCAGCTGGATCTCCTGGAGCATCCGAGCGAACTCCGACGACAGCACACCCGGCACGTTCCGCACGACCATCGCGATCGCGGCGTTCAAGGACAGGCCGGCCTCGACGCTGATCGTCAGCAGGTCGAGCGTGTCTGAGAGCGTGCGCAGGATCTCCTTCTTCCGATCTTCGACACGCCCGTTGAGGATGGAGTCCGGCGCGATGAAACCGACGAACGTGAGCAGTGCCGTCACGATGATCTGCAGGAAGGACGACAGCGAGATCAGCTGCAACATCACGATCGAAAGGACGAAACCGCCGACCGCTCCGATGATCTTGAAGGCCAGCACGCGCTCGGCGTCCCACCCGGCAGGGCTGCCGGCGAGCAAGAGCTTCCGCTCGATCCGGTCGCGGGCGTCAAGCGGCGTCACGCGCCGCGCGAACCTGCCGGCACTCGCCACCACCGGCAGGACGATCCGCTCGCCGAAGTTCTCCTTCAGCGTCTCTTCGCGCAGGTTCGGCGACGGTGCGGCCACACCGCTGGGACCCACCACCTGGGTCTCGAGCATGCGCACCGCGCGCTGCTTCTCGGCGCGGGACTGGTCGATGTAGACGCCGACCAAGATGATCGACAGTGCAAGCGAAAGTACCGACAGGATCAGCCAGATCTCAGACATCGATATCCACGATCTTCTTCATCCAGAGGACGCCCGCGACGAGCAGGCACCCTGCGACGATCAACATGATGATGCCGTAGGTGCTGTGGAACAGGAGCCCGATGTAGCTCGGGTTGACCGCGAACATGTAGAGCGCGATCCCGAACGGCAGCAGACCCAACACCCAGGCCGACAGCCGACCCTCGGCGGTGAGGACCTTGATCTGCCGCCGAAGCATCGCGCGCTCGCGAAGTGTGTCGGCCACCGTGTCGAGGATCTCGGCGAGGTTTCCGCCGACCTCCCGCTGGATGTTCACGGCGAGGACCGCCCATTTGAAGTCGGGACTGCCGACGCGTACGGCGAGGCTCTCGAGCGCATCCTCGGCCGGACGCCCCAGCCTGATCTCGGCGACGACCCGCTGGAACTCGGCGGCCGCCGGGTGCGCGATCTCCTTGGCCACGGTGTCGAGCGACTGCAGGAAGCTGTGTCCAGCGCGAAGCGACGACGCCATGATCGTCAACACGTCCGGGAGCTGCTCGCGGAGCCGGTCGGCGCGCTTGGACAACGCCGAGCGCAACAGCACGGTCGGGAACGCAGCGCCCACGCCTGCCAGCACGAGCGCCAGGATCCAGTTGCGCAGCAGCGCCGCGCCGAGGACGCCGAACACGAGGCACGCGACCGCGGACGCGACGACGAACTCGCCCGACCGCAGCGAAACCCCGGCGGCTTCGAGCTCGGCGTCGAGCCGCTCGCTGAACCCGCGAGACTCGGCGAACCGCGTTCCGAACTTCGAGACGTTGTCGGGGATCCACCCACCCGCCTGGGGCGTCGAGGCGCTCGTCGCGGGACCTGCCTGCTGGCCGGGCTGGATCACCGCGCGCATGCGTGCCTCGCGGTCCCGGTCCTGCTTCTGGCGGGCCGCGGTCCCCAGGAGGAACCACGCCAGCAAGAACGCAACGATCCCGACGCCGATCCCGATGAGGACCTGAGCCGGCTCGATACTGAGTGCGAGCATCAGACTCCCTTCGGCTCCAGCGCGAACAGCTCGGGCTCCACGTAGACCCCTCGTTCGGCCAGCTTGTCGAGGAACTTCGGCCGCAGGCCCGTCGACTTCAAGCGGCCCTTGAAGCGACCCTCCTCGTCGACGCCCGAGGAGAAGTCGAACAAGAAGATGTCCTGCAGGGTGATGACCTCCCCCTCCATGCCCGCGACCTCGGTCACGTGCGTGAAGCGGCGGGTCCCGTCCTTCAGGCGCTGTTGGTACACGATCAGCTGCAGCGCGGACGCGATCTGTTCGCGGATGGCTTTGTTCGACAGCTCCATGCCGGCCATCATCGTGATGGTCTCGAGCCTCGACAGCGCGTCGCGCGGGCTGTTGCAGTGGATGGTCGAGATCGAGCCGTCGTGACCGGTGTTCATGGCCTGGAGCATGTCCAGGGCCTCGCCGCCACGAACCTCACCGACGACGATGCGGTCGGGCCGCATACGCAGCGAGTTCCGGACGAGGTCGCGGATCGTGACCTGGCCCTTGCCCTCGATGTTGGGCGGGCGCGACTCGAGCCGCACCACGTGGGGCTGCTGCAGCTTGAGCTCGGCGGCGTCCTCGATCGTGAGGATCCGCTCGTCGTCCGGGATGAACGAAGAGACCACGTTCAACGTGGTGGTCTTCCCCGCGCCGGTTCCACCGGCGACGAGGATGTTGATCCGGCCCCGGACGCACGCTTCGAGGAACTTCGCGACCGGCGAGGTCATCGTGCCGAACTCGATCAGGTCGTCGGCCTGATACGGGTCGGCGGCGAACTTTCGGATGGTCAACGCCGGGCCGTCGATCGCCAGCGGCGGGATCACCGCGTTGACACGAGAACCGTCGGGCAGCCGGGCGTCCACATACGGGCTCGACTCGTCGACACGGCGGCCAACCTTCCCGACGATCTTGTCGATCGTGCGGCGGAGCTGCTGGTCGTCGTGGAACTTCGTGCCGGTCCAGTAGAGCTTGCCGGCGCGCTCGACGTAGATCGTGTCCCAGTTGTTGACCATGATCTCGGTGACTTCCGGGTCGCGCACGAACGGCTCGAGCGGTCCGAGGCCGAGGACGCTATCGCCGATCTGCCGGACGATCAGCAGCTTCTCTTGCGCGGAGAGCGGTCCTTCCTCTTCGTCGAGGAGCTCGCGCAGCCGCTGGTGCACCAAGCCTTCGAGCTCGGTGTCCGACATCGTGGCGTCGTACAGACGCGGCCCGAGGGACTCGACCAGCCGCTCCTGCACACGCCCGCGAACGTCGGCGATCCGGTCCTTCTGCTGGGCTTTCGCCAAGCGATCTGCGAGCGACATGGGGATGGCCTCCTTCGGGGGTTTACGTCTTCTTCCGGCTGAACATGCCGCGCTTCTTCGTGTCGGCGGCTGCCATAGCGAACGCTTCGCCGTTCGATGCAGCCGACTCCGCGCCGGAGAACCGAACGGCCAAGCTCGTGATCGACTGCGACACTTCCGAGCTGGGCTCGTCCAGCACGACCGGCCGACCCTTGTTCAACGAGGTCGGCACCAGCCGGCTCGACGGGATCATCGCGTCTACCTTGATCTTCATCACGCGCTCCACGTCGGAGGCGTCGAGGCCGACCTTGGAGTCGGCACGGTTCAGCACGACGCGGAACCGCTCGCGCGGCAGTCCGATCGTCAGCAGCGTGTCGAGCGCCTTGGACAGGTGCTTCACACCGACGACGTCCAGACCGGTGACCAGGCAGATCATGTCCGACAGGTCGAAGCACACGAGCGCCGAGTCCGAATAGTCGACCGACGCGTCGACGACGACGTAGTCGAACTCGCTTCGGATCGAGCGCAGGAACTTGCCGACTGCCTCGCCGGCGGGCGCCTCGGCCGCGGGGTCCGGCGGCGCGCCGAACGACCACGTGTGCGGCGCCACCTCGACCCCGACGCTGCGGATCTCGTCGCTCGTGCCGCCCTCACCGAGCGCCATGAGATCGGTGATCGAGGCGGACGGCTCGCGTCCGAAGTACGTGAACACGTCGCCCATGTCGACGTCGAGGTCGACCACCGCGACGTCCTCGCCCGTCACCTGGGCGATCGACGTCGCGAGGTTCGTCGTGAGGAACGTCTTGCCCGATCCACCCTTCGACGAGAACACGGAGATGATGTGCCCACGACGCACGCGCCCGCCCCCGTCGGCCTGGGTCGCCGTGGTTGCAGACCGGAGGTTCGATGCCCAGGAGACGGCGCGCTCCACCGCTTCGCGGAGCTCGTCGGTCCCCTGCGTCATGTCGACGACGTCTCGGATGCCGGCCCGCATCGCGGCGGGAAGCAACCCGTTCCAGGTGTGGTCGCGGACCAACACGATCGCCGTACCCGGCGCGGTTCGCCCGACGAACTCGGCGAGACCGAGCGCGTCCGGCTCCTTCACCTCGGGCGAGAGCACGAGGACGTCGACCGGCGCGTACGCGTTGATCAACATCTCCTCAGCGGCCGTGGCCGACTGCACCCAGCCGACCTCATCGGCCTCCAG
>Ga0207693_10002161_pt1 | contig 17125 bp, 17 predicted proteins | sample LARL81metaG_FD_184347 | JGI IMG/M metagenome (GOLD analysis project Ga0207693, IMG submission 184347) | Corn, switchgrass and miscanthus rhizosphere microbial communities from Kellogg Biological Station, Michigan, USA - LAR L8-1 metaG... | ecosystem: Host-associated > Plants > Roots >...
GCGCACCGGCGGCGACCGCATCGACGTGTTCAAGGACGCGATGCGGGCGCGAAAGTCGGATCGCTTGTCGGTCGAATCCGATCTGCGCCGCGCGCTTGAGCGCGACGAAATCACGATCCTTTACCAGCCGATCGTACGACTTGAAGATCGCTCGGTGGCGGGCTTCGAAGCGCTCGCCCGCTGGAACCATCCGAAACTTGGCCGTCTCTCGCCGACCGAATTCATCAATATCGCCGAGGAAACCGGGCTGATCGTCGAGCTTGGCCTCTTTGTGCTCGATCGCGCGGCGCGGCAGCTGAGCACCTGGCAACGCACGGTCCGCCACCGCGACCCGCTATTCACGAGCGTTAATGTATCGTCGCGGCAATTGCTGCGTCACGACCTGATCCAGGATTTGCGCACCGTGTTGGGGCGCGCGCCGTTGACCCGCGGCTCGCTCAAGCTCGAGCTGACCGAATCCGCAGTGATGGAAAATCCGGAACATGCCGCGCAGATGCTCCAGCGCATCCGCGAGCTCGGCGCCGGCCTGGCGCTCGACGATTTTGGCACCGGCTATTCGTCGCTCGCTTATCTGCAGCGTTTTCCGTTCGACACGATCAAGATCGATCAGTCCTTCGTGCGCATGTCGGCCAAGGGTACGCGGCCGGTGATTCTGCGCTCGATGATCGCGCTGGCGCACGATCTCGGCATGGACGTGGTCGCCGAAGGCGCCGAAACCGATTCCGATGCGGTGGAGCTGTTTCAGCTCGGCTGCGAATATGCACAAGGGTTCGTATTCGGCGAGCCGATGACCGCCGAACGGGCGCGCGCGCTGCTCGAGCCGGATGCGGCAGGAACCAGGAATCAGCAATTGGGCATCAGAGCGAAGGTTTTCTGATTGGCGGTCAGGTTTCAGCTATCAAAACTACCTGATCTGATCCCTAACTCCGGATCCCTGTTTCCCGCTACGCGTGCCCTGCTTCGCTCGACAACATACCCAGATCGATGCCGAGCTTCCTCAAGGCTCTATCGTATTTCGCGCCGGGATCGGATCCGAAGATGAGCTCGGTATCGGCGGCGCAGTGCAGCCAGCCATTGCCCTGGATCTCGGTCTCAAGCTGGCCGGGCGCCCAGCCGGCATAGCCGAGCGCGAGAATGGCGCTCGCCGGGCCCTCGCCGCGCGCGATCGCCTTGAGAATGTCGATGGTCGCGGTGAGGCAAATTCCATCGTCGATCGGCAGCGTCGAATTCTCGATAAAGAAATCGGCCGAATGCAAAACGAAGCCGCGCTCGGTTTCGACCGGTCCGCCGCGCATCACCTTTACGCCGCCGGCGCGGGTCGGCAGCTGGATGATGTCGGTCGCGGGAATGACGTTCAGCTTCACCAGAAGGTCGGAGAAATTGATGTTCGGCGCCGGATGATTGACGACAATGCCCATCGCCCCTTCCGACGAATGCGCGCAGACGTAAATGAGCGAACGGGCAAAGCGATCGTCCATCATCGCCGGCATGGCGATCAGCATTTGGCCGTCGAGATAGCCTCGGCGCCGGCTCTTGGTGGATGTGCCGCGCGGGGTTTTCATAGTGGAAAGGTTAGCCCATCGATCCGCAATTGCAAACGAACGTCGGGTCAAAAAGTTCATTGTCACAATGTGACGCGGGCGCGCGCGTTTAGTTTTCTGCAACCAATCTCGGCGACAAAACGCCTGCCTTTACGCAACCGATGATGCCAAATGCGGCAATGGGGCTTAAGCCATGGTCACAATCATGTCAGTGGCACTTGCGCCCGCCTCGGCCTAGACAACGGCCATGATCTCGGCAGCCAAGATTGCAGCCGTAGCTTCGGCCATGACCGCGAAGATTGCGCGGTTCATCCCGATGTCGAGGCGCGCGTTTCCGGCCGCCATTCTGATGTCGCTAGCGGCCGTCCCATCCGCGTCCGCGCAGGACGCGTCGAATTGGGACGGGCAGGCTCACAGCGCCGCGCGTCTAATCGCGGGCGCAACAGGCAAAAATCACGATACTGCTTTCTGGCGCGCTGGCATCGAAATCAGGCTCGATCCCGGATGGCTGACGTATTGGCGCGATCCTGGCGACTCCGGAGCGCCGCCGATCTTCGATTTCTCGGGCTCCGAAAACGTAAAGTCGGTGACCGTGCTGTGGCCTGCGCCCGAGCGATTTCCCGACGGCGCCGGCGGCAATTCGATCGGTTATCGCAATCACGTGATTTTGCCGCTCCATATCGTTCCGATGGAAGGCGCGAAACAAACGGCGCTGCGGCTCAAGCTCGAATACGATGTCTGCTCCAACATTTGCATTCCGGTGGAGTCCAATCTCCTGCTTAACCTCAACGGCGACGGCGCCGAGGACGCGGCGATCGCGCGGGCCGAGATTCGCGTGCCCCGCCCGGTCGCGCTCGGGCAGCGCGCGCGCACGGAAGTGAAACGTGAGGGCGCCCAAGCCGGTCAGGGCGCCGCGGCGGAAAACGCCGACCAACACCGGGAGCCTCTTGCCATTCTCGGCGTGCATCGTCAGCCGGGCGACGCGCATGATCGCGTCCTTGTCGATGTTGAGGCGCCGGCAGGAGCGCCGGTCGACCTGTTCGTCGAAGGCCCTACGCCCGATTGGTCGCTGCCGCTGCCGCAACAGGGCGCAGCCGACGGCGCCGTCCGGCACTTCGAATTCGAGCTTGAGGGTCTGCCGCCGGACACCAAGGCCGAAGGCGCGGCGCTGATCTTGACCGCGGTTTCCGGCGACGACGCCATCGAAGTAACCGCCCATCTCGACTAATTCGCCGCAATGTCCCGATTCCGAAGTTCGCACGCGTTGGCGGCACGCTCTCATGCGAACTTCGGAATCAAAGGGACATTTGCCCATGTCTAGTTCTAGTGCGGTTTTTGGATTTGAAGTTCCTATGAGAGCTTCCGACCAATATTGGAACTTCAAATCCACCGCACTAGCCGTTAGTTTATGGCCCGCCCGCTCAAGCGAAATGACTTCAAGTTGAATCACGATTTCGCTTTAGCTCTTGTTTGAGCATGATCTTTTCGGAAAACCGGTATCCACTTTTCCGGATCATGCTATAGAGCGGCCCGGATTTATTTGCGAAAGCGAGAGGACAGGATCATGGCGATTAAGGTTGGCGACCGCGTACCCAGCGGCAGTTTCATGGTGATGACAGCCGATGGGCCAAAGCCGAAGACCACGGACGATTTGTTCAAGGGCAAGAAGGTGGTGTTGTTCGCGGTGCCGGGCGCCTTCACGCCGACCTGCCATCGCAATCATCTGCCCGGATTTGTGAAGAACGCCGCCGCGATCAAGGCCAAAGGCGTCGACACGATTGCGGTGACCGGCGTCAACGACGTGTTTGTCATGGACGCCTGGAAAAAAGCGTCCGGCAGCGACGCCATCGAATTTCTCGCCGACGGCAGCGGCAATTGGGCCAAGGCGGTGGGTCTGACCGCTGATCTCAGCGAGCGCGGCCTAGGCCTCCGGTCGCAGCGCTACGCCATGCTGGTCCAGGACGGCGTGGTCAAAGCGCTCAACATCGAGGACGCGCCGGGCAAGGCGGAAATTTCCAGCGCCGATAATATTCTCAAGGCGCTGTAATTTCCCTCTCCCCACCCGGGCCGCGCTTGCGCGCGCCCGAGTGCAAGCTTGATGGGAGAGGGTGGCAAGCCGTTTCACGGCGGAGCCGGGTGAGGGGTTCTTTTTCAAAAAAATCCCCTCACCCGCGCGTTCTTCGCTTCGCTCATAACGCGCTGCCCGGCAAGGGGAGAGGGCTATTTCGCCGCTTTCCCCGCCGCCCTGATCTCCGCGATCGCTTGCCGCGCGAGCAGATCGGCGCGCTCGTTGAGCGCATGACCGGCATGACCGCGCAGCCAATGCCAGCGGATCTGATGCTGGCGCATCGCCGCATCGAGCCGCTGCCACAGATCGATGTTTTTGACCGGCTTTTTATCCGCCGTGCGCCAGCCGTTCTGTTTCCATCGCGCCAGATAGGCCGTTACCCCGTCGCGAAGATATTGGCTGTCGGTGTGCAGATCGACGCGGCACGGTTTCTTGAGCGCCTCAAGCGCGGAAATCGCGGCCCTCAGCTCCATCCGATTGTTGGTCGTATTCGCATCGCCGCCTTTGAGCTCCTTCTCGTGATCGCCAAAGGCGAGTATGGCGCCCCACCCGCCAGGTCCCGGATTTCCCGAGCAGGCGCCATCGGTGTGAATGACGACATGCGGCAAGGGTGAATGCTGCGGCGCTGTTTCGCTCACGGTTCAATCAATCCATAGTCGCGCGCGCTTTTCACCTTCTGGTGGAAGCGAAGCTTGCGCGCATATTCGCGCGGATCCTTCGGCCGCACCAAGGCGCCTGCCGGCACGTCGAGCCAATCGACGAGCCGCGTCAACAGAAAACGGAGCGCCGCGCCGCGCGCGAATAGCGGCAGCTTCTCCCATTCCTGGTGCGATAGCGGCCGGGTTTTGGCGTAATTGGCAAGGAGCGCACGTCCTTTGGTGACGTTGAACGAATGATCGGTCTCGAAACACCACGCGTTGAGGCAGATCGCCACGTCATAGACCAGCGTATCGGTGCAGGCGAAATAGAAATCGATCAGCCCGGACAATTTATTGCCGAGGAAAAACACGTTGTCCGGAAACAGATCGGCGTGAATGACGCCCACCGGCAGGCCGCGCGGCCATTCGCGCTCCAGCACGGCCAGTTCGGCGCCGACCAGCGTCTCCAGGTTGCGGTCGACCTTGTGCGCGCGCTCGCGGCAGCCCTCGTAGAGCTGCCGCCATCCGGCGACCGAGAGCGCATTGTCGCGGCGCATCGCAAAATCGGAGCCGGCGAGATGCAGCCGCGCCAGCGCCTCGCCGAGCGCGCCGCAATGGGCCGCGCTGGGGCGGCGAATCCACATGCCGTCGAGGAAAGTGACGATCGCGGCCGGGCGTCCGGCGAGCTTGCCGAGCACCTTGCCGGCGCGGTTTTTCACCGGCTGCGGGCAATTGATGCCGCGGCTGGCGAGGTGCTCCATCAGATCCAGGAAAAACGGCAGATCGCGCTCGGCGACGCGCCGCTCGTACAGCGTCAGGATGAAGTGGCCCTTTGCGGTATGGACGAGGAAGTTCGAGTTTTCGACGCCTTCGGCGATGCCCTTATAGGAGAGCAGCGCGCCGATGTCGTAGCCGGCAAGAAACCGGCTCAAATCTTCCGCCGCGACATCGGTATAGACTGCCATGAAGGTCCCCGCGAAACGCGCTTGCGGCTCAAGCCGCACCGCCACCGAGCCACCGCAAATAGCACGCGTAAAGATCGGCCGTTTCCGCGCCGCCATCGCGATAGATGACGGCTGCCAGCGAGCGGCCTTCGGCATGCGCGAGCCGAAACGCCATGTAACGGTATTGTTCGGGATAATGCGCCGTGTCGGCCGCTTCGAACAATGCATCGAATGCCGGCGATGGCTCGACCGGATCGAGCCGGTCGCGCTCGTAGATGGCGGCACGCTCGGCGATCAGCCAGCCGTCGCCGCGGCGCTCGACGCGGTCGAGAAATCGCGAAAACGAGGTGAGGTCGGCCTCGACCGTGCCGAATTTCTGCCGCACGCGGATAATCACCGGCGTCTCGGCGATCGCGCGATCCTTGTCCAGCTTGATCGCCGAAGCGAACAAATGATGGCGCGACCAACCGCGGCTCGCCGCGGAACCGGCGCGGCAGCGCTCGACGAATTGCTCGAACGGACCGCGAAACCACGACACTGAAATATGGCCTTCGGGCGTGAAAGTGCCGCGCAGCTCTTTCCACTTGCCCTGGTCGCGATGGAGACCCCAGGCCTGGATGAGTTCGGCGATCGCGAATTTATCGGCAACTTCCATCGACTGCGCCTCGCCCAAAGCACCATAGGCTACTGCATGATCCCGAAAAGTGGATACCGATTTTCGGAAAAGACCATGCTCAAACAACAAGCTAAAGCGAAATGGTGATTCAACCTAATGCCATTTCGCTCTAGCGCGGCGACGCCAGGCAATTGTTCTAGCCACTCAAGATTCTTGGGCTCTCAAGAATCGTCCACCGGGCGTGTCGCCTCGACCGAGGGCCGAGCTGCGAAGACGGCGTGCCAGATGGCAAGGCGCCGATGGTCTTTGCGCCAGTCCTCCTCGGCAAAGCGGAAATCGAGATAGGACAGCGCGCAGCCGATCGCGATGTGGCCGATGTCGAACGCGCTTGCCGCAAACGCGTCGGCCTCGCGCTCAAGACTGGCCAGCACGGCAGCGGTGCGCACCGCCGTACTCGTTAAATGGGCTTGCAAAGGCTGTTGGCGCAACCGTTCATTGCGCGCAAGCACCAACAGATCGAGAAAGCCGTCGCCGAGCGCCTGGCGGCGCAGCGCCAGAATGCGTGGCTTGCGGTCAAGCGGAAATAATTGCGGCTTGCCGTCGAGCGCGTCGAGATATTCGCAGATCACCGGCGAGTCATAGAGCGCGGTGCCGTCGTCGAGCACGAGCGTCGGTATTTTCGACAACGGATTGTCCCGCATCAGCTCCGCATGCGGCGTGGTCATTGCGGCGACCGTGCGCACGCAATTGAGCCGATCGATTAAGCCACGCTCATGGGCGACGATCATAACCTTGCGCACGAACGGCGAGCGCGGCGACCAGTGCAGCTTCATCGATCATCCTCCGCCGCGATGGCGCGCGCCCGCTCTGCAGGCGCGCCGGTTGCGCGCAAGCGATTGCGATTGGCGCCTAAGGACTGCCGCGCAGACGTCTCACGCAACCTTGGCAATCTGTTCCGCAACCTTGGCGATGAACGCTAGAGCATGATCCCCACAAGTGGACGCCGGTTTTCGGAAAAGATCATGCTCGAACCCAATTTCGCTTTAGCGGGCGCCCTGCCCGCGCATCGCGTAGAAAGCGGCATAGAATTTCTTGCATGCCTCGGCGAGTGAATTGGCGGCGCGCTTGCCGGGACCGGCGAGATCGAAGCTGTAGTCGCAGCCTTCCCCCGCACAGGCGTAAAAGCGCATGCCGCGCAACGTCTCGGCATACTCCGAGTTTTCCTGGCCGCAATTGGGACAAATCATGACAATGCGTGCAGTCGATTGTATTTGCGAAATGCCATAATTGCGCATGGCGGTCGTCCTATCATTCGCGCACGCGAGGGCTTCCGTGCGCGGCGAATCGGCGTCATTTTAGCAAACGATTGCTTTAACACCGGTTTATGACAGCGATTATGCCCGCTTGTCCGCCCCGGAGCGGCGCGGCAGTATGAGCGGCAGTATTAGGGGCGCCCATAAGAACCCGATTGCGGGACTGGCGCCCAGGGGAATGACTGACCTTGAACGGCTGACCGGCCACGAATGAGCGGGGCGCGTGCGCGCATGAAAACTATTCTTGTTCCAACCGAGCAAAGCCCGACCATGGTATCGGCCTTGGATACCGCGCTGCTGCTCGCGCGGAAATTCGATAGCTGCATCGAGGGCTTCCCGCTGCGGCCGGCGGTCGCCGATCTGGTGGCGATGGATCCCGACAGCGGGCTGACCATGGTCGCCGTCAAGGAGAACGACGCCGAGATGGTGCGGCAAGCGGAGGCGCTGTTCCGCGCGTTCATGCAAGGCAACCAGATTGCGGAAAGCACCGGCAAGACGCCGGCATCTTTGTCCTGGTCCTGGCTCGGCGACGCGCCAAGCGGGCATGATTTTGTCGGCAGCTATGGCCGGGTGTTCGACATGATCGTGCTGGCGCGGCCCGGCGATGAATGGCAAAGCCCGTCGATGATCACGCTGGAATCGGCGCTGTTCGAAAGCGGCCGCCCGGTGCTGATCGCGCCGCCCACGTCGCCGCGCTCGCTTGCCACCAATATCCTTGTGGCGTGGAACCAGAGCACCGAGCAGGCGCGTACGATGGCGGACGCCATGCCGTTCCTTAAGGCCGCGGAGCGGGTCACCATCCTGACGGTGGAAGGCGCCACGGTGGCCGGCCCGAGCGGCGAGCAAATGGCGCACTCGCTGGCGATGAACGGGATCAAGGCCGAGACCATGACGCTCAAGCCCACCGGCAAGCGCAGCGCCGGCGAGACGATCCTGGCCAAGGCCGATGAGCTTGGCTGCGATCTCATCGTCAAGGGCGCCTATACGCAAAGCCGGCTGCGGCAGATGATCTTCGGCGGTACCACGCGTCACATCCTGGCCAATGCCAAGCGGCCGGTCTTGATGGCGCACTGATTTCGTAAAGACCTTGTGATTTTTTGAGCTCCATTGTCAGCGCTTTACCAAACGCTCTTGCCGTTCGCCGACGCGCTGTTGCGCATCGCAGTCGGGCTTGCGCTGGTGCCGCACGGCTTGCGCAACACGTTTGGCTTCTTTCCCAATACCGGCGTGCGCGCGCTTAATCTGACCGACTTGGCCCGGCAGCTCGACGAGACCGGCTATCGTCCGGGAAAGCTGTGGGCGCCGGCAATCTCGCTCACCCAGCTCGTCGGCGGGCCGCTTCTGGCGCTCGGCCTGTTCACGCGCCCCGTCGCCGCGGTGGTTCTTACTTTTCTTCTGGTCAGCAATGTCGAGCGCTGGCGCGTCGGCCGCTATTTTTGGAATCAGCTTGGCTTGGAATATACGCTGATGTGGACCATCGCCACGTTCTACGTCTTGATCAGCGGCCCCGGGCCTTATTCGCTCGATCGTATTTTCGGATTCTAAAGGACACGCACTTGCCATCCAGCCAGGGTTTTCTCGACGCCAACGGCGTCAGTCTCCACTACGAGCTTTCCGGCAATAGCGGCCGGTCGGTCGTGCTGCTGCACGAGCTTGGCGGCACGCTCAATTCCTGGGATGGCGTGGCGCCGCAATTGGCTGAGCATTTTCGCGTGTTGCGCTACGACCAGCGCGGCGCGGGACTTTCGGAAAAAGTGCGGCATGAATTCACCAACGACATGCTGGTCGAGGATTTCGAGGCGCTGGCCGCGGTGCTTGCGCTGCCGCCGCCGTATCATTTCGTCACCGTCGCGGCCGCCGCGACCCAAGCGCTGCGCTTTGCCGAGAAATATCGCGACCGCGTCGGCGCACTGGTTCTGTGCAATCCGGCGCCGGGTGTCGATCCAAGCCGCGCCGCGGTGCTCGACGAGCGCGCCGCCTTTGCCGCGCGCGAAGGAATGCGCGCCTCGCTGCCGACCACGCTCGCGCTGTCTTACCCGCCGCAGCTCGGCGAGCGCGCAGCTTACGAAGCCTATCTCGGCCGCTATCTCGCCAACGATCCGGTCTGCTTTGGTTTTGCCTTTCGTGCTTTGGCGCGCACCAATATGCTGCACATGCTGCCGCAGATCCGCTGTCCGGCGATGATCGTCGCCGGCCGTCATGACACGGTGCGGCCGCATGCCGGCTCGGCCGAGCTTGCGAAAAAGATCCCCGGTGCGCGGTTCGAGCTCATCGATGACGGCGGACATTTTCTGCCGACCCAGGCGCCGCGCGCGCTCACCGCCTTGTTGGAAGCGTTTTTGCCGCGATGAATGCTTTCATTCGCGAAATATTTGCGTGAGAGGAAAACATGACAGTCAAAGCCAACGGCATCAATATCAATTACCAAGTCGACGGCCCCGAGCGCGCGCCGTGGCTCATTTTCTCCAATTCGCTCGCCACTTCGCTTGCGATGTGGGACGAGCAGGCGGTGGCGCTCAAGGATCGATTTCGGGTGCTGCGCTACGATCAGCGCGGCCATGGCGGGACCGAGGCGCCGGCCGGCCGTTACGCCTTCGACACCCTCCTCGATGATGCGCTGGCGTTGATGGATGCCCTCGGCATTGCCAAAGCGACTTTTGCCGGCCTGTCGATGGGCGGCGCCACCGCGCTTGGCCTCGCCGAGCGGCATCCAGACCGCTTCGAGCGCATCATCGTCGCCGATTCACCCTGCCAATCGACGCCGCAATCGAGCCAGCAATGGGAAGAGCGCATCGCGGTGGCGCAGAAGCAAGGCATCGAGGCGCTCGTCGAGCCGACCGTCGCCCGCTGGTTTCCGCCCGAAACACTCGCGAAAAATCCACCCTACCTCGACAAGATCCGCGCCATGATCCGCGCAACGCCGGTCAACGGCTTCATCGGCTGCGCCGCGGCGCTTGCCGCGCATGACTACGCCTCAGCGGTCGCGACGGTGAAGTGCCCCACGCTGTTCATCGTCGGCGAGAAAGACGGCGCGACACCATCTGCCATGGCCAAGCTCCATGAGAAACTCCATGACAAGCTTGCCGGCTCGCGCTTTGTCACGCTCCCCGGCGCCGGGCACATTTCCAACATGGACCGGGCCGGCGAATTCAATTCCGCGCTGCGCGACTTTTTGGCTCCTTAACCGCGGTATGCCTTTTCGGCGGGGTATGCTGCGCCGCCTGCAGACGGCACGCGCTTTCCAACAAACGGCGGAGTCACTATACCTTCCGGCAAAGGCTGGCTGTGGTGGCAGCGCCCGATCAGCCGTTTATCCGATTACCAGGGGCGATCGCCCGCTCGCTCAAGGAGAACACCTCATGGCCACCGTGACGATGAAAGCCCCTGCCCCGGGCGGGCTTTCCAACAAGGCGCGTGAGTTGATGGAGGCCATCAACAGCGAAGCCGCCAGGCACAATATCTGGGTGCGGACGCAGGCCAATGCGCCGGCGCAGCGGCCGTGGTTCAGCGAAACCGGTGGCGAAGGGTCGGGCCAACTCGCCACCGGCCGCGTCGCCGTCAATCAGATGAAAACGCTTCCGCATATGTGGAAGTGGAACGAGTACAGCGCCTACCTCAAGCAAATCTCCGAGATCGCCCGCAAAGCCGACGTATCGCCGATCGAATTCGCCGACCGCCAGAGCATTCTTCTCCTCAATCCGGGATTGAACGGCCGCCTGCAGGTCACCAACACCATCCGCTGCGCCATCTCGATCTATAATCCGGGCGACGTTGCGCCGGTGCATCGGCACTCGCCGAATGCTAGCCGCACCATTTTGTCCGACAAGGGCGGCTACACCGTCATCGAAGGCGAGCGTTGCACCGCCAATCGCGGCGACCTCATCCTCACGCCGAACGGCACCTGGCACGATCACGGCAACAATTCCGACGAACCGGTGGTCTGGATCGACACGCTCGATTGGCCGCTGATGGAATTCCTCGACGCCGCCTGGGTCGATCACAATATGCCGGGCGCCAAGAGCAATATGAACGTGCAAGCGGTTACGCATACCGAAGGCTATTCGCAAAAACTTTACAGCCATGGCGGCATCAAGCCGGCTTTTGTCGATCACCAGCGCGGGGTCGGCCGCGCGCCGGCGCCGCTATTCCATTATCGCGGCGCCGATGTGCTCGAAATGCTGCAGAGCCTGCGCGGCGAGAAGGGCGATCCGCACGAAGGCATCAAGGTCGATTTCGTCAATCCGGTGACCGGCGAGCCGGTGTTCAAGACGCTCAACTATTCGGCGCAGCTTCTTCGCCCCGGCGAGGAAACCGAATTCAAGCGCGAGACCGCCGGCACCTATTACGTCGTGATCGAAGGCAATGGCGCCACCGAAGTCGGCGGCAAACGCTTCGAATGGGGCAAGAACGATCTGTTCGTGGCGCCGAACTTCCTGTGGCGCCGCCACATCAATACCGGCAAGTCCGACGCCGTGATCTATTCAGTCTCCGACGCCGCGCTGATGCGCAATATCGGCCAGTATTACGCCCAAGGCCGCGCCAAGGACGGCAAGGTCACCGAGCTCACGGTGCATTAGTCAACCGCGCCCGCCATCGTCATTACGAGCCAACGGGTCCGGCCCGAAGTGGCCGGCCCGATGACAAGCTCCGCGAAGCAATCCAGAAGCGGTCTAAGAACTGGATTGCTTCGTCGCTCTTCGCAATGACGAATCACGCCGCGCCCTTGAGCTTCTTGACGCACTGGCTGTAATAGCCGCCGCCCTTCTGCAGCCATTTCAGACCGCCATTGGCGTTGGCCGTTTTGTGGGCCTTGTATTGATCGAGACAGGTCTTGCGGCGCGCGCGGCCGGGCTTCTCGCTCGAATATTTTGCATCCACCGCGGTCGGAAAAACCGCATTCGCCGCAACGGCAATCGTGCCCGCGGGAGCGGCTGACGCCTTGGCCGCGCTGCCTGTGCCTGCGTCGCACTGACTTTTGCGGAAATCGTTCCAGCTCGCGCCGTTGAGCGTGCCGGCGGCTTTTGCATCTTTGTACTTGGCGCTGCACTCGGTCATCGTCAGCGCATGCGCCGAACTCTGTATGGCAAGAGCGGCAACAAGCGCCGTGGCAGCAAACAAAACGGTACGCGGGATCATTGGGGGTTTCCTCGTTGAGCGATTGAGAGAGTCGTTGAAATTATCGGCGACCCGAAACAGGAATCGCGGCGGAGTGGATGACGTGCATCCACAGCCTGCCACACGTTCTAATTGAAAGAAAGAAAAGCCGCAGCGACGCCGCCGCACAAATCAGTGAAAAAATTTCACCTCTTCGGCGCGTGATGGTGCGCTTCGCCAATCATCTCGCCGCACCCGGCGCGCGTCGCCCAATATTGCCAGGCGCGCCAGGTCTCCGGCGAATGCGGCTTGTAGCCGGCGGCGCGCGCGGCGATCTCGCCTTTCGATAATGGGATCGGCTTGCCGCCCATGCGCATCGAATTCATCTGCACCCGCGCGTTGCGCGGCAGATAGACCGAAAGCCGCACCACTTCGATGATCGAGCGCGCGGCGGAAGCAAAGCCGTGGCCGCGCATCAGCGCGACATTGCCGGCGCCGAGACATTTCGCGAGATCCCGGCCCTGCGCCATGTTGGTCACCAGCAAATTGGTGTCGCCGAATTTTTTGCGGATGTCCCACACCGGCACCTTGCCGCCGATGAAGCTGCCGGAATGGATCACCGGCTGCAGCGGCTGCTTGACCAAGCCGAACGGCAGCGTGTCCTCGGCGTGCGCATGCACCACGGCCGTCACGTCTGGCCGCGCCTCCAAAATCGCGGCATGGATGAAGCGCTCGAGATAGGGCTGGCGCTTGTCGTTGACCGGCTCGCCTTCGGCATCGAACTCGATCAGATCGGCGCGCTCGACCAGTTCCGGCGCCAGCGAGCGCGCCATGAAGAAGCGTTTCGGATTGTCCGGATGGCGCACGCTGATATGGCCGTAGGCGTCGACCACGTCTTCATTGGCGAGAATGCGGTTGGCGACGACGAGGTCGCGCAAGAGGTCTTCGAGTTGGCTCATGGGGATTCCGTAGGTTTAGAATAATGCGTCATTCCGATTGCCCCGGAATGACGGTGTGAGGAACTCATCGATCACTGGCCGTATACCGGGACAAACAAGTCATCCACTTTGACCGGCTTATCGATCAAGCCGAGATCCTGCTGGTACTGCACCAGCGCGTCCAGCGTCTGCCGGTTCGGTTCGATGCCGTAGGGCCATGGATCGCCGTTGAAAACCTCCCAGATGTCGTCGATCTCGCGCATCAGAAACGGCGTCATGTAGCGCACCGCGCGCAGATTGAACAATTTCTCCAGCGCGATCTGTTTCGATTTGACGAAAGCGTCGTAAAGGCTCGTGGCGATGAACGGATAGCGCTCGTAAACACTCTTCTTGATCGCCACCAGATGCATGATCGGATAGATCTTCTTGCGCTTGTAAAGATCCTTGTCGACTTCCACGTAATTCGGAAACAACCGAACGACGTCGGGATTGGTGCGGATCTCGTTCGGCAGGCTCGTTCCGAGCGTGGCGTCGATCGCGCCTTCGGCAAGGAGCTGGCCGAGCGTCTTGTCGGTGGTGTTGTACTCGATCGAGATTTTTTTCAGTAGCGGCAGCACGGTCGGACTGCCGTGTGCGCCTTCGGTATTCATCGCGCTTTGCATCCAGCGCACGTTCGACAGATCGACGCCGAATTCGTTCTTGAGGATGCCGTTGATGAAAATCGCCGCCGTCATCGTATAGAGCGGCACGCCGATCCGCTTGCCGGCCAGATCCTTCGGATTCTTTATTCGGGATTTGCGGTTGATCGCGATGAATCCCATCCGGAACGCGATCGACGGAAACACCGGAATCGCCACGAACGGGCATTCGCGATTGACGAAACGCTGCACGAATTCGGAGGAGGAATATTCGGCGACGTCGAATTCCTCACCGCCGGACATGCGATCGAAGATCGGCCGCGGCTGATCGATGGCGATGAAATTGAGATCAATGCCGGCGGGTTTCACCTCCCCGGTGTAGAGCGCCAGCATCCGATCATAGAGCCCGCAGGCAAACGAAAGCTGCAGCTTCGACATCGCGGTGCCGCCCTCCCCCCATATTGTTTTCGGCGCAATCGTTAGCACGCGTGTGCCGCACCAGGAAGGCGGCGCGCGGGATGTGACGTGCGCGTTTAGCGCAAGTCTTTGCGCAGGATCTTGCCGATATTGCTTTTCGGCAGCGTGTCGACGAATTCGATGATGGTCGGCACTTTGTAGCCGGCGAGCCGCGCGTGCATGAATTTCGTCAACGCGGCCTTGTCGAGGCTCGAATCGCTCCGGATGACAAAGAGCTTCACGGTCTGACCGCTGCGCTCGTCCGGCACGCCGATCGCGGCCGCCTCGCGCACGCCGGGACATTGTGTGGCGACGTCTTCGATCTCGCTGGGGAAAGCCTTGAAGCCGGAGACATTGATCATGTCTTTCTTACGGTCGAGCAGCCGCAAGAAACCGTCCGGATCGAACGCGCCGATGTCGCCGGTATGCAGCCAGCCGTCGGCGGTCAGCACATCTTTGGTCTGCTGCGGCCGCTGCCAATAACCGAGCATCACCTGCGGACCGCGCACGCAGATCTCGCCGGCGTCGCCGGTCGGCAGGTCCTTACCGTGATCGTCGCGGATCGTCACTTCGGTCGAGGGCAGCGGCAATCCGACGGAGCCCTGCTTCGGCGCGAAGAACGGATTGATGCAGACGACCGGCGAGGCCTCGGTCAGGCCGTAGCCTTCCACCACTTGGCTGCCGGTGATTTCGTACCAGCGCTTGGCGACCTGGCTTTGAACCGCGGCGCCGCCGCCCACCGCGACGCGCAAGGCGCCAAAATCGATGCCGGAAAATTCCGGATCGTTGATCAGCGCGTTGAACAGCGTGTTCACCCCCGACATCCAGGTGATCTTTGCTTTGCGCATGGTGCGGATCAGCCGGTGCAGATCGCGCGGATCGGGAATGAGAATGTTCATCCCGCCCAACAGCGAAAATGACAGCAAGTTCGCGGTCAGCGAGAAGATGTGATAGAGCGGCAGCGGCGTGAGCACGCGCTCGTGCTCTGCCGTAGCATCTGATCCGATCCAGGCGCGGCACTGCATCGTATTGGCGATCAGATTGCGATGCGTCAGCATCGCGCCTTTCGGCTCGCCGGTCGTGCCGCCGGTATATTGCAACAACGCGACGTCGCTGCCGCGCGCGCGCGCGTCTTCGTAATTCGGGCTCGGCCGTCGCTCGCAGGCTTCCTGCAGCATGGTGAATTTGTCGAACCGCCACGGCGGCACCGCGTGGCGGATATACGAATTGGCGAAGTTGAAGGCCCAGCGCTTGAGCACCGGCACGAAATCGCCGAGCCGCGCCACCACGACGTGCCGGACTTTCGTCTGCGCGATGATCTGTTGCAGCTTATGCGCGAAGTTCTCCAGGATGACGATGACTTCGGCGCCGCAATCGGCGAGCTGCTGCTGCAATTCACGCGGCGTGTAGAGGGGATTGACATTGACCACGATCAAACCGGCGCGCAGCGTGCCGAGAAACGTCACCGGATAAGCAAGCATGTTTGGCAGCATCAGCGCCACGCGGTCGCCGGCGCGGCAGCCGATCTGCTCGATCAGAAACGCGGCGAAGTCTTTGCTGTCGCGCTCCCATTCGGCATAGCTCATGCGCGCGCCGAGCGACTCGAAAGCCGGGCGGGCGGCGTGCTGGCGGCACGCCTCGATCAGCATCGTCGAAAGTGACGGGAAACCGTCCGGATCGATCGTCCGGGGAACGCCCGCCGGATAGGAGGCGAACCAAATCGGCTCTGCCCCCTTCGCTTGCTGGGTTGCTTCTTTCGCTGCAACCGGAGCGGCTTCACCCTGCGGCAAGACCATCATCCCTCGATTCCAGGCGTGATCCTAACGCGCATGGGCGCGACTGTCGAAGCTGCGGCTTAAGCGGGCTTTGCGGCGCGAACCGGCTTGCCTTGACACCTTTCCGAGCCCAATCCATACCCGACTTCTACTGTGAAACTTGGAGGCTTCATGGCGGACGCGGCGCTCGCTGGACGCCAAGGTGCCGGCGATTATCGGGGCTTGCGCGGCTGGATCGACACGGTCGATCGCCTCGGCGAGCTCAAGCGCGTCTCCGGCGCGCATTGGGACGTCGAGATGGGCGCCGTCACCCACATGCTCACCGAAAAGAGCGGCGGCACCGCGCCGGCCATTCTGTTCGACGACGTGCCCGGCTATCGCAAAGGCTTCCGCACGCTTTACGGCCAGCTTTCCTCCGTCAATCGCATCGCGCTGACGCTCGGACTGCCGCTCGAACACGAGCGCAAGATCGACGTCGTGCAGCGCTATCATGCGCGCATGCAGGATTTGCGGCCGCTGCCGCCGCGCTACGTCAATGACGGAGCGATTTTCGAAAATGTCATCGAAGGCGACGCCGTTGACGTTTTGAAATTTCCAGTGCCGCGGCATCACGAGCACGACAAAGCGCGCTTCATCGGCACCGCCGATTGCGTCGTCACCAAGGACCCCGACAGCGGCTGGTACAATCTCGGCGCCTATCGCAGCCAGGTCTATGACGGCAGGACCGTCGGCTGCCAGATCACCGAGGGCAAGCACGGCCGCATCCACCGCGACAAATATTTTGCCCGCGGCGAGCCGATGAAAGTGGTGATCCTGTGCGGCCAGGACCCGCTGTTGTTCATGCTGGCGTCAAGCCCGCTGCCGGAAGTCAGCGAATACGACATTGCCGGAGGGCTTCGCGGCGAGCCGATCGACGTGGTGCATGGCCCCTTTACCGGCTTTCCCATTCCCGCCGATTGCGAGATCGCGATCGAGGGCGAGACCGTTCCCGGCGAGACTAGGCCGGAAGGCCCGTTCGGCGAATGGATGGGCTATTACTCCGACGACACGCAGGAACGGCCGTTCGTGCGCGTGAAGACGATCCTGCATCGCAGCGATCCGATC
>Ga0207693_10002162_pt1 | contig 17125 bp, 18 predicted proteins | sample LARL81metaG_FD_184347 | JGI IMG/M metagenome (GOLD analysis project Ga0207693, IMG submission 184347) | Corn, switchgrass and miscanthus rhizosphere microbial communities from Kellogg Biological Station, Michigan, USA - LAR L8-1 metaG... | ecosystem: Host-associated > Plants > Roots >...
CGAGACCAGCTCATCGTAAATTTCCTGACGCAATTCCGGCAGCAGCTGTTTCGAGTCTTTTAATTTCCGATGCCGGAATTTTTCCGGCAGAATTACGGCCGCCGCCACTACCGGGCCGGCGAGCGCGCCCCGGCCCGCTTCATCAATTCCGGCTATGCGGACGACACCGAGCGCGCGCAGTTTCTTTTCGTAACGAAACCCGCAGCGACAATACATCGGCGGGAGATTACCCGATTTTCGGGATCAGGGAAGTTGCGGAGTGTGAATGGTGACTAGTGATCGGTGACTAGAGGCTCTCCATCGTCGCGGACGATGGAGCGATAGTCAGTGGCAGGTCCGTGTTTACAAAAATCGTCAGCTCGGTCGATCATTCTCGAAAGCATTCCGCCAATGGCTTGATAACGGGCGTCCAAGTCTCGGAAGTCTTCCTGCGACAGATACCCTGCGTCGAGAGCGTCATCCAACCAGGATTGTGTCTCGTTCGCTTCGCCGATTGATTCATCAATCTTGTTGATGAATGCCGCTTTATAACGTCGGCGGGCCCACCCTTCCGCAATCATTGCTTTGACTGCTCGCGAGCTCTTTTCTAATCTGATCGGTTAACGAGTAGCGCTCCTCTGGTGGGAACGTTTTGCTTATCGCGAAAATGCGGCGCGCAGCCTCGCGAGCGGCCTGATACACTCGCAATTCACGAAAACTTTTCGCGCCAAGACTGCTATTCACTAGTCACAGATCACTGTTCACCTCTGTCCGTGCGCTATTCGCGAACGGCGGTGGCTTCCTTGCCTTTGCGAGTGCGCAGGTAATTCAGCTTGGCGCGGCGGGCGCGGCCTTCTTTTTCCACTTCCACTTTGGCAATGCGCGGTGAATGCATTGGGAAAACGCGCTCGACTCCTTCGCCGTAAGAAATACGGCGCACCGTAAACGTTTCGTTTAAGCCCCTCCCCTTTCGCCCGATGACGATGCCGGCGAAGATTTGAATGCGTTCTTTGTCGCCTTCGACGACTCGAGTATGGACGCGAACGGAATCGCCTACCCGAAACGCCGGTATCTCGGTTTTGAATTGTTCTTTCTCGATGGCGTCGATGATGCGGTTCATGACAGATAGGTTATTGGCCGCGCAGGCCCAGATCAGTGATCCTGGCTACAGTAGCGGGCGCTCAATCTCCGCAGATACCGGCGGAACGCAAGTGGTCCCCCGGACTGGGTCTAAAATGTGGGAGCGGCCTTAGTGCTGCGACTGTCGGGACGAGAGCCTCAACTGCAGCAAGGGGAAGGCGAAGCGGAAGAGCCGGCAATTGCCTGGGTGAGCGGTTGTGATTGGAGCGCGCCGACTTATAATTCCGGCCCGCACCAGCGCCCGTAGCTCAACTGGATAGAGCGTCAGCCTCCGGAGCTGAAGGTTGCGCGTTCGAGCCGCGCCGGGCGCATTTTTTTAAAGTGAAAGTGATTGGTGAAAGGTGGGAAGATCTAATGCATTTCGTAGATTTCCGGATTGATCGACGGCAGATGTCTTCGCCAGCAATTCATCAACGCCAATCACGTTCGGTGTCACAGGAACATGATTCGGCAGCTTCGCCGCGAGTTGCAATCAAATCTGTAGCGCCGCTCTTGAGTTGCCGACACCTGTAACGGCCCCAAAGCGGCGACGGTCATAGACCGCCGCTACAGCGAGGTCGGGGCGCTTAGCAGATTCAGGCCAGACTTAGGCGAGCGCTTCAATCCGGCCGACCAAATCTTTCTTGCTGGTCATGCCCGTGACCTGGTCGCGCACCTGCCCGTTTTTGAAAATTAACAGCGTGGGAATGGCGCGAATGTTGAATTTAAAGGAGAGGCTTTGGTTCTCGTCGACGTTCACTTTGCCTACTTTGACGGAACCGGCTTTTTCGCGGGCGATTTCTTCGATCAGTGGCGCAATCAATTTGCAAGGCCCACACCATTCCGCCCAGAAATCAACTAAGACGGGCTTGTCGCTGTTGTTTACTTCACGATCAAAGTTCGATTCGTTAAGGGTGATGGCGTTTTCCATCACGAAATATAATTCCAAATCTCAATGATCAAAATGGCGGCTGCCACCAAGACCAGTCCCAAGCAAAGTGAGGTGGGAATACTTTCGATAACCGGCCGGGGCGCCACTGCGGGAGCGATTGTAACGGGCGCAGTTGGCGGGGTAACTGGAGTCGCCGTCAAGGTAAAGAGCGGCTGCGTTTTGGACATCTTCATCGGGGCCGGTTTCGGTGGATCGGGCAGGATACTGATGCGGGCCGTTTCCTTAGCCAATGGCGTTGTCGGTGGCGCGGCCGGGGCAGGTGCGGCGGCCGGGGGAGCCGGGGCCGCTGCCGCGGTTCCCATGGGTCGAGGCACCGGCGTTTTGGCAGCGGGCACCGGAGGTGGTGGAACAGCAGCTGGGGGCGGCGGAGGCGGAGCGAATGTCCGCGGTACCGGCACACTGGCGACCGGTGGTTTGGGGAACGGAACCTGCGACACCGGCGGTCGCGGAATTGGGACGTTACCGGGTTTCGGCGCGAGTGGTGTCGGCGGAGGCTCCGACGTCGGTGGCCGCGCGGGCAGGTTGATCCGCACGATATCGTCATCTTGCGGGGCGACGGCATCTCCACGACGGGGTGGGAGAGTAATCCGGACAGTTTCTTTTTTTGGTTGGTTGGCTTCGGCCATGGTCACATTGACGGTTGGAAAAATAAGATTGCCAAAAATTGGCTACGTTGTCACTGGGAAATTACGATCACTCGGTAAAAGGTGGCGTCTCCATCGAGGCACTTCCCACTTTTGTGTCTTTCGTGTTTTTCGTGCGCGACCATCTCTTGGAGTAATGAAGTGTTGGAGTGGTGATATCCTCCGTCAGCCAGACTCCTACCTTAACTGGCGGGAATACTACGCCAACAGATCATAGCCGCGGCTGCCGCGAATCTGCCGCATGATGAACTCGCCGGCCGGCGCCGGTTCGGAAAGCAATACGCGCGCGTCAACATCCGGCGCGTCGGCTTCAGTTCGGGCGACAAGGGGTTGATCGACTAACAACTTCACTTCGGTCCCAATCTTAGAGGCAGCGATTTCATGCGCGATTTTTTGCTGCAATGTCATGGCACGACGATGGCGTTCGTTTTTAACCTTCGCCGGAATTTGCCCAGGCATTTTCGCGGCGCGCGATCCTTCCTCCCGCGAATATTTGAAAATCCCGAGCCGCTCGAATCGCGTTCGGTCGAGGAAATCCAGCAGTGTTTCAAATTCGACTTCGGTTTCGCCCGGGAAACCGACAATGAACGTGGTGCGCAATGCCACCCCAGGAATTCCGGCACGCAACTTCGCGATCAAATCTTCGATATGGGCCCGGGTGGTTTCACGCCGCATCCGGAGAAGCATGGATTCGTCAATGTGTTGCAACGGGATGTCGATGTAACGCGCCACGTGCCGGCATTCGGCGATGGTTGCGATCAGCTCGTCGCTCCAGTGCGCCGGATGGGTGTAAAGGAGTCGGATCCAAAAGTCGCCCTCGATTTTTTCGATCTCGCGCAAGAGCCCGGCGAGCGTGAGCCCGCGAGTGGAATCGACCGGCTGACGCGGGCCGGCTTTTTCCTCCCACAAATCCATTCCGTAGTAGGTAGTATCCTGGCTGATGAGACTAATTTCGCGCACGCCCTCTGTCACCAGGGCGCGAATCTCGGTCAGAACTGATTCCGGCGTGCGGCTGCGATGGCGCCCGCGCATTTGCGGGATAACGCAGAAACTGCAGGGATGATTGCAGCCCTCGGCTATCTTCAAGTAAGCGGAGTGCGGCGGAGTTAAGCGAAAGCGCGGCGTGTCGTAATCGGGAATGTAAGTAGGGCGGTGGGTGACGAAATTGAGCGCTGGCTGATTTGCATCAGAATCAACATCCAACCCCCAACTTTCTGCATTGGACCTTGAGCGTTGAGCGTTGAGCGTTGGGCGTTGTTGTAAAACTCGCTCAACAATGGTTCCTAGCTCGCGTACCTGATCGAGCCCGATGAATGCATCCACCTCCGGCAACTGCTCCCGAAGTTCGTCGGAAAACCGCTGTGACATGCAGCCGCTCACAATCAATCTTTGCTTCGCGCGTTTGTACAGCCCGCGTTGTTGATGTGCTTCCAAAATAGCGTCGATCGACTCTTCCTTGGCTGAATCGATAAAGGCGCAGGTATTGATTACGAGCACGTCGGCGTCTTCGGCGCTCGAAGTGATTTGCATGCCGCGCTCGAGCACGCTCCCAAGCATGATTTCGGCGTCGACCAGGTTTTTGGCGCAGCCGAGACTGATCATGCCGACTTTGGCGCGCTGTAGTGGCGGCCGCTCGAGTTCTGGTTTTGCGGCCGACACGGCCGCCACTACAGAGAAATTATCTGCGGCCGGCACCTGCCTTCGCACGGCTTCGGCGTGGCAGGCGGCTGCCCCTACAGCGACATTAGGGTTCACTGCGCAGTGATTCGCAAATCAGTGTCGCTGTTGGAGACGATCTTGCCGTTCTTGCGGATCTGAACGGCGTCGCGATCGAGAACGGTTACGCTGAAGCGGTGACCGCGAAATTCCACCGTGCCGTCGGAAGGCGAGACCCAGCGTTCAAATGCAGGCTTAGTTGGGTCATCATCGATTGTCACCCGCATATAGGTCTTCTTTAGTGGTTTGATGTCGACGAGATTCGGAGCGTTGGCGTCCGCTACTGCGTTTTCAGCCTGAGCAGCAGCGAGTTCTTCAGGTCGCACCGGCTGGGCGCGGCGAACTTCCGGCTCGACCGCGCGTGCAACCGGGATGGTTGGAGTTGCGACCGCGATGGCCGTCGGCACGGGCAACGCAATCGGAATGGTCGGCGTGGCTTTTACCGGTGGCGTCGTTGTTGCCGTTGCCGCTGCGACTTGGGCGGACGGTGCCGGCGACTCCACTGGTTCTGCGCGAGGAGCGACAATCCTCGCAACCGGAGCGGTCGGACTGGGAGTAGCGGTAGCAGTTGCTTCGGTCGGCCGCGGAGTGATGCGCTGCAGATTCGAGATAAAGCGAAGGAACCAAAAACCGGCGACCAAAATTGCCAGCCCGAGCAAAAATGGGAGAATGGAAGGCCGAGCATTTTCATTCCGGCGAGTCACTTGTGTGCGCGGCGCTTTCGGTGCGGGTGCATCCTGCAGATAGGAATAGCCGTCAACGGTGAGGTGGCCGGAAGTTTCAAACGCATCCAAATAGGGCGATACGTCGACGTCGAGAAATTTGCCGTAAATTTGGAGGAAGCCCTTGGCGTAAGCGAGACTGGGGAAGTTCGAGAAATCGTCGGACTCGATCTCGGCCAGGCGCGACTGTCTAATTCTCGTTAGCCTGGCAGCTTCTTCGAGCGAAAGATTACGCGCTTTGCGCGCTTCCTGAAATTTTCTGCCGAGTCCTTCGATGGACATTTTTTGTCTCTCTCTCTTGCCGATTACACCGCGGCGTCGAGATCGACAAGAATCTCGCGCGGCTTCGCACCTTCACCGGGACCTAAAATACCGCGTTGCTCGAGAATATCAACGATGCGCGCGGCCCTAGTATAGCCAAGTCGCAACCGGCGCTGCAATAAGGAAGTCGAAGCGCGTTTCTCCTGACGAATGATCTCGAGACATTTCTCCACCAGTTCCTCGTCTTCCTCTGTAACATCTTCCTCCGCAGCAGCTCCCGACTGGAGTTTTTCCTGCATCCCGGTATCGAACGCCGGTGCACCTTGTCCGGACACGAACTCTACCAGTTCGCGGATCTCATCGTCTGTCACCAACACACCTTGGGCGCGGATTAGCCGCGATGTACTTGGCGGGAGATAGAGCATGTCCCCCTGGCCGAGCAACCTGTCGGCGCCATTTTCATCAAGAATCACGCGACTATCGATTTTGCTCGCGACCTGGAAAGCGATCCGACTCGGGACGTTCGCCTTGATCACCCCGGTGATGACGTCGGCTCGCGGCGTCTGTGTTGCCAGAACGAGATGAATCCCAGCGGCGCGCGCGATCGCAGCCATCCGCGCGATCGCGTTCTCAACGTCAGCCGGTGCGGTCTGCATCAAATCCGCCAGTTCGTCGATAATGAGCACGACGTACGGAAGCTTGTCGGGAATGATCAGTTCGTCCTCGCGCGGGACGCGGATTTCTGTAGCCGCGGTCGCTGACCGCGGGCCGGCGTTATCGACGCCGGTTACAGTGTCATCATCCAATTCCTTTTTTGTTTTCTTCGGCGGCCGAGCATTGAAACTGGTGATGTTGCGAACCCCCACCCGCGCAAAAATCTTGTAACGCCGATCGATCTCGTCGTTCAACCAGCGCAACGCGATAAGCACCTTTTTCGGATCCGTCACCACCGGGAAAGCCAGGTGGGGCAATCTTTCGTAAATCTGCATCTCCACCACCTTGGGATCGATCATGATGAAGTGCAGTTCTTCGGGAGTGAAGCGAAAGAGAATGCTGGAGATAAGGGCGTTGATGCAAACGCTCTTGCCGCTGCCGGTCGTTCCCGCGATGAGCAGGTGCGGCATCTGCGCCAGATCGGCAATGATAACGTTGCCGTAAACGTCCTTGCCTAGCGCCAGCGGAATTTTGCAGCGCTTCTTGGCTTCTTCCCAGTCGGCCGATTGCATCAGTTCGCGCAATGTCACTTTGATCTTGCGCGTGTTTGCGATCTCAATTCCGACCGTGTCCTTGCCAGGAATTGGTGCCAGAATGTTGATGCGTTCGGCCCGGGTAGCCCGTGCCAGATCGCGCTCGAGCGAGACGATTTTGTCCACCCGCACTCCCTTGGCCGGGTAGACTTCATAACGCGTGATCGTCGGTCCTTTGGTGATGTCGCCAGCGGCAACGGCGATGCCGAATTGCCCGAGCGTTTCAATTAAGACTTCCTGCACCTTTTCGAGTTCGGATAGGTCAGTTCCACCGCGGCCTTCGGGATCATGTTCGTCGAGCAGGTCTATGCCTGGAAGCACGTAATGTTCGGCGTCAAATTTGCGCGCTTCCGTCATCTTGATTGGCGCCTTTAGCTTCGACGGTTGCAACTCCGCGAGCGACGGTTTTTTCCGCAGCGGCAACACCACGTCTTCTGGCAGCGCCGTGGTGTCGACAACTTTCGGTTTCGGACGACCAACCAGTTCTGCTGGCGGCACTACCGTTCGCTCGGGAACCGGTGCGCCCTTTTTCTTCAGCTGCTTTTCAATTAAGCGGCTTTGCTTGGCCAGCTCGCGCTCGCTAATTGCCAACTGACCCTTGATATCGGCGCGGCGCATTTCGCGGCGCAATCGCCATTGGCGAAAACGAACCACGGCGTTGCGAATGCCACCGACGGTTTCGCGGACAAGATGAATCGGGCGCAATCCGGTCATCAGAATGAGCGCGCTGAGATAGATTCCGGCGAGAAGAATCATCGAGCCGACGTCGCCCATCGCGCCGAGCAAGAGTTTTTTGCCAAAGAAATAGCCAATCGATCCGCCCGGGCCCTGGATGTTTAGTTTCTTCCATTCGAAGAAATAGCGGGTCTGCAGTTGCAACAGACACGCGCCGGAAAGGAGGAACAGGACAATCCAGGGCAGACGTGTCAGCACGCGCAAACGCGGGTAGAAAAGTTTCGCGGCGCCGAAGCCGAGCAGGACGGCGGCGAGAAAATAAGAGGCCGCGCCGATGAGTAGATAGAAAATGCTGGCGAAGATGGCGCCGAAGGGGCCGATGAAATTTTGTGCCGGACGGTTCGGCGGCGACAGGTAACTCCACGGCACCCATGAAGGGAGATCACGCGGGCCATAGGAAATCAGCGCGAAGAAGAGCAGGGTGCCGGTAAGAAGCAGAATGATGGCGAAGACTTCATTCCACGCGCTATTCTTTGTCGACCGAGCCACTTGTCGGGATAGTAATCCCGCCCGCGCGCCTTTCAATTCAATACCCAGCGATTGGACGTTCCAAGTGGTGACGCATTAGGCAAAGAAAACGGGTTTGGGATTGGGCCGCGTGCCGAATATTGTTAGAGCGCACGATGGTCGATTCGACGCCGCCGGGAAGTCCGGATCACCTCCGCAATGGTATCCTGACAAATTCTGCCAACTCTTCTTCGCTACATTCTGAGGTCGACTTGAAGAGCCGCGCGACCCGCTCAGCTTGGTTGCCGGCGCCTTGCATCAACGCGCGCGAAAGCCAGTCTTTGGCGAAACTCCAATCACTCAAGATCGTTTTTTCCCGAACATTTAAGACCTCCGCGATTTCTCGCGTGTCCATTCCGCCGAAGAACTTCATCTCTACGACCGCACTTGCCCGCGGGTAAGTGAGCCCGAATCGTTCCAATGCCTCATCTAGCGCGATCAGGTCGGGTGCGCCTTCCTGATGTATCCCACGCGTTTCATCCAGGGAAACCTTCGCCCCTTGATCGCCGCGTTTTTGTCTGTTGTGATCACGGGCGTGCTGCACCAAGATGCGGCGCATCAAGGTCGCTGCGACGGCGCAGAATTGAGCGCGGTTCTTCGACGTGACGCGGTCTTCAATTGCCAGTTTCAAGTAAGCTTGGTGAACAAGAGCAGTTGCCTCAAGCGTGGGGTCAGGGCGTTCCCGACGGAAGTAATCGGACGCCCGGGCCCGCAATTCCTGGTTGACGAGCAGCATCAGACGCGAGGCTGCATCGCGATCGCCGTCGTGCCATTGGTCCAATGTTTGAGTGACGTCGGCGGAATTGTCTGGAGGGACTTCCATCTCATAAAATTTACTATTTTTGGTATTTAAAATGAAGATTTTTCTGTGTCCTGAGGCGCAAGTGGTTGCGGCTGAGGCGTAAAACCTTGTCATCCACTCACCTTTGTTGATGTCAGGCGGAGCCCTGCAAAAATCTCGAGCCAAGACACGTGACCTGCACCAAAGCTGAAAGCGGTGGAAGTTTGTTAGGGGCCGCAATCGCTTCTTGATAGGGTTGGATGGTTTCCCTGATCGACATCGAAAAACCTGGAAAATCATGTCCGCACGGCGGTGGAAATCTGATTATGTCTAACGACAATTGGAAAGACACCCCAGCAGGCTGTCATTAATGCGACGGGCAAGGCACCGCCCAATGATCTGGAGTCAGCCATCCGGCACACCTTCACGCCAGGTAGCTACACCGCGATTGTGCATGGGAAGAATAACACCACTGGGATTGGTTTGGTCGAAGCCTACGATCTGGATGAGTCCATTGGCATAACCCTAACGAATGTTAGTACGCGCAGCTTTGTGGATACCGACCAGAACGTGATGATTGGAGGCTTTATTTCCGGGGACGTGATCGTGCGGGTGATTGTGCGTGCGCTGGGACCGACACTTTCAGCGTTTGGAGCTCCCAATGTACTGGCGGATCCGACGCTGGAGTTGCGCGATCTGGACGGGACCCTGATCACCTCTAACGATAATTGGAAGGACACGCAGCAGGCGGAGATTCAGGCGAGCGGTAAGGCCCCACCCAATGACAATGAGTCGGCCATCATCATTGTTCGGCCTGCGGCCAACAATACCGCGATCGTGCGCGGGAAAAACAACACTGGCAACGCCCTGATCGACGCCTACATCCTACCCCCGGACACTGGCACCTCAAGGAGCGGCTGTTTCCAAACTGCCGACCGAAACAAACCTGCCGTCAGCGACCGCCGCCACTCGCCGTGGCGAGCTCGGACCTTTGTGTCCGTTTGCGGACGTACTGTGAGGCCATTGTTTTGGTTGCGTCATCGCGGAATTCTTCGTTAGTGTTCCCCTCACTCATGAGCTTCACACGATGCGCTGGCATCATTCTAGTTGGCGCTGCGCTTCTCTTTTCCATTTCCTGTGAAAAACATCACCTCGGCGAATATCCCGAAATTCAAAGGGATCTAACGACAACGCTGGACAAGGAAGCGTCCAATCCCGCGCCCGGCGGATCGGCCACGCCAACTCCGGTAAAATTTTTCCCTGAGAAAAAAGCTCCGTAGCGAGAAATCATCCATGGCCAAGGGTAAATACCTGACTTCGCCGCCGAAGATCACCACCATGCCTCCGGGCGTGCCCTACATCATCGGCAACGAAGCGGCCGAGCGTTTCTCCTACTACGGCATGAATGGGATCCTCACCATCTTCATGTCGAAATATCTCATGGACAAGATGGGGAATCTGGCAGTGATGCCGCCCCATCAGGCCGAAGGTTGGTACCACACATTTGTCTCGACGCTTTATATTCTTCCGATTATCGGCGCCTTCCTGGCCGATGCACTTTTCGGGAAATTCTGGGTCGTCTTCTGGTTATCGATCGTCTATTGCGGCGGTCACGCCACCCTGGCCCTGATTGGCTCGCCAGTCGCGCATGCGGTCGAGCCGCGTCTTCTCCTGGCGCTCGGACTTTTTCAAATCGCGCTCGGCGCCGGCGGCATCAAGCCCTGTGTTTCTACAAACGTCGGCGACCAATTTGGCGAGTCGAACAAGCATTTGCTCACTCGCCTCTTCAATTGGTTTTACTTTTCAATTAATGCCGGCTCGGCCATTTCCACATTGCTCATTCCATGGCTCCTCGAACCATACCAGGCGGACCCGAACGGATTGATCGCGAAACTGCCGCCCTCGATCGTTGGTTTTCTTGAGAGCCCGCGTTTGCATAGTCCGGACATCGCATTCGGGCTGCCGGGCATTTTCATGGCCATCGCTACCGTCATTTTCTGGAGGGGACGCAAAAAATTCGTGCATATTCCGCCAGCGGGCCTGCGTAATTATACGCGCGCACTTTTCAACAAGGAAACCGGCAAGATTTTGCTGAACATTCTGATTCCAGTTCCATTTGTTGCCGTCTTCTGGGCGCTGTGGCAGCAGAACTTTTCTTCCTGGATCGTTCAGGCGGAGTCGATGGACCGGCATTTTTTCGGCATTGAGTGGTTGTCATCGCAAATTCAGACCGTGAATCCGATTTTCATTTTGATCATGTTGCCGCTCTTTTCCTACTGGCTGTATCCGTTCGTGGAAAAGCTCGGCATCAAACTAACTCCGCTGCGAAAAATCGGGGCGGGACTGTTCGTCACCGCGGCATCATTTTTCATTGTTGCCATGATTCAAACGCGCATCGACGCCGGAGCGCGCCCGGCCATCATCTGGCAGGTTTGGGCGTTCGTGGTCCTGACCGCGGGCGAGACACTAGTCTCGCCGACACATCTCGAGTTTTCCTACACGCAAGGGCCGGTGAAACTCAAATCACTTTGCATGTGCACTTATCTGCTCGCCGTTTCGCTGGGCAATCAGTTCACCGCCGCGGTCGATTTCTTCATCCAAAATCCTGACGGCACGGTAAAGTTACACGGTGCCAGCTACTTCATGTTTTTCGTGTGGGTCCTGTTAGGGACAGCGGTACTATTCGTCATCGTGACGCCGTTCTACAAAGGTCGCACCTATTTGCAGGACCAAGCCGAAGCCTCAGTTGAAGCGGAGACTACCGTTGGATTTGCCGCTCAGCCGGAAGCGTAACATCCAAGCATTGTAGGGCGTCGGCCGCGGCGGGCGCCGAGAGCCGTAAAAACTATGAATAAGATTGTATGTCTTTTTGTATTATTCTCATTAGCCATACCCTTAACAAGGGTTCGCGCTACTCCGCAGGACGAGCAGTTTGAACAAATTGCGCATGATTACATTGAAGGATACCTGGTCGCCAGCCCCGAGGATGCTACGGAGCTGGGCGATCACCGGTTTGATGACAAACTGACTGATTACTCAGCCGAAGCCCAGGCCCGGGAATTGGCGCGTGCTAAAGAGGCGCGACAGAAGCTCGAAGCAATAACCGACCTTTCGCAGCTGACAGGCGCCAACAAAGTCGATCTCCGGTTGCTCAAGGATAAGATCGACTACCAGATCTTCAGTCTCGAAGAATTGAAGGAATGGGAATGGAACCCGCTCGTTTACAATCAGAGTCTCGCCAATAGCATTTATTTATTGGTAGCGCGCGATTTTGCTCCAGCCGAGCAGCGCATCCCGAATTTGCGGAAGCGACTTGAAGGAATTCCCGCAGTCATCGCCCAGGCCAAAGCCAATCTGAAACACTCGCCGAGGATTCATACCGAAACCGCCATCGAGCAGACACAAGGCGCAATCTCGTTAGTCCGCGAAGGTCTTTCACCTTTGCTCAACCAGGCGCCGCAGGCCGCGAAAGATTTGGGACCGATCCAGGAAAAGACGGCCAAAGCACTGGAGGACTACAAAACGTGGTTGCAAAAGGATTTGCTTCCGCGTTCGGACGGTGATTTCCGAATCGGCGCGGATAAGTTTCGTAAAAAACTAAGGTTCGCTCTCGCCTCCGACCTGTCGATGGAAGAGATCATGCAACGGGCCCAGGCTGATCTCGCCGCAACCCAGAAGGCCATCTACGAAACCGCGCTGCCGTTTTACAAAAAGTATTTTCCGAATGCGGCTAAATCAGCCTTGGATGACAAAAAGAAAGTCACCGCTGCTGTGCTCGAGAAACTGGCGGAGCAACATCCGGACGACAATACCATCGTCGGTTACGCGCAAAAAATTGTCCGCGAAGCAACCGATTTCACCAAACAACATGACCTCGTAACCGTGCCGGACAAACCGCTTGATGTCATTGTCATGCCGGAATTCAAACGGGGGCAGGGGATCGCTTACTGCGATTCGCCGGGACCGCTCGAGCAGAATGGGAAGACATTCTTCGCGGTCGAGCCGACGCCAAAAGATTGGAGCCCGCAGCGCAAGGAGTCGTTTTTCAAGGAATACAACAACTACATGATTCGCGACCTGACCGTGCACGAAGCGATGCCGGGACATTATTTGCAATTGGCGCACTCCAACGAATTCCGGGCTCCGACCTTAGTGCGCGCAATTTTTCAGAGTGGCACCTTCATTGAAGGCTGGGCTGTTTATTGTGAGCAAATGATGGCTGAACAAAGTTACGGCGGGCCGGAAGTGAAAATGCAACAGTTGAAAATGCGGTTGCGCGTTATCTGCAATGCCATCCTCGATCAGGGCATTCACGCCAAGAACATGAGCGAAAAGGAAGCCATGGACTTGATGACGAAGCAAGGTTTTCAGCAGGAAGGCGAAGCGGTCGCGAAATGGAAGCGGGCGCGGCTTAGTTCGGCACAACTATCGACCTACTTCGTCGGTGTGACTGAGCATCTTGACCTGCGCGATCGCGCCAAGGCAAGAGATGGCAGCGCCTTCAATCTCAAGAAGTATAACGACACCGTTCTCTCCTTCGGCAGCCCCCCGGTAAAATACGTCCGCGAATTGATGGGTTTGTAGCGAGCAATAACCAAGGAACAGCCGTTCCTTGGTTTCGGCAGTCGGAGACAGCCGTTCGCTGTCCGTAGTCAGAGGCAACGGCTCCTTGAAGCTTCTTGCTCGACGCTTCGTGCTCCGTGCCTCATGCTCAGCTCATGACCTTCACAAAAAACATCGGAATGCTTTTGCTGGCGATTTTTCTGATTATTTACGGCTTGATCGCGGTTCTTGGATTCAACCTCGGTGTTGTTGCTGGAATCATCGCTATTCTCGCCGGCATTTTCATCCTTTTGGGGCGCTAGCTGAGAATGTGGGAGGGGCCTTGGTGTCCCGACCGGCCAGGGCGATTGAGGTCAATCGCTCTACCTGACCGTCGCCTCTCGACTTCGGTCGAAATGACGCCACCTTTCGACCTATGGCCAATCTCGCGACCTGGATGCGGCGTTCTGATGAGAAATATTTCGCTCCTTTTCTCTCGCGCTATCCAGAGGTGAAGGTTTGCAACGCTGCCAGGCGCAAAGTTCCGATCGAACAAATGAACGGTCTGTTGCTAACCGGCGGCCCCGATATCGCTGCAGAATGTTTAAACCAGCCGGTGCCTGATCCATCTGTGATAGAAAAGGACGTGCACCCCGACCGCGATCGCTGGGAACTGAATGCGATCAAGCAGGCGATCGAGCGCGGCCTGCCGATATTCGCGATCTGCAAAGGACTACAAACTCTAAACGTCGCACTCGGCGGCACGCTTCACCTCGACATCCGCGGTCATAACCTGCCGGATCAGAAGACGCACGACGTTCAGCCACTTCGCTCCGATCAAAAAACGCGCCATCGTTTCGAGAAAGTAAACAGCTCGCATCATCAGGCGATCGACCAGCTTGGTGCCGGTCTTGAAGTAGAATCGTGGTGCGCCACGGATGATATCATCGAACAGGTAAAATTGCGCGACTATCCCTTTGCCCTGGCGGTGCAATATCATCCAGAGCGCGGGCGGATTTATGATGAGTTGTTCGACGATTTTATGTCGCGAGTGGCCAATTCGTTGAAGAGTTGAAGCGTTGAAGCGGGCTTCGACAACACGTATTTGTTTCCCGCTGCTCTAACGTTTCAACGTTTCAACCCTTAACACAGTGTCCGCTCCGCAAAATACCATCGCCATCGTCTACGATTACGATCAGACTCTGAGTCCGAGCTATATGCAGGACGAAGTCGTGTTTCCTGCGTTTGGGATTAATAGCCAGATTTTCTGGCGGCGTTGTTCTGAACTGGTGCGCGATCATGGCTACGATAACGAGCTCGCCTACATGAAGGTATTGCTCGACCAGCTCGGGATGGATCGGCCTACCAATGAGGAACTCAAAAAGCTGGGCGCGAAGTTGAACTTCTACCAGGGATTGCCGGAAATGTTTGAGGAATTTCGCGGCGGGAAGGTCTGCTTACGGCCGAGCATGTGGCTCACGGCATCACGGTCGAGCATTACATTATTTCATCGGGGTTAAAGGTGTTGATCGATGGCAGCCGGCTCGCACCTTACGTTCGCGCCATTTTCGGTTGCGAATTCGCCACTGATCCCGAAGGCCGCATCAGCTTCCCCAAGCGCGTCATTAGTCACACCCAAAAGACTCAGTTTCTCTTCCGCATTAACAAAGGGTTTCTCGATATGTCGCAAGACGTGAATGACCATATGGACCCGGAAATTCGGCCGATTCCTTTTCCGAACATGATTTACGTCGGCGACGGGCCCACCGATGTCCCGTGCTTCACCGTGATGAAGAAAAACGGAGGACAGGCGATTGCGGTTTACAATCCCGACGATTGGCAGCGCGTCGGTTTTAAGAAATGTTATCAGCTTTCCACGCATGCCGACCGCGTCAGACACATCGCGCCGGCCGATTATCGGAAAAACACGCACCTGCGGATGTTGGTCGAGCAGATGGTGGAAGAAACGGCGAATCGCATGGTCGAACAACGAAGCTCGCAATCGAGACCGGCACCGTCCGCGCGCCGAAGCACTGAGAATTAACCGCCGCCATCAGACAGCCCCTGGGGGTACGCGGAAAGATGAATTTTAGGCTCGAGCCAAATGGTTAGGGCCTGCGAGACTACTGCCCTATCGGGATGTTGGCTTTACTGTTTTCGAGCTGCTTCGCGTAATTTGACCCCGCCTTTTGCATATCGGCGTTGTCATTAACAACTTGGCCGTTTTCGTCGACCACTATCCAGCGGCCGCTGCCAATATGCGTGCCGGTCTCTTGCTTAACATAGACCATGTGTCTCTTTGAGGATCCCGTGACCTGGCGCAGATCGAAATTTAGATCAGTCGGCTTTGCTGCATTTGCCCTGACATTCGGAGTTGACGCTTTGGCTGATCCGTTAACGAAAAGCGTAACCTTGTAGTCCGTCGATGCAGCGAGCCCGTCGGCAGAATAATGTCCAGCGGCATCGGTCTTTGCGATTTTTGTAAACTTTCCAATTTTTGCCTCAATCCGGACCTCGGCGCCTTTGATCGGATGTCCGCTGGAATCCTTCACCATTCCTTGAAGCGTGCCGGCTCTTGCCCAAACGCTCGAGATGCATAGCAATAAACAGATCACGCCAATTCTCATAGTAAACCTGACGGTTGCACTAAAGCATAACCTGGCACCTGTGACAACACACTTTTGCTTCCTCACCGGGTCTGCCATTGCTTCGGAGCGCTCAATTGCCCTCATACACCCCGCTGCGTCGGCGCCCAGATGAATTTGTGCATCTGCAATTGAAAACGCGCTTCCAAGTCCGGGCCGGACTCGCGGGAATCGGCCAGCATCCATTCTACAATCTCGCGCGGTTCGATTCTCCCAAAAATTGGCGAAAACAAAACGGCATGACAACGCGCCGCCAAATTGTGTTCGCGCATTTTCTCGCGCGACCATTCGTAATCTTCGCGTGAGCCGACGACGAACTTCACTTCGTCGCGCTTCGTCAGATGTTCAATGTTCGACCACAAATTGCGCTCGCATTCGCCGCTCCCGGGCGTCTTCAAATCCATGATCCGATGCACCCGCGGATCGACCTGGGAAATATCGTGTGCGCCGCTTGTTTCCAGGAGCACGGTTTTTCCAGCGTCAGCCAGCGCGGTCATTAAAGGCAGAACGTTTTTTTGCAATAACGGTTCGCCGCCGGTGATCTCGACAAGCGGACAATTGAATTTCAGAACCTCTGCCACGATGTCGGGCACCGTCTTTTTTTCGCCCTCATAAAAGGCGTAAGCGGTGTCGCAATAATTGCAGCGCAGATCGCAGAACGTCAGTCGCACAAACACACAGGGCAGTCCGGCCCACGTGCTTTCACCCTGAATCGAGTGATAAATCTCGTTCACGGTCAGCGTCTTGGTGCGCGGTTCGGCGATGGTTTTCATGGAAAATGGAGCAGCAACCGGATGGCGAACCATACCATAACCGCTGCGCTGATCGCTTCAGTAGCGATTTGCCAGCTCGGGTGGGCGAAAATATGCGCCATTTCGGCGTTGATCGGTCCCGGTGGCCATGCAACCGACCAGCCTATAATATAATCATTTATTAGGGTGCTCAGCGTCATCGTTTCAAGTGGACTAATTCTGCGCTAAGAATGCCAGTGATGCCGGAACGAATCGAACGTCTTTTTGCCCGGTGCCGGCAGGAGAAGCGCGCCGCGTTCATTCCCTACATTTGCGCAGGCGATCCAACGTTTGCGCGCACGGTGGAGGTCGCTCTGGCCTTGGAAAAGGCAGGAGCGGATTTGCTCGAGCTCGGTGTTCCGTTTTCCGATCCATTAGCCGACGGGCTCGTCAATCAACTCGCCGCCCAGCGCGCGCTTGAGGCCGGTGCGACTGTTTCGGAAGTGCTGAAATGTGTCCGCGAGATTCGCCACGCGTCTGAAAT
>Ga0207693_10002163_pt1 | contig 17121 bp, 13 predicted proteins | sample LARL81metaG_FD_184347 | JGI IMG/M metagenome (GOLD analysis project Ga0207693, IMG submission 184347) | Corn, switchgrass and miscanthus rhizosphere microbial communities from Kellogg Biological Station, Michigan, USA - LAR L8-1 metaG... | ecosystem: Host-associated > Plants > Roots >...
CGCGGTCATGGCGGGCATGGCCAGCGAGCACAGGCCGAGGATCACCGTCCCGGCCACCAGGAGACCCAGCGACGTCGCCGCGCCCATCAGGCTGAGCAGGGCCGCCCCCACCGCCGCCAGGGCCAGCCCGGCGACCATCGGCGGCCGTGGCCCGGACCGGGCCGTCACCCAGCCGCTGGCCGTGGAGCCGATGCCCACCGCCGCGCTCATCGGCAGGATGAGCAGCCCGGTGGTGATCGCGGACTCGTGCCGTGACTGCTGCAGGTACAGCGAGATGCAGATCAGGGCGCCGTACAGGCACAGGTTGAAGAGCACGCCGACGCCGGTGGCCGCGCTGAACGGCCTCGCCCGGAACAGTCGCAGCGGCAGCATCGGGTCGGCCCGGCGCCGTTCGCCGACGACGAAGAGAACACCGGCGATGATTCCGGCCGCGATGAGCGCTCCGGGAAGGGGAGCCAGCCAGCCCCGCTGGCCGGCCTCGATGAAGCCGCCGGTGAGGCCGCCCAGCGCCACGACCCCGAGCAGCAGCCCGGGTATGTCGGCGCGCCGCGAGGCGTCGGGCGGCGATTCGGTCACGTGCCTGGCCAGCAGCCAGCCGGTCAGGACGCAGAACGGGATGTTGACCAGGAAGATCGACCGCCAGCCGACGGCGCCGATCAGCCCGCCGCCCAGCACCGGGCCCAGCGCGACGCCAATCGAGCCCATGCCGCCCCAGACGCCTAGCGCGCGGGCCCGCGGCCCGGTGTCGTGGAACTGGTGCACGATCAGCGCGAGCGAGCAGGGCAGCAACGCCGACGCGCCCAGCCCCTGCAGGGTACGCGCGGCGATCAGCACTGCGAGGTCCGGGGCGGCGGCGCAGGCCGCTGACCCGGCGGCGAAGGCGGCCAGCCCGGCCAGGAATACCCGCTTCGCCCCCAGGCGGTCCGCGGCCGAGCCCGCGGTGAGCATGACCGCGGCCAGGGCCAGCGTGTAGGCGTCGATGACCCACTGGAGCCCGGCGACGGTCCCGCCGACGTCGCGCTGGATCGTGGGCAGCGCCACGTTGACGATCGTGACGTCGAGCTGGATGACGAAGAATCCGAGGCAGACCGCCGGCAGGGCCAGCGTCGCGGCCCGGTCCGGTCTGGTTCTCCCTGCCGCCCCGGTGCGGCCTTGACCGCGAGCCGTCGTGGCCGGCACGGGTATCACTCCTTCGGGGTCGGACCATGGTGCCGTTCGAGGGAGATCCCTCGTTTACCCACTCGACCAGCCGGTACACACTGCGGCGGCGCAACCGCCCGCCCCGTTCACGGGCATGGCTCCGGCTTCATACTCAGGCTAGGCAGGGGGTTCGACAGTCCTCCCGCACCCATCACCAGGTCGTCGATGGCACATAGCCGCCCCTACAGCGTCGGTAACCGTACATCGATCTTGGCTAGGGCGGGCGGGTCGGCGGGACCGGGGCAGCTCGGCGGGACCGGGGCAGCTCGGCGGGCGGGTCGGCGGGACCGGGCAGGTCGGCGAGACCGGGCCTCCGGGCGTGGCTGGAGCGGGCGGGCGGGGACCCGGCCCGTCGGGGCGTCTAGCCTGGCGTGGTGCCGAACGCGACGGATTCCGCGCTTGGCTGGAGCGGGCGGGCGGGACCCGGCCCGCCGCGGCGTCTAGCCTGGCGTGGTGCCGAACGCGACGGATTCCCCCGAGCACTGGCGCGAGGTCCGCCGCCTGCTTCACTCCCGGCGCCATGATCTCGGAACCGAGGCGGCTCGGCTGTATCCCTCGGCGCCCCGGGTGGGCGGCACGACGCTGCTCTGCCGGCCGGAGTGGATCCCAGCCGAGCCACTGGCCCTGGAGCAGGTCGGCCTGGCCTGGACGGACATCGCGCCGCCCGGCGTGGATCCCGGCGGTGCGGCCTCGGCGCACCTGCGCCCCTGGCGGCAGCCCGGCCGCCGGTACGCCAGCTACGCCGCGGCGCTAGCCGCCATCGAACGGCCCCGCCTGCTGGAGAACCGGCCGAGCTACCGGCTGCTGTCGGCGTCTTCGACCGGTCCGGCGCCGGGCCTGGAACTGAGCCGCGGCCGCTACTTCGACGTGGTGAACGCGGGGGAGGCGGTGGCCCACGAGCTGGCCCAGGCCTGGCTGGACGACCCACATTCGATTTCTCCGCAGCGGCTGCCGCTGCGGGCCCGGCTCGGCGACCCATGCGACCTGCGGCGGCGTCGCGCGCTGGTGGCGGTCAGCACGCTGACGCTGCGGGTTCCCGCCGCCGGGACGCCCACGTTCCTGCTGCACTGGCGTGACCCGGCCAGCGTCACGCACGCCGGCGGCCTGTACCAGGTGATGCCGGTGGGCGTGTTCCAGCCAGCCGGCGCGTCGGCCGCGGCCCGGCGGCGCGACTTCGACCTGTGGCGGTGCATGGCCCGGGAGTTCAGCGAAGAGTTCCTCGGCACTCCCGAGCACGACGGCGCCGAGCCGCTGGACTACGCGGGCTGGCCGTTGTTCGCGAAGCTGGACGCCGCCCGCGAGGCCGGCCAGCTCGCCGTGTGGTGTCTCGGGCTGGGCACCGATCCGCTGACGCTGGCGACCGACATCCTCGTTGCGGCGGTGTTCCGCGCGGACGTGTTCGACGCCCTGTTCGGCGGGCTGGTCGCGGCCAACGACGAGGGAAGGGTGGTGAGCTGGCCGGACCTGACCGGCGTCCCGTTCACCGCCGAGGTGGTGCACCGTTTCGCGGGCGGATCCGAGCCGATGCAGCCCGCAGGCGCGGCCGTGCTGGAGCTGGCCTGGCGACACCGGGCCCGGCTGCTCGGCTGAGGGCTGGAGGCTGCTCGGCTGAGGGTCGGAGGCTGCTTGGCTGAGGGCTGGAGGCTGCTTGGCTGAGGGTCGGAGGCTGCTTGGTTGAGGGCTGGAGACTGTGCACCTGAGAGCCAGGGCTCCGCCCCGCGGCCCCGGCCCGCAGGGCGTCATCCGGCCTTGCGCAGCTCCCCGTCGGCGGCCTGCCGACGCCGGCGGCGCCCCCGGCCGCCCGCTTGGCGCTCGAGCTCGGCGTTGATCTCGCCGCCGAGCATGACCGCGATGCCGGCCAGGTAGAACCAGAGCATCAGGATGACGAATCCGGCGAGCGCACCGTAGGTCTTGGTGTACGAGCCGGTCTTGGCCACGTAGAAGGAGAACCCCAGCGAGGCCACCAGGAAGATGACCGTGCCCACCAGACCGCCGACGCTGATCCACTGCCAGCGCGGGGCCTTACGGTTGGGCCCGAAGAAGTAGTAGACCGAGAACAGCACCGAGATCACGATGAGGGTGCCCACCCAGCGGACCACCGTCCACAGCACGACGAAGGCGGTGTGGTTGATGGACAGGTGCCCCTCGATCCCGTGCCCGATCGACGAGCCGAACACGATCAGCGCGGCGCCGATTCCGCCCAGGATCGCCGTGGCCACCATGAGCATCAGGCCGGTAACCCGGGCGGCGACGAACTTCCGGTCCGCAACGTCGTAGGCGACGTCCAGCCCGGATTGCAGCGCGACCATGCCGCCGATCGCGCTCCACAGGGCAACCACGATGCCGATGACGAGGACGACCACCGAGGTGGACTTCGCCTGCCCGCTCGCCGCGTTGACCGCTTCGGTGAAGATGTTCGAAGCGCCCGGCGGCAGCGCGGTCTGGAGGCCGGTTATCAGGTGCTTCAGCGTGCTTGACCCGATGTGGATGAGAGCGATCACGCCGAGCGCGGCGATAAGGGCGGGAACCAGGGCCAGGAACCAGTGGTAGGCCAGGCTGCCCGCGGTCATCGAAGCCCGGTCCAGTTTGAACTTCTTGAGTATGCGCTTGAGGGTTTCCCCCCGGCCCAGCTTGGTGATCTCCGGCACGGCGTCGGGTGCTCCGGACTCGGCGGTCTGTGGTGGGATTGCTCTCCGGCTCTGATCGGTCATCTGCGCCCACTCCCCACGGCTGGCCCGGATATCGCCCTACCCAGGGCCGAGCGGGTAAACACCAGAGCCCTTGAGCGGGCGGATCAGGGTTCAGAGCGCGCCGAGCGTCTCGGCGGCCAGGCAGGCGGTGGGGCAGGGCCAGTGCTCGTGGCAGCAGGTGCACATGCCGTGATCGCGGAGGTGACGGTCGAGCTCGCGCTGGGCAATGGCCAGGAGCTGCACCAGTTCCGGGATGACGAAGTCAGCCGGGGTGGCGGTATCACTCCAGCTCATCGAAACCCCCCTCCTGGGAAACATGCCCTGCGCTCCTTCTATGGTGCCAACGTCTGTAACAGATCCGAGGTTCGAACCGCCGGAAAAATACGACGGGGAACTCTCATGTCACCGCCGGGTGAGGGCGGCTGCGTCGGCGAGCGGGCGGTATCGCTCGATCAGGAAGTAGGAGTGGGTGAGCCGCGTTCCGGCCACGACGAAGTACGCCTTGCCGAGCAGCAGGTCGTCCGAGCCGGGTCGCAGCCGGACCACATAGTCCCGCAGGATCCGGGAGATGTCATAGCGGGGGTTGCCGCCCTGCCCGTAGTCCAGCAGCGCGGCGCCGCGTCGCTCCGGTTCCGCCGCCCCGGGGTCGGGCGGTTCGACCCGGAAGAACGCGTACCGTCTGGGCCGCTCGGGGCTGGGCCTGGCGATCCAGTCCGCGTCGAGGCGGTTCTGCCGTACCGGGGTATTGCAACCGAATGGCTGCCCCTGTCCGTTCGGGAAGAAAGCCTTGATGAATTTGCGGATGCCGAGCAGCGCGGCGGCACGAGGCTGGTTATAGCCGCGGAACTCGAACCCGGTGAGCGCGCGCACGTCTGGTGGGGAGCCCGCGTCGAACAGCGCGGCGAGCTCGCTCTTGGGCCGGCTCGTGAGGTCGAGGTAGGTGGCCGAGACGTCGGGCATGCCGTTCCGCTTTCAGATGTCGTGCCGGCTGCGCTGCTCGATGAGCCGGCGAGCGTTGCGCAGGGCCAGGGCGATGATCGTCTCCATCGGGTTGATGCCGATCGGGCCGGGGAACAGGCTCGCGTCGGTCACGAACAGCCCTGGCACGCCGTGGAAGGCGCCGAAGCTGTCGACGACGCCGCGGCGCGGGTCTTCGCTCATCCGCGCGGTGCCCATCAGGTGAACGGTGAACAGCTCCATCAACCGCTTGGGCACCGGGCGGGCCAGCAGGGCTTCCAGTTCCCCCGGATCGCGCACGTCCGGTGCGCCGTCGAAGGGCAGCAGCAGGCGGCGGGCACCGGCCGCGAACATGGCCTGCGCGGTGAGCCGCACCCCGCGCACCACCCGCGCGGCGTCTGCGTCGGTGATCTGGTAAAAGGCCTGCGGGCCGAGGCCGGGGACGTAGCGCACCCGCCCGGTCCCGGTGTCCTCGACCAGGCAGCCGGCCGTGACGATGCGGTTGTAGGCGGCCATCAGCTCACCGAGTTCGCGGCCGTAGGCGCGCACGCCCGCTGCGAGCACCGACGGGGGCAGGTTGACCGCGGTGATCAGGATGCCGTCATCGCTGAACTCGCGAATCTGGAAGGCCTGGTGCACGCCGTGCCAGCCGGTGACGTCCTCGTCGAAGAACCCCACCACCATCGCGTTCGGGTGCAGGTACAGGCCGCGGCCCAGCTGTCCGGACGCGGACCTGAACCCGGACCGCATGAGCAGCGCCGGGGTCTGGATCGCTCCGCCGGACACGATCACCGCCCGGGAGCGGACGGTGAGCCTGGGCCCGGGCCGGCCGCCCGGGCGGACGAAGCGCCCGGACACCCCGGTGACCTTCCGGCCGTCCCGGGTGATGCGGTCCACCCGGCAGTCGGCGAACAGCCGGGCCCCGCGGGCCAGCGCCCGGGGCACGTGGGTGACCAGCATCGAGCGCTTGGCGCCGGTGGGGCAGCCGTTGGTGCAGTTGTTGGTGCCCGCGCAGTGCAGCTGGTTGCGGCGGTTCGGGATGATCTGCCAGCCCTGGGCGTCGGCGCCCTTCTTCAGCAGCTCAGAGTCCCGTCCCACCGTCTGCGGGTCCTGGAGCGCGACCGACAGCCGGGACTCGGCCCGGGCGAAGTACGGGTCCATGTCCTCCTCGCTGATCGCCTTGACGCCTTCTTCGGTGGCCCAGCGGTGCAGCACCTGCGGCGGGGTGCGCCACGACATGCCGCCGTTGACGACCGTGGAGCCGCCGACGCACCGGCCCTCGGCGAACAGCACCGACGGCCGGCCCAGCGCGAGCTCGCCGCCGCCGTCCCGGTAGAGGGTGCGCAGGGCGCGGTTGCTGTCGGCGGTGAACGACTCGGTCGAGTGGTAGCCGCCTTCCTCGATGATGACCACGTCGATACCGGCGTCGGCGAGTTCGGCGGCCACGGTGGCACCGCCCGCGCCGGAGCCGACGATGGCCACGCCGCACTCGACGTGCAGGTTCCCGGTCACGTCGCTCTGCTGGGTCAGGCCCGTCGGCACGCTGGTGGTCACCGGCGTTCCTCCCGTCCCGGCGCGCCCGGGCCCTGGCCAGGGTCCGGGATCAGGCCTGGGTCCAGGGCCAGGCCTGGGTCCGGGACCGGCGGATCCGGAGCCAGGACCGCGGCCTCGCCGGCCCGGATCTCGGGTCCGTAGGACTCCAGGCGGCGGCGGGACACGGCGGCGATGTAGGGGCCGGGGCGGTAGCCGATCTCCTCCTTGACCTCGGGTAGCTCGTAGTAGCACATGGCGACCATGCCGCGTAGCCGCCGGACCAGGGCGGTCAGTCCGTCGCGTCGTCGCAGCAGCGCGCGCAGGTACGCGTCGGCCACCTGGTCGTCCAGCCGCGCGAAGCGCTGCCCCCGGGCCGGCCGGTACAGCCGCGCCCCGCGGTCGAAGGCGAGGAACGCGGCGACCAGGGCACGCCGGGTGGCCGGCGGCAGCGCGCCCAGCATCAGCTCGAACTCGGCCAGGACGTCGCCGGTCCGGTGGCCGGCTCGGATCTCCGGCGGGCAGACGATCTCCGCGAACCGGGCCACGACCTGCCGGGCGGGCCGGCCGAGCCGTGGCCGCTGGTCACCCCGCCGCCTGTTCACCCTCAGCATGGTCGGGGCGCCGGCCCGGCGGCGTCAAGGCGCCACCTGCAGCACGACCGCCTGGCCGCCGGAACCCCGGCGAACGCAGGCGAGCGCGCGCTCCGCTTCCTCCAGCCGGTACGCCGTCCCCACCGTGACCCGGATCGTCCCCGCGGCGAGCAGCTCGCCGAGCCGCGCCAGCCGGGTCCCGTCGGGCGCCACGTATACCTCGCGGACCTCGATGCCGCGATCGGCGGCGGGCGGATCGGAGGTGATCGTCACGAGCCGGCCGCCGTCCCTGACCGCGGTGATCGCATCGGCCGCGCCGGCCGGAGCGGCGTTCACGGCCAGGTCGACACCGCGGCCCTCCGTCAGCCGCCGCGCCTGGCCGGACCAGTCCGGCGCCCGGCGGTCGAGGACGTGTGCCGCCCCGGCGGCGGTGACCCGGGCCGCGGCGTCCGTTCCCGCGGTGGCCATCACCTCGGCCCCGCGGCCCGCGGCCAGCTCCACCATCAGCATTCCGGTGACGCCGCTTGCCCCGTGGACCAGCACGGTCGCGCCTGGCCCGGCGCCGAGCCCGTCGCCCAGCGCCTCGTCTGCGGTAAGACCGGGGACCGGCAGGGCCGCCGCCACGTCAAACGGCACCGTGTCCGGGATGACCGCAACGTCGGCGGCCGCGGCCACAAACCATTCGGCCCATGCCCCCTGGCCGCGCAGCGGCAGCGAGTGCGTCATCACCCGGTCACCGACCGCGAGGCCGTCCCGGACCGGACCGCCCGCCGGGCGGCCGTCGGCCGGGCGGCCGTCGGCCAGGCGGCTGCCGGAGGTTCGGCCGTGCACCGCGGCGCCGGTTCCGGCGATCACCCCGGCCGCCTCGACGCCGAGCGCCATCGGCGGCTGCCGCCCGAGGTCCCAGCCGCCGGTACGGGCTATGTCGTCCCAGTTGCCGATGCCGCCGCAGCGCACTTCGACCAGCACTTCGTCGGATCTCAGCTCGTCAGGATCCGGCAGATCCAGGAGCTCAACCGGGTCCGAATACCTGCGTATCCCCGCTGCTCGCATGCCGTTCCCCCGGACCATCACCGTGACCAGGTCATCGACCCCATTGTCTGCCGCCGGGCCGGCGCGCGACAGTCAAGTCACGGTCAACCCCGCGCCGGGCAGCGACCCGGCCCGCAAGGCAGGATGGAACCAGCGACACGCGCAGCACACCGGAAACCGAGCCGGGCGGTGCCCGGCAGGGAAGACAATCCTGGTGACCGGTTAATCGGTGACGGCCGCGAGGTGGAGGGCGAGAATGGGCACGGTGGACAACGCGGCAGTCACCGCCGGCTCGCCTGCGCCTGCCGGGCTGGCGTACAACAGCGGGCCGGGCCGTTGGGTACTGCTGGCCACCGTGCTCGGCTCCGCCATGGCCTCGGTCGACGCGACCGTCGTGGGCATCGCGCTGCCGGCCATCGGGCACGACTTCAACAGCAGCCTGGCCACGCTGCAGTGGGTCGTCACCGCGTACACGCTCACCCTGGCCGGACTGCTGCTGTTCGCCGGGGCGCTGGGCGACAAGTACGGGCGGAAACGGTGGTTCCTCATCGGCGTGATCTGGTTCGCGCTGGCCTCGCTGCTGTGCGCCGTCGCCCCGAACTCGGCGTTCCTGATCACGGCCCGGGCGGTGCAGGGCATCGGCGCCGCCCTGCTCACCCCTGGCAGCCTGGCCATCATCGAAGCCTCGTTCCGGCCCGACGACCGCAGCCGGGCGATCGGGGCCTGGTCCGGCCTCAGCGGCGTAGGCACGGCCATCGGCCCGTTCCTGGGCGGCTGGCTGATCCAGGCGGTCTCCTGGCGGCTGATCTTCGTCATCAACCTGCCGCTCGCGGCCCTGGTCGTAGCGGTGGCACTGCGGCACGTGCCCGAATCCCGCGACCCGGCGGCGAAGGGCAAGCTCGACTTGGTCGGCAGCGCGCTGGTCACGGTGGGCCTGGTCGGCCTCACCTACGGGCTGATCGAGGGCCCGGCGAAGGGCTGGACCAAACCCGGCCCGCTCGCCGCGCTGCTCGCCGGCGTGATCCTTCTGGCCGCGTTCGTGGCCTGGGAGCGTCGCACCCCGGAGCCGATGCTGCAGCTCAGCCTGTTCCGCTCGACCCAGTTCACCTCGGCCAACATCCTGACCTTCATCGTGTACGGCGCGCTCGGCGGGGCGCTGTTCCTGCTGCCGATCCAGCTCATCCAGGTAGCCGGGTATACCCCCCTGCAAGCGGGTGTCTCCCTGCTCCCCATCACCGTGATCATGCTCCTGCTGTCGGCCCGCTCGGGCGCGCTGGCCGGGCGGATCGGTCCCCGGTTGCAGATGAGCGTGGGCCCGGTCGTCATCGGCCTCGGCCTGGTCCTGTTCGTCCGCATCGGTACCTCCGGGAACTACCTCACCGAGGTGCTGCCCGCGCTGGTGATCTTCGGCCTGGGCCTGGCCACCAATGTCGCGCCGCTCACCTCTACCGTGCTGGCCGCAGCCCCGGCCGAGCAGGCCGGGATGGCCTCTGCGATCAACAACGACGTGGCCCGTGCGGCCAGCCTGATCGCGGTGGCCGTGCTCCCGGCCGCGGCCGGCCTTACTGGCGACGCCTACCTGCACAAGGACACGTTCTCCGCCGGCTTCCATACCGCCTCGCTGATCTCGGCCGGCCTGTGCTTGGGCGCCGGCGTACTGGCCGCTTTTACCATTCGCAATCCCCGCAAGAAGGCCGTGCCCGAGGCCGTGTCGACGGCCGAACGGCCTTGCCTGCACTGCGCCCTGGACAGTCCGCCCCAGCACGTGGTCGAGTGACGATCGAACCTTTGCCCCGAACGGCTCTCGCTGCGACTCGCGCTCGATGGCTCAGGCGCCGGCCGGCAGATGCGGTCACCGGCCGGCCCGGCGGCTCCGCCGGCCCGGCTTAGCTCAGCGCCAGGCCCACGGTGAGCAGCCCCGTCGCCACGGTGGAGGCGGCGCAGCGCACGTGGTTCCAGGCGGTCCAGGCCCGCGCGTAGCGGGCCCAGTCGCCGGCTGCGCCCGGGCCCTGCGGATCCGCCGCGGCCAGCGCGTCGTTCAGCGGGACGTTGGCCGCGATGGTCACGATGATGGCGCCGATCACGTACACGATGCAGCCGGCCAGCACCCACCGCGCGGCGGGCGCGTGCCACCCGAACCCGGCCCAGCCCGCCACGGCCAGGCAGGCCAGCGCGGTCCCGAACACCGCCGCCATGAACAGCGGCGTGACGGCCAGGCGGTTGATCGACTGCATCGCGGCCACGGCCCGCCCGGCCGGCAGCCGGTTCAGCGCGGGCATGACAAAGCTGGAGAAGGCGAAGAACGCGCCGGCCACCAGCCCGCATCCCAGGGCCGTGCCGACGACGGCGGCCCGCAGGCCGCCGCTCATCGGGCTGCTGCCGATCACTGCCGCCGATACCTGGGTATCCATGGTTGCCAGTCAAGCCGCGATATATGAGACTGTCCATGGCCTGAATGCTCAAATTCATACGCGATCGTCTATGCTGATCCGATGGATGCCGTGGCCGGACTGCTGGACGGACCGCGGGCGCGGAACGCCTTCGTGCTTCGCTCGATCATGGACCCGCCGTGGTCCTTGCTGATCAGGGACCAGGCGCCGCTCACCGTGCTGTCGCTGGTGCGGGGCCAGGCGTGGGTGATCCCGGAGCACGGCGACGCCACGCTGCTGCGCGGTGGCGACGTCGCGATCATCCGCGGCCCGGATCCCTACACCGTCGCCGACGACCCGGCGACCGCGCCGCAGGCGATCATCCACCCCGGCCAGCGCTGTGCCACGGTCGACGGCGAGGACATCGCCGAGCGGATGAGCCTGGGCGTTCGCACCTGGGGCAACAGCCCCGGCGGGAGCACGGTCATGCTCACCGGCACGTATCAGCTCGATGGCGAGGTCAGCCGACGGCTGCTGCGGGCGCTGCCCGCCGTGCTGGTCGTGCGCGACCAGGAGTGGGACTGCCCGGTCGTGCCGCTGCTCGCCGCGGAGATCGTCAAGGACGAGCCGGGCCAGGAAGCGGTGCTCGACCGGCTGCTTGACCTGCTGCTCATCTCCGTGCTGCGGGCGTGGTTCGCCCGCCCCGCCGCCGAGGCTCCCGGCTGGTACCGGGCCTATAGCGACCCGGTGGTCGGCCGGGCGCTGGGCCTGCTGCATCACAACCCGGCCCATCCCTGGACCGTGGCCGAGCTGGCCCGCGAGTGCGGTGCGTCGCGAGCCACCCTCGCGCGCCGGTTCAATGATCTCGTCGGCGAACCGCCGATGGCCTTCCTCACCAGCTGGCGCATCACCCTGGCCGCGGATCTGCTGGCCGAACCGGGTGCCTCGGTCGGCTCGGTGGCCCGCCGGGTCGGCTATCGCAGCCCGTTTGCCCTCAGCGCCGCGTTCAAGCGGGTCCGGGGCATCAGCCCGCAGCAGCACCGGGCCCGCACCGCGGCCTAAGCACGAGCCGTCGCGATCGCCTTGTCGGTGGCGGCCGGTACCGTCGGCGCCATGCCGGTATTCGCACTGTCTACGGTCCACGGCCCGGGCTGGGACGACACGCGCCCGATCCGGAAGCAGCACGCGTGGGACAAGCATGCGGCGTTCATGGACGGGCTGGTCGAGGATGGGTTCATCATCCTCGACCAGCCCGATCGGCGACGGCGCCCGGACCCTGCACGTCGTCGAGGCGGCCGATGAGCAGGAGATCAGGACGCGTATGGCCGAGGATCCCTGGGCGTCCATGGGCCTGCTCCGGGTCGGCTCGATCGAGTCATGGCAGCTCTGGCTCGATGGGCGGCGAAGCAGCAGCGAGAGAGCAGACCGTTGACGGGCGGCTGGTGTTCACCGGTGAACACCAGCCGCCCATCAGCAATCCGCGGCGCACTGGCCCCGGCACGGAGATCCGCGCGGCACTGGCCCGGCGCGGAGATCCGCGCGGCAGTGACCCGGCGCGGAGATCCGCGCGGTACTGACGCGGCGCGGAGATCCGCGCGGCAGTGACCCGGCGCGGAGATCCGCGGCAGTGGCTCGGCGCGGAGATTTCCGCGGCCCGGGGTCAGCCCGTGAACGGTTCCAGGATGTGGCTGAAGTCCCAGGTGTTCTGCGTGATGCCCGAGCAGGTGTTGCTGTCGACGGTGCCGGGGCAGCCGCCGTTGTCCCGCTGGATCGCCCAGCCGGACAGGAAGTTCATGTTGTTGGCCTGGGCGAAGTTCAGCATCGTCGTCGCGTCGGGCTCGTAGGTGACCTCGGTCTTCTTCCGCAGGTCGTCGATGCCGGGCAGCATCGTCATGCCTTCCATGTTCCAGATCTGCGCCGAGGTCAGGCCCGGGAAGACGGACTGCAGCTGGGAGTGGGTGTTGGTGGCCGCGTTTTCCGCCGCCGTACCCATCTCCACCACGCCCTCTTTGGCGATGTAGTAGTCGAACACCATGATGTTGACCGAGGTCACGGTGGCACCTTCGGTCACGGCGTTCTGCAACACGGCCTCGCCGTTCGGGTCGAGCCCGTACTGCTCGACCGGGATCGTGTACTGGATCTGCAGCGGGATGCCGTTGGCCGCGGCCCACTGCTCGGTCAGGGCGATCGCCTGGTTGCGGCGGGTTATGCCGGCGGTGTTGTTCAGCGAGCTGGACTCGACGTCCATGTCCAGCCTGGTGACACCCAGCGTGGTGATCACCTGCTCGTAGTCGGCCGCGATCGACTGCACGTTCGTGCAGGAATCGGCGATCTCGGTGCCGCCGTGGTCGGCGCTGTACCCGCCGAACGACGGGATCACGTCGCCGCCGGCGGCGCGCAGTGCCGCGATGTCCGAGGCATAGTAATTGAGCGGCTGGGACGAGTTGCCGTTCCAGTCCAGGCTGCACGAGTTCTTCCCGGTGGACTGGAGGAAGGCCAGCGTGAAGTATTTGGCGCCGGATGCCTGGGCGGTCGCGGTGATGCCCGGGGTGTTCGGCGCGAGATAGGTTTCGTAGTACGGGGCGTAGACGTGCGCCGGCAGCGGCGTGTAGGTCTGCGCGGCCGCGGGGCCGGCCGCGATCACCCCGGACGTGGCGGCAGCCAGTGCGGCGACGGTGACTATGCGTGGCCAACGGGCTGTTCGTGCCAGGTAACGGTGTCGCATGAGGATGGTCCGTTCGGTAGAAAATAGCGGGGGGGGAGGGGCGAGACGCGGCTACGGGACGGGGGCCGCGATGTCGATCTTGGGCACGTTCCAGCCGGACACGCTGATCACCGGCGTCGCGCCCTGCAGGTCGGCCGAGTTGTACCTGGCGGTCAGGGTCTGCGACTCGCCGGGGAACAGCGTGATGTCGTTGCCCTGCCAGAGCGAGGACTGCAGCTCGTTGTCGCCGGATAGCTCCTGACCGCTGGCCGTGCCGCGGCGGACGTCGGCCCGCAGCAGGAAGGCGACGGTAGACGACGAGGTGTTGGTGATCGTGACCGTGGTGGCCAGGTCCGCCCCGTCCGGGCCGGCCTGCTGGGTGGTGGCCGCGGTGGCCGAGATGGACGACTGCGGCAGCGTCTGCAGCGCTTGCAGGTTGGCGTACTGAGACAGCGTCCCCTGCGGCTGGCCCAGCGTCTTGGACCAGCTGACCACGTCCGGCTGGGTGGACAGCCAGTAAACGTTGCGGTCGAGGAGGTTCCCGTTCTGCTTCAGCAGCAACTCGACGAAGTAGACCTGTACCGGGTTACCGGACGGCACCTTGGGGGTCAGCACGTTGCTGCGCACCTGCTGGCTGGTCAGGCTGATGTTGCTGGCGGTCTGATCGTCGAGCACGGTCCCGGCCAGGTTGTACACCTTGGACTCGACCGAGAGCCCGGTCTGCGCGGTGTTGCTCAGGTTGTCCAGCGTGACCGTGCCGTTGTCCAGGGTGTAGATGGCGTGCAGGCTCCGGTTCGCCTCCTGGGCGCCGAAGTAGCTGCCGGCCTGGTCGCCGTCGTTGTTGTACAGGTTCCAGAGCAGGCTCGGCCAGCCCTTGTTCATCTGCCAGTAGATCGTGCCGGTGGCAGGCAGCGGGGTGGCGTCGGCGTGGGCGATGAACGCCTCGAACTGCGCCCTGGTGTTCTCGTAATCCTGCGCCTGCGCCTCTTCGACGTATTGCGCCAAGCTCGACCAGGCGCCGTACCTGCTGCTCAGCGCGGTGTCGAAGTGGCACAGCGTGCCGAACGCGTAGCCGGTCTTGCAGCGCGGTTCGTAGTTCAGGTGGTACTGGTTGAACTTCGTGTTCTGCCACAGGTTCGACAGGTCGCTGGCCGACATGAACCTGTTCATCGAGTCGAGCGTGGGCACGGTGTCGCCGGCGCTCTCCTCGCTGTCGTAGCCCCAGGCTCCGCCCGCGTTGGTCACGGTCGAGTCGGTGCCGAGATGCGTGCTGTCGTACCAGTAGTTCGGCGGCACCCAGTCGTACGGGCCCTCCTTTTCTCCCGACGGGCCGAGCGTCGCGGTCGACTTGTACTCGGCCGACGAGATCAGCGGGGTCTGCGGGTAGAAGTCGGCCGCGGTGAACCCGGCGATCGACACCGACTCCTGGGTGGATGTCGGCTGGTTGTCCGACCACTGGAAGCTGAACACGCTCGGGTGGTTGCGCAGGTTCGTCCCGATGGTCTGAGCCGAGTTCTGCAGGATGGTCTGCTGCGCCTGGGTCAGGCTGCCGCCGACCTGCCAGGCGTCGCAGCACTGGAAGCCGCCGTTGACCAGGATGCCGGCCGCGTCCATCTGCTCGAACCAGTCGGCCGGCATGATGTGGCCTTCGAGCCTGATCGTGTTCAGGCCCATGTTCTTCATCAGCGCGATCTGCCTGGCCGTGTCCGCGGCCGAGTAGTGCAGGAGCAGGTTCGGGTCGTAGCCGCCGCCCCGGATCACGATCGGCACACCGTTGATCTTGAAAGCCCGGGCTCCGTTCGGCTCGATCGAGTTCGATCCGGTCAGGTACGACGTCACGGTCCTGATGCCGAAGGTCTCGCTGGTGGAGTTGTACTGGGTGCTGCCCTGGGCGACCGTCACGCCCAGGGTGTACAGCGGCTGTGCCCCCAGCTGATAGGGCCACCAGACCTGCGGATTGCTGATCGTGAGGGACGAGAAGCTGCTCGGCGTGAACGACACGGTCTGGGTCGTGGCGGCGGGAACGGTGACGTTCTGGCTCACGATGATCGGCGTGCCGCTGTTCGGCGGGGTGATCGTCGCGGTCACCGTCGCGGCCTGGGCGGTCGACGTGTTGTTGGTGACGTCGGTCTTGACGGTCAGCGCCGCGCTGGACAGGTCGGCGGCGTCGCTCTGGTTGACGTGCGAGTTGCCGACGGCCAGCGTCCCGTCGGTCCGAAGCTGGACCGGGAACTGGATGCCGGTGTTGTTGTCCGGCGGGATCTGGGTCCAGTCCACGTTATCGAGCGTGAACATGCTGGTCGGGTCGTTGGGGTTGATCTCGATGGCCAGCGAGTTGGTCCCCGGCCGGACCAGCCCGGTGATGTTGAAGCTGAACCGGGTGTAGGCCCCGGTGACCGTGGACGAGGTGGACACCTCGGTCCCGTTCGCCCAGACGTTGGCCGAGCCGACGACCCCATTGACGATCAGGGAGGCGACCTGGCCCGAGGTCAGGTTGGGGGTGAAGTCCGTGCGCCACCACCAGGGCACGCTGAACCGGCTGACCGTGTCCGGGCCGATCTTGGTCATGGACCCGTAACAGAGCTGCAGGTTGTTCGAGAAGAAGATGCTGTTCGGGCTGCTGGCGCCCTGGTTCACCGGCTGCAGCGCGGTGTCGCCCGGGCACTGGCCGTTCTGCGCCAGGGCTTCCAGTTCGGTGCCCGGCGCGCCCGCGTCGTCGTTCGCGACCGGCAGCCACGTGCTGGTGTTGAAGCCCGGGGTGGAGATCTGCGCGCCGGTCTGGGTGGCGACGGCGCTGCTCTGCACCGCCCACCCGTTGGAGCCCAGGTTCGTGATGTCGCTGGCCCCGGTGTCGGCCGGCGAGCTGAGGTTGGCGTCGGCCAGGCCCGCGCGCGGGGCGCGGTGAACGGTCACCGCCAGGCTGCGGCCGGCCGACGGTGCTGATAACGGCGCGGCCTGCACGCTGGAGGCCAGCCAGATCAGCGCCATAGCCGGGAGAACGATCACGACCGGAACGGCGGCGCGGGTGCGGGCCGGGCGAGTACGGAGGGCGGGGGTCCAGCGGCTCTTGACGCGTCTCATCGTTGGCAACTCCAGTCTCGCGGCTCCCAGCCGCGAACGGCGTTCCCCCGTGACTAGTCACTCAGTCAATTGGTTCGTATACTTTCCGAACAAACTTGTCAAGGGTCAGCGTCCAGACCCTCCTTTGGGCCATTGGGTTCCGTCCCACTGCCCGGCGCCGGAGCCGGTTAACGGTCCGGCGCACCGCATGCGCCCGCCTCACCGGCAATCTCCGATGCCAGGCAGCGGATCTCGCCAGGCTTTATCCTGGTTTGCGGGAGATTTGGGAGGAAATTGTTAACACAGGTCTGGTGGTTCGACGGGAGCGGCGATCATGAAAGGGACAGGCCGCGATATTCTCATCGGCGTGGTGCTCGGCGCGATCCTCGTACTCTTCCTGACCCATCACCACAGCCCGAGCTCGTCATCGTCACACCCGAAGGATTCGACCTCGGCTCAGTCCTCGAAGCATCACGCCGACGCAAAGTCGAACGGTCACCAGCACAAGTCGACCACCGCGCACGCACATGCCTCGTCCCATGCGCACGCGTCCTCGTCGGCTCACCCGACCACGGGCGGCCATGCGTCTTCTCCCGCGCATTCGTCCCCTAGCACCCACTCGTCTTCCCCCGCGCACGCCACGAATACCGCGTCCAAGTCATCCGGCGTGAGCGGCGAGCTGATCGCGATCGCTTCTCTCATCGCCATTGCGGCAGCGCTATCGACGGTGGCACTGACCGTGCGCGGGAGACGGGCCGGCAAATGATTCGCCGTCGTTCCAGGGGAAAAGGCTGATGGATATCCTGCTGGCCATAGCGGTGATGGTGGTCGCCGTGGCCAGCTGGTTCATCTCCGGCACCTTGAGGACTCAGATCCGGCATAACGCGACGGAGCTTGAGCAGGCGAGAAAGCAGCTCGAAGCGCTTCCGTTCTTTGGCTTCCGTGGTCGCGCCGATGGCAGCGCGCTGCAGGGAGAGGGGTTCCGG
>Ga0207693_10002164_pt1 | contig 17117 bp, 12 predicted proteins | sample LARL81metaG_FD_184347 | JGI IMG/M metagenome (GOLD analysis project Ga0207693, IMG submission 184347) | Corn, switchgrass and miscanthus rhizosphere microbial communities from Kellogg Biological Station, Michigan, USA - LAR L8-1 metaG... | ecosystem: Host-associated > Plants > Roots >...
TCGACCAGCCAGCGGTCGACTCGTCTTCCGTCGGCAAGCTCGACCTTGAGCGTCCCCTTCGTGTGCTCGAGCAACGGCTCGTGCCCGCGTTCGGCAAGCTCGCCGAAGAACGCTGCGGTCGCGTCCGGCATCGAACCCAGGCTAGGGTCCGCCGCCGCTGCTGCCGTCATCCTATGGGGATGAACCGGTCCGAGCCTGCAAACCACCAGGCGTGGACGGAGCGTTGTTCACCCTCTCGGGACGATGCTCGGGGACCCGCTGCCCCGAAAATGAGCGGTGGATGGAAATGAGCCAGGCTGCCGCCGCGCCGTTAGAGGGCCAGCGCAAGCGACCGCATGTGAGGCGCCTGCTGATCGGCGGCCTCGTGATCCTGGTCATCGGCGCGGCAGCCAACCTTCTCGGCTGGGACATCCGCGGCTGGCTGGACGAGCTTTGGGACACGATCAGCGGGATCTCGTTCGGGTACCTCGTGGCCGGAGTGGCGCTGAAGACGCTGCAGACGACGGCCACGGCGTTCGCCTGGTACGGGATCCTGCGCTACGCGTATCCGACGACGCGCTTTCGGCTCGTGCTCGCGTGCTACGCAGCGTCGGTAGCGCTGAACGGGATCCTGCCGGCGAACCTCGGGACGTTCGCGTTGCTCCTGATGTTCACGACGATCATCGCCGGCGCGACCTTCTCGGGCGTCCTCGGCGCCTATGTCGTCGAGAAGATCTTCTACACGTTCATCGGGGCGTTTACGTACCTCTACCTGTTCCTGAGCGTGGGCGGCTCCTTCGATATCAAGTTCGAGTTCGTGCACAAGCACCCGTGGGGCACGGCGATCCTCCTGATCGGAAGCGTCGTTCTGATCTATTCGCTCATCCGCGCGTTCTGGCCCAAGGTCGTCCAGTGGTGGGACCAGGCGAAGGAAGGCGGGGGCATCCTGGCCGAGCCCGGGAAATACTTCCTCTGGGTTTTCGCTCCCTCGCTCCTGGGGTGGATCGCGAGCCTAGGCGTGATGGCCGTCTTCCTCGCTGCATACGACATCCCAGTGAGCTTCCACACGCTCATGCGGCTCTGCGGCGGCAACTCGATTGCGAATGTGACCTCGGCGACGCCGGGCGGCGCCGGTGTCAACCAGGCGTTCAACGTCGCTTCGCTGAAAGGCGTCACGGACCCCACGACCGCGACTGCCTACTCGGTCAGCCAGCAGCTCGTTACGACGGCGTGGAACATCATCTACGGGGTCGTTCTCCTCGTGTGGGTCTTCGGCTGGAGCGGCGGCAAGGAGCTCGTACAGACCTCGTATGCCGGCGCCAAGGAAAAGGCGGCTGAGCAGAAGGAAGCACACGCGGCGAGGAAAGAGGCGAAGCGGGCAGCCAAACATGCCTAGCGCCGGCCCCCGCCGGTAAGTGCAGTAAGTGGGCTGGATGACCGGCGACGTACATCGTCAGCGAGGAGCAGCCCGCGTCGGCCGGGCGGCCGCAGGGGAACGCCTCGGAGGCTTCATCTACGGCACCATCGTCGCCCTCGCCGTTGTGGTCGCGGGGGCCCGTGCCTACCCTCACGCGGCCGGACATATCGCGATACTCGTCGCTGCCACGAGCGTCGCTCTCTGGGTCGCGCACGTCTACGCGCACGGACTCGCCCTGAGCGTCTCCAGAGACGAGCATCTCACCTTTGCGGAGTTGCGCCACATTGCTCGGCGTGAGGGCTCGATCGTCGAAGCGGCTCTGCCCCCATTAGGCGCACTGCTGCTCGGCGCTCTCGGGTTGATCTCGACGCAGCTCGCCGTCTGGGGCGCCTTCGGCTTCGGCCTGGTCGTGCTCGCTGCACAGGGCATCACGGTCGCTCGCGTCGAGCGGTTGGGCCGGCTCGGGACCGTCGCGGTCGTGGCCGGCAACGTCAGTCTCGGGGTTCTCTTAGTCGGCCTGAAGCTGGTCGTGACCCACTGAAGTGGACGGATTCCGAGGAAGGAACAAGGCCGCCACCAGGCCGATCGCCCCAGCCACGGCGAGCGCGACCATCGCCCACAGATACGACTTGTTTCCGGTAGCGACCGCGGAGACGAGGATGGTGCCGGCGATAGCAGTGCCGAGAGACGAGCCGAGGTTCGAAACGCTGCGAGAGAGACCGGAGATCTCGCCCTGCTGCTTCTCGGGGAAGCTCGACTGAACGATGTTGACCGACGGGGTCAACATGAGTCCGAGCCCGAGGCCGATCAGCAGGAGCCCCGGAGTGAAGGCAACGACGCTCGACCAGGCGCGAACGAGTCCGATCAAGATGCCGATCCCGGCCAACGCGCCGGCGAAGCCGGCGACGATCAGCGTCCTCTGCGCCCGCCTCTTAGCGAATCGCTCGGCGCCTAGCGATGAGACCAGCACGCCCACCGTCGCCGCGGTGAAGACGACCCCGGTCTCGATTGCGCTGTAGCCGCGAACGGTTTGAAGGAAGACCGAAACGACGAACGAGACGCCCATCAGAACCATCCACTGGATGATCTGGGTGACCAGACCCAGGTTCGAGGTCCGGTTCTTGAACAGTCCGGTAGACAAGAGCGGTTCCTTCCCCGCTCGCTCGCTCGCGCGAATGTAGAAGAAGAACCAGATCAGAAACACGGTTCCGATGGCCGCGAATACCGCGGCCAGCACGTTGTGGGTTCCGATCTGCAGGATCGCGAACACGAGGAAGAACAGGCCAACCCCAGACAGGACCGCTCCGACCGTGTCGAAGGGACGCGAGGGGTCCGGCGGGAGCGGATCAACGAGCCCGCGGCTCAGGACAATGATCACCCCGACCACCAAGGCCTGGAACACGAACGCGGCGCGCCAGCTGATTCCTGTCGCGATGAGACCCCCGATCAGCGGTCCGGCGGCGGCCCCGATGCCTGCCGCCCCCATGATCGTGCCAAAGGCTTTGGCGCGCGACGTGAGGTCGACGAACGCCAGCGTGGTGAGGATGTACACCGGAGGAATCAGCAAGGCCGTCCCGACCCCTTCGAAGACGGAGTTGCCGAGGATCAGGACGCCAAGCCCCGGGGAAGCCGCGCTCAGCAGGGCTCCGATTCCGTACAGGGTGAGCCCGATCATGAAGCACCGCTTCCGTCCCCAGCGGTCGCTCAGCTTGCTGCCGGGGATCATGAGGATTGCCATGATCAGCAGGAAGAGCGTGATCGCCGTCTGAACGCCCTTCACTGTCGTGCCCAGGTCCTCGGTGATGTCGTTGATCATCACGTTCATGTTCGAGCCCGCGAAGCTGCAGATGAACTGAGCGAGGGCCAGCGGCAAGAGCAACCGCCGCGGAGAAAGGCCGGTGGTCGCCGGCGACGCCGTCCCTCCCGCGAGTACGACGCTCTCCGTCACGAAGCGTTGCGTTTTCGCGTCTGCACGCGGTGCTTCGACTCAGCAACTGAGACAGGCGAGAGGGGCCGCCTGAACACGTCGATGAACAGCGAACAAGGACCGGCTTCCTCCGGCAACTTCCCCTCGAGCACGGTAATCCGGTACGTCACGTCGTCACCCTCGATAGTCGCCTCGTGGAGGACGACGACGACGTCCGCGGCATCTCCCTCCTGGTCCAAGAACGAGATCACGCCGTTCGGAGGGTCGACCGCAAAACTGTGCGCACCGGCAGCCCAGAGCTCGACGAACCGCCGGGACGGGATATGTCCGATCTCGCGCCGGGGCCGGTCGGCAAAGTAGACCGTCGATTCCGCCAAGCCGTGCAAGGTCATGCTTCCCTGCCTGCTCGTGAATCGGGCAGCGCCTTGCACGAACAGTGCGTCGATTCGCTCCAACTGCGGTTCCAAGCTCGCGCTCACCGCCCTGCGAGTTTCCCGCCTCGGTTCTCCGCTGTCGTCGTGCGGAGCGGGTGAAAGGAGTCTCCCGGTCGGAGCCCTCCCCGGACATCATCCATTCCGGGTGATGCTCGGCTTCGCGACGATCTGCCGCGGCGCCCGAATCCCTATTAAGCCGCCGAGTTGCTTGCGTCGAGAGCTCGGGCGCCCGTGAGGTGTTGCTCCTCCGGCTCGACCAGACCAAGCTCGCTCGCCCGAGAGATCGCCTCGCTTCGACTGGAGACGCCGAGCTTCCGGTACGAAGAGATCGCTTGGGTCTTGATCGTGTTGCGAGAGACGAAGAGCCGGTCCCCGATCTCCCGAAACGAGAGGTGTGTCGACAGCAGCGGGAGCAATCGCAGCTCGGCCGCGGTCAATGCCGAGTTTCCGCCTGGCCCGTTCGCTGGCATGTCGGCGACTTCGTCGGCGAGCGCGTCCACTCCGGCCGAGAGCACGCCAAGCTTGGGTTTCACGCCCAGAATCGCTCGTGCCTCATCGAGCATCTGCTCTGCGCCCTTGCGGTCTCTCATGGTTACAGACGCGTACCCGACCTCGATCCGAACCTGGACGGCCAGCCAGGGGAGCGCGTAGGTCAGGGTTGGCAAGAGATTCTCAGCGAGAGTCAGTTGTTCGCGGGCCTTTTCCCATAGTCCGTGTCGAAGCATCGCTCGGGCAGACGCGGCGAGCGCGAGCGCGCTCGTCGAGTAGTTCTTGAGCTCGGTGCGCTCCATCAGGTCGCACGCCTCGAGCGCGAGCGCCTCGGCTTCCCGATAGTCCCCTCGCGCGCCCGCGAGAACCGACCGCTCGCCGAGCGCTATGACGCGCGTTTCGTTGGAGCCAAGCCGGTCGGCCTCGAGAGCGGCCTCCGTAAGAATCGAATCGGCCTTGGCGTCGTTGCCGAGCAGGATCGCCGCGGCGCCTTCGACGAGAAGCGCCGACGGTCGCCACGTGGCGCCGCGGCTCAGCTTCGAACGTGCGGCGACGGCGTCTGTCGACATTTGCTCGGGGCCGCCGGAGCACATCGCCGATCGCATGACAGCTATGCACGGTCGGACCGAGGCGACACCTTTCCTCCGCGACGCGGCACCGCGCTCCGCGGCCTCGAGCCACCGTTCTGCTTCTTCCGGGCGGCCGCGGACGGCGTGGGTCCGGCAACCGGTGATCGCAACGGCGGGGTACTGCTCGAGCTGCTCGTCGTCGTCGAACGGGCGGAGCCAGCTCTCGAGTGTTGTAACCCGTCCACTCTGATGAACCTTCAGCGCGATCGAGCTCAGGATTCGCGCGGCGCTGTCGCTGTCTCCGGCCGCCTGGGCGTAACCAAGAGCCGACTCCGGGTCGCCTTGCGACTCGACCCAGTCGGCTGCGCGAGCGTTCAACACCCGGACAAGCTCCGGCTCCTCGTCGGCGAGCTGCCGCTGCAGGAGCTCACGGAACAGAGGGTGATAGCGAAACCACTCGCGATGCCGATCGAGCGGGATCAAGAACAGGTTCAATCGCTCGATCGCCGCTAGCGCGACGGCGGAATCATGGCGCTCTAGGACGGCGTCGCAGAGCGGTCCGCACATTTTCGCGAGCACCGACGTGCGCCTGAGAAACTCGTGCAGCTCCGGCGACAGCTCCGACATGCACTCGGCCTCGAGGTAATCGGCGAGGTAGCGGTCGTCCCCGGTGACATGGACGCCGCCGGCCCCAGGGTCGAGCGACTCTCGGTGGTCGCGGACGGCCAGCGCGCTCAAGTAGATCCCGGCCGCCCACCCTTCAGTCCGTTCCAGGAGCTCGAGGATCCCCTGCTCGTCCAGCTCGAGTCCACAAGCTCTCAACAGCATCTCGGCCTCGCGGCGGCTGAGCGCAAGCTCGTAGGGCCCGATCTCCAGGAGAGGCCCGCCGACGCGTAACGAAGCGACCGGAAGCTTTGGCTGCGAGCGCCCCGCGAGCGCGACCATAGATCGGTGAGGGAGGTTCTCGATCAACGCCGCGACGATCGCGACTGCGTCTTCCGACTCGAGCAGATCGACGTCGTCGAGCACTAGGACGAAGGGTGATTCGCAGGAAGCCACGTGCGCCGTGAGCCGGGGCACGACCGAATCAAAGACCGAGGGCGGCAGCTGAGAGCTCAGCGCCTCGAGAACCTGCGGCTCGATCGGATCGATGGGATCGAGAGCCGCGGCGAGATGCCGCAACAGGACAACTGGATCGTTATCGCGTCCGTCGATCGAGAGCCACGCAAACCGTCGCGCGTCCTTGGCAGCCCATTGCGCGAGAACCGTGGTCTTTCCGTACCCCGCCGGAGCAACCAGGACGACCGGCGGAAAGGCGCCGGCGGCACGCAGCCGGTTGACGAGCGCGGTCCGCGAGACGCTGTCCCTTCGCACGTCCGGGATCGCCAGTTTCGATTCGATCACGTCGAACGCGAGGCTCCACTCCCGTTCCACGAGCACGGCCCTCGCGCCGGCGTCTTGAAGGGCCACACTCGGCGTCGTGCCGTAGCCGCCACGGCGTCCGGTCTTCTCTAGGACGACCAAGCAAATCCTTTCGATTCCTCAGCCCAGGCAGGGCAAGGCAAGACGAGGTAGCTCGAGCGACGGGTGGGCGGCATCCGGTCTCCCTTCGAATCCCCCTAGCCCACGAGGGTTGGATCTCCCTAGGCAAGTATCTAGTGCGGACGCAGCTCTGACCACGGTGAAAAACACCACAATTTCGGGGGGGTGCGGGCACCACAGGAAGCGGGTCGGTCTCCCGTCGGTCTCCGGGCCGGCGCGCGGGCCCCTTCGAGGTGAAGTCTTTTTCGCGCTTGCGCGAGCCGTCGGTCGCCCCGGCGTCGGGTTGTACGGGCGTGATTTCATCCCACCCGGATGATGCCGACGCTCGTGCCACTCGCGATGTTGCTCGTCCAAGCAGGTAATCGAGTCGAACATGGGGACGCAATCGCTTCTCGTGATCGGCTTGGTCGGCGCGCGCCCACGAACACCACCACGGGGACAACGTCGGGGCCGTTGCAGTCGAACGACCATGTGGGAGGTCTCGAATGACTGAGCTCACCGAGCCGACAGCGACCGTCGTGGTCAAGGAGGACGAAGCGGCGGCAAGCGCCTGGTATGGCGCCACCGCGGAGAAGGCTTGCGCAGAGCTGGGCGTTGACTTCCGCACCGGGCTCGACGCCCCCGAGGTCGAGCGGCGCCGTGCGGAGCACGGCCCGAACAAGCTCGTTGCGGCGGAGAAAGAGCCTGGCTGGCGTGCCTTCCTGCGCCAGTACCGCGACCTCATGCAGCTTGTCTTGCTCGGCGCGGCGATCGTGAGCATCGCCGCGCTCCAGGAGTTCGCGACAGGGCTCGTGATCATCGGCCTGACCGTGGTGAACGCGATCCTCGGCCTGAACCAGGAGGGCAAGGCCGCCGAGAGCGTCGCTGCGCTCCAGAAGATGCTCCTGATCAAGGCGCACGTGCGCCGCGGCGGGGACCTGGCGGACATCCCGGCCGAGGAGCTCGTGCCTGGCGACATCGTCTCTTTCGAGGCCGGCGACAAGATCCCGGCGGACGGGCGGCTGGTCGTCGCTGCGACACTCGAGATCGAGGAGGCCGCCCTTACAGGCGAGAGCACGCCCGTACTGAAGTCGATCGAGCCGGTCGCCGGCGACAGCGTGCCTCTCGGCGACCGCACAGACATGGCGTACATGAACTCGACCGTGACCCGCGGTCGGGGCGAGATGGTGGTCACCGGAACCGGGATGGATACGGAGGTTGGGCACATCTCGGGGATGCTCGGCCACGTCCAGCAGGAGAAGACGCCGCTCACCCGGCAACTCGACCAGTTGACGATTCTGATCACGATCATGGCCGCGGCGGCGCTGGTCATCGTGGTCGTAATCGGACTTCTCCGCGGCGACAGCTTCGATGACCTCTTCCTGATCGGGATCAGCCTCGCCATCTCCGCCATCCCGACGGGCATGCCGGCGGTCGTGACGACGATGCTGTCGATGGGCACCCAGGCGCTCGCAGCGAAGGGCGCGATCGTCAAGCGGCTGCGCTCGGTGGAGACCCTCGGCGCGACCTCGGCGATCTGCTCCGATAAGACCGGCACGCTGACGCTCAACCAAATGACCGCGCGCCAGCTCGTGATCGTCGGCCATCGATACTCGATCGAAGGGGAGGGCTACTCGACCGAGGGCAAGATCCTTCACGTCGCGGGCGACGGGGATGTCGCGTTCGAGCCGTTCATGCTGCCGATGGCGCTGGCGAACGACGCGGCGGTGCACGACGGCGAGATCGTCGGGGATCCCACCGAAGCGGCGCTCGTCGTGCTTGCCGCAAAGGGCGGGCTCGATGTCGACGAGACAAGGCGCGTCTACCCGCGTGTGGGTGAGGTGCCGTTCGACTCCGAGTACAAGCTGATGGCGACCTTTCACGAGATGGAGGAGGACGGCCGGAAAGTCGTTCGCTGCTTCGTCAAGGGAGCACCCGACGTGCTGCTCGCGCGCTCGTCGCAGATCCGTGACGTGGACGGCTCAAACGTGTCAACGGAAGAGGGCCGTGAACGAGTGCTCACCGAAAACGACCGCCTCGCCGGCGAGGGCCTGCGCGTGTTGGCGGTGGCCTCACGGGACATCGACCCCGCCGCATTCGACCCTGGCGGCTCGCTGCTCGACGAAGTCCAAGGGCTGACTCTGCTCGCCCTCGTCGCGATCGTCGATCCGCCGCGCAAGGAAGCGAAGGATGCGATCGCCCAATGCAAGTCGGCTGGGATCCGCGCGCGCATGATCACCGGCGACCACGTGACCACGGCCGCCGCGATCGCGGGTCAGCTCGGGATCGAGGGGACAGCGATGTCCGGGCCCGAGTTCGCCGCCCTCAGCGACGAAGAGCTGGAGGCGCAGGTCGAAGAGATCGGTGTCGTCGCACGCGTCGCCCCCGAGGACAAGGTGCGCCTCGTCGACATGCTCAAGCGCAAGGGCAACGTGGTCTCGATGACCGGGGACGGCGTCAACGACGCGCCGGCGCTCAAGCGGGCGGACATCGGCGTCGCGATGGGGATCACCGGTACCGAGGTCACGAAGGAAGCCGGCGACATGATCCTCACCGACGACAACTTCGCGACCATCGTCAGCGCGGTCGAGGGCGGCCGCGGCATCTACGACAACTTGATGAAGTACGTCCGCATTCAGCTGATCGAGCTCGGGGCGTTCATCCTCCTGTTCGTCGGTGCGGGGATCTTTGACGTCGCCAACGGAGCTCCGTTGAACCCGCTGCAGATCCTCTGGGTCAACTTCGCGATCGACGTGCTGCTCGCGATCGGCCTGGGATTCGACGCGCCCGTGCCGGGCCTGATGCAGCGGCGGCCGAGGGACGCAGACGCGTCGGTCGTCAATCGGTCGCTCGGGGTCCGGCTGGGCTTCCTGGGGCTCGTGATGGCGGCTCTCGCGCTCGGCGTCGTCGCCTGGGGCGAACACCGCTATGACCTCGTGGTCGCCACGACGATGGGCCTGACCACGTTGTCCCTGATGCACATCGTGGCCGCGCTCGAGGCACGCGAACCGACAGGAAGCATCTTCAGCCGCTACACGCTTGCCAACCGGCGGTTCCTCCAACTGATCGGAGCCGCGCTGGTACTCACGTTCCTCGTCACGTCCCTGTCGCCGCTGCAGCGAATCTTCGACACCGTCTCGCTGACCACGTCGCAGTGGGGAATCTGCCTGCTCGGCCCGATCGTCTACCTAGCGGTGAGCGAGCTCGTCAAGCTCTACGACCGGCACATCGGGCACGCGGAGCTGGCTCCGGGCTCGGCCGCCGCCTAACCGCAGTGGTCGAGGAAGCGTCCCAGGCATCACCCTCGCCAGGCGGCCACGCTCCGATCGTCCCACGCTGGGAGTGGCGCACGTTCGGTGCGCGTTTCGAAGGGGCGGCGGAGGGCCACTTCGCCTCGCTCCAGGCGGAACGGGTTCAAGATAGCGACGAGCTGTACCTGCTCTCGACGGAGACCACCAAGAGCGTGGTCAAGGTCCGCGCCGGGCTGTTGGACGTCAAGCATCTGGAGCAAGTGAACGACGAAGGGCTCGAGCAGTGGCGACCTGTGTTGAAGGCCGAGTTCCCCGTCTCCGCTACCGATGTCGGCTCGGTGATCGAAAGGCTCGACGTCTCCGATGTGTCGCTGTCGCGGCCCGCCTACTCGATGGACGAGCTCGTCGAAGAGCTCGTGCGTCCGAGCGGACAGGTCTCGGCTGTCCACGTCCACAAGCGACGCGAGCGTTACAAGCTAGGCGGCTGTATGGCGGAGTTGACCGAGGTAAAAGCAGAGGGCAAAGCGACCCGGACGATCGCGATCGAGTCCGATGATCCCGCCCGCGTGATCGCGACGGTACGAGAGCTCGGACTCGCGTTGCGCCCGAACGTGAGCTACCCGCGAGGGCTCAAGGCGCTCCTCGGGCTCGGAGCAACGCGGTACGCGGTGATCGACGTCGGGACCAACTCGGTGAAGTTCCACATCGGCGAACGGAGCTCGGACGGTAAGTGGCGCGCGGTGGTCGACCGCGCCGAAGTCACCCGCCTGGGAGAAGGCCTCGACCAAACCGGCGAACTCGGCGAGACGCCGATGCAACGGACGATCGACGCGATCGCCGACATGACCGAGGAGGCGACGCAGAACGAGGTGGCCGGGATCGGTGCGGTCGGCACTGCAGGGCTCCGAGCTGCAAACAACAGTGCTGCGTTCGTCGCAGCCGTTCTCGAGCGGTGTGGCGTCGAGATCGAGATCATCAGTGCCGACGAGGAAGCCCGTCTCGCCTATCTCGCGGCCACCTCTGCGCTCGACCTCGGAGACGGCTCACTCGTCGTGTTCGACACCGGGGGCGGCAGCTCGCAGTTCACCTTCGGGCGCGGCGAACACGTCGAGGAGCGCTTCAGCCTCGAGGTAGGCGCCGTTCGCATCGCGGAGCGATTCGGCCTAGGAGGAACGGTCACCGACGTCAAGCTCACCGAGGCACTCGAGGCGGTGAGCGCCGAGCTCGGACGTCTGGATGGACGGCCCACCCCGGACGCCCTCGTGGGCATGGGCGGCGCCGTCACCAACCTCGCGGCGGTGAAGCTGGAGCTCGGGAGCTATGACCCCGATCTGGTGCAGGGCACCACCCTCGATCTGCCTGAGATCGACCGCCAGATCGAGCTCTACCGCACGAGTACGGTCGAGCAAAGGCGCCGGATCGTCGGTCTCCAGCCCAAGCGGGCCGAGGTCATCCTTGCTGGCGCGTGCATCGTGCGAACCGTGCTCGCGAAGCTCGGCTGCCGGTCGCTCGCCGTGAGCGATCGTGGCCTCCGACACGGTCTGCTCGTCGAACGTTTCCGGACCGGAGCCGAAGAAACGTGACGCGCCCTCCGGAGGATGTCGCGGGGATCAAGCGAACGTCATGGGAATCAACAAAGGAGCGGGCAAATGGCACGGAGCAGTACCTGGACCGCGTGGATCTCCTTCGTCGGCTGGTTGATGATCATCATCGGCTCGCTGGACTTCTTCGAGGGCCTGATCGCGGTGATCCGCGACCAGTACTACGTCCTGACCCCAAACCAGATCATCGTCTTCGACCTGACGACCTGGGGATGGATCATGCTGATCTGGGGGATCGTGGTCGCACTGGCCGGCGGCGCACTCCTCTCGGGCGCGAGCTGGGCACGCTGGTTCACGATCGTCGTCGCCAGCCTCAACTTCATCGTGCAGCTCGGGTTCGTCGGCAGCGCTCAGTACACGCTATGGGCGCTCACAGTGCTGGCCCTGACTGCGGTCGTTCTCTACGGCTTGATCGTCCGGTGGGAGGACAGGCCGGAGATGGCGTAAAGCTCCTGAAGGCTCTGCAAAAAGCCCCGGAACCCGGGGCTTTTTGCTTCCCGCGTACGTGTACGTCCTCGCCCACGCTGCTCCTGGGGTTAAGCAGTTTGAGTTGGGCGGTGACGAAGTTGCAGCCGTCAACGGAGGTTGTGAGTCGTGAGCGTTGAGATGACGACTGCAGTGCCCGAGGAATCGAGCGGTGACCAGCGGCTCGCGATCCTGCTGGCGATGGCGATGTTCGTGCTCGTGGTCGACACATCGCTGATGAACGTGTCGATCTCGGCGGTGGTTCACGATCTAGGCACAACTGCGAGCGGCGTGCAGTCGGCGATCGCGCTGGAGGCGCTCGTCTCGGCTGCGTTCATTCTGATCGGCAGCAAGATCGGCGATCTGATCGGTCGGAAACGTGCCTACGTGATCGGGTTGCTGGGGTACGCGGCCGGCGCGGTCTCGATGACGCTGTCGCAGAGTCTGGTCCCGATCGTCATCTTTTGGGCGATCATCGGCGGCCTCGGCGCTTCGCTTCTATTGCCGGCGATGCAGTCCCTGATCCACGGGAACTTCCAGGGCTCCATGCAGCGCCGGGCCTACGCGCTCGTCGGCGCTGCGGCCGCGATCGCAGCAGCGGTGGGGCCACTGATCGGCGGCTTCATCACGACGTACCTCTCGTGGCGCGTCGCGTTCCTGGGAGAGGTGGTGATCATCGCGATCGTGCTCGTGGGGAGCAGGCGCATCCGCGAGGTCCCGTACACGGGCGACCGGCGAGTCGATGTCGTTGGCGCGATCCTCTCCGTTGTTGGTATGGGCGGGGTGGTGCTCGGGATCCTCGTCTGGGAGAAGGGCGGCGCAGCAGTAGGCGTCCTCCTCGCCGTCGGCGTCGTCGGGTTGGGGTCGCTCGCCTGGTGGCTCGTCAAGCGCAAGCGCGAGGGCCGGCCGGCGCTGATCGACGCCGGACTTTTCAAGTCCAAATATTTCCGCCTTGGCATCTCTTCCCAGACGCTGCAGCAGATCGCGCTCGGCGGGCTGATGATCGCGCTGCCGATCTACCTGCAGATGGTGCTGGAGTACAACGCCTTGGAGGCCGGCTTGTCCCTCGCGCCGCTCTCGCTGAGCATGTTTGCCGTCGCCCTGCTCGCCGGCAAGCGAGCCGGGAAGCGCAGCCCCAGCAAGATCATCCGGGCGGGCTTCCTGCTGCTCGCCGTCGGTGTCGCCATCCTGATCCCGGTCGTTCCGCGAGCCCACTCCGGCTGGGCGATGGTCGCGCCTCTCCTGATCGCCGGTGTGGGTCTCGGGCTGCTCGTGTCGCAGCTCAACAACTACACGCTCTCGCCAATCGAGGAGGAGCGCGTCAGCGAGGCGGCGGGCGTGAACTCCGCGGGCGGCTCGTTCGGGCTCTCGTTCGGGCTCGCCTTCGCCGGCGCGATCATGCTCGCGTCGCTTTCGCTGATCTTCACGAATCTGGCAAACGAGAGCAAGGTGCTCTCGCCGGCCGAGCAGCAGCAGGTCGGGAAGGGCCTCGAGAAGAACGCCGAGGTACTGACCAATACCCACCTCGAGCAACTGCTCGCGGGACAGCCGGCGGACGTCAAGGCCGAGATCCTCCACATCAATACCAAGGCGAGGCCTCGCGCCCTCCAGATCGCGCTGCTCGTGCCGCTCATCGCGGCCCTCCTCGGCCTTGTCAACGGTTTCCGGATGACCGGACTGCCCGACCCGGAACCCTCGGCGGCCGAGGCAGACACACTGTTCGCGTAACACTGTCCCGCTGAGTGCTGCGTTGAAAGCCCAGGGGTGGCTACGGTCTAGCGCTGGCGAGTCATTCGCGGTGCCGCCACCCCGCCTGCGCCGCCTCACTCAGCTCTTCGCTGGCCTGACGCTCTACGGCTTCAGCGACGCCCTCATGCTGCTGGCGGGCCTGGGCGTCGATCCGTGGGACGTGCTGCACCAGGGCCTGTCGCGGCGCTTCGGGCTCGGGGTCGGCACCTGGGCGATCATCGTCGGCGCGGTGGTGCTGGCTCTTTGGATTCCGCTGCGGCAGCGACCGGGTTTCGGGACGATCAGCAATGTCGTCGTGGTCGGCGCCGTCATCGACCTTTGCCTGGCGACGATTCCCGCTCCGCACGGACTGCCGCTCCGGACGACCTTCTTGCTCTCAGGCGTCTTCCTGAACGGCGTCGCCACGGGCGCGTACATCGGCGCGGGTCTCGGCCCAGGCCCGCGCGACGGGCTGATGATGGGGCTCGCGGCACGTGGCCACTCGATTCGCGTCGTGCGCACCACGCTCGAGCTAGGCGCCCTCGCGAGCGGCTGGCTGCTCGGCGGCACGGTCGGGGTCGGCACGGTCGTGTATGCACTGTCCATCGGGCCGCTGGCACACATCTTCATCCCGCTCCTTCGCATCGACGAACCAGGGGATCGAGGGACAAGATCCGCGAGCGCCCCGGGTGTCCCTCGGGCTCGGATCGGCGAAAGCGAGTAGGAGCGAGGAGCCTCCACGGGGGCTGCCTGCGGCGCCCCTCGCGCACCGCTCTGCGATGCTCTCCACCGGTGTTCTTCCGCTTAAGCACCTGGGAGCTCTGGCTGATCGTTGCCGGGCTCGTCCTGGGATTCGTGGCCCTCGGCTACCTGGCCGGCTGGGTGTTGCGCCGGCAGGCCGACACGCTGCGCGAGCCGGTCGGGATCGTGCAAGGGGCCTTTTTCGCGCTTGTCGGCCTGATCCTCGCTTTCGGCCTGACGCTGGCGATCGGGCGCTACGACGCGCGCCGGGCAGCGGTCGTCGACGACGCCAACGCGATCGGGACGACGTACCTGCGCGCACAAACGCTGGCCGAGCCGATGCGAAGCCGCTCGCTCCGACTGCTCAGGCAGTACACGGACGCCAGCCTGGCGCTCTCGCACGCGGTTCCGACCACTCCCGGGTTCACGCGTGCGATCGCTCAGGAAGACGTCCTCCAGCGCCGACTCTGGGGGCTGGCCGGGAACGCGCTGACAGCCGCGCCACAAGACAGCGCCCCGCGGCTCTACGTCGAAACCCTGAACGAGATGATCGACCAGCAGACCGTGCGCGTCGCTGCCCTCAACAACCGGATCCCCAACGCCGTCCTGGCGCTCGAGGTGTTCGGCGCCGCGTTCGCCTTCGGCCTGCTCGCGCTCTACACCGCCATGCACGGCCGGGGCGCCACCACGGTCGTCCTGGCCGGCGGGCTGGTGACGGTGCTCCTCCTCGTCATCTTCGACCTCGATCGCCCCACGCGGGGCCTGATCCGCGTGCCCGACGCACCGCTGGTCGCGCTGCGCGCCTCGATGGAATTGCCGCCGGCAGCGCACGGCCCGTCAACGTGAACCTCTACTGGGCGGCGCTGATCGTCGCGGCCGTGAGTCTCGTCGCCATCACCGCCATGCTGCTCGTCCGCCGCCGGGCTCCCCAGGGGAGCTACTTCGAGGACGGCGACCGCGCGGCCGGGGTGTTCGGCGTACTTGCAACCGGCTTCGCCGTGCTATTGGGCTTCGTCGTCTTCCTTGCCTTTGAGAGTTTCGACACCTCGCGCAGCGGCGCCGTGGCCGAGGCACAAATCGTCGAGCAGCAGTTCGAGACGGCCCAACTCATGCCCCTCGCGGTGCGTGGTCGCTTCTCAGGTGAGCTCGTCTGCTACGCGCGGGCGGTCGTTCACCAGGAATGGCCGCAGATGGAGTCGGGCACCCTGGGCAACGGGCACAACCCGTGGGGGATTGCGATGTTCCAAACGCTGAAGACGGTCGAGCCGCGCTCGGCGGCCGAGCAGGCCGCCTACGGCAAGTGGCTCGATCAACGGACCGACCGCGAGAGTGCGCGCGCCGACCGGACGCACGGCGCCGAGGGTGTGATCCCGACCCCCTTGTGGATCGTCCTGTTTCTGAGCGCCGGGATCATCTTCGTTTTCATGCTCTTCTTCGCGGACAGCGCCGAGCGAGCAATCGTGCAGGCGACGATGATGGGCAGCGTCGCGGTCGTGATCACCTCCACCCTGCTCCTCCTTTGGTTCCTCGACAATCCCTACTACCACGGCGCAAGCGGGATCCGACCGGTTGCCATGGAACGAACGCTCGAACAGCTGACGCACGAGAAGGGGATCGCCGACGCAACATTCGCGATCCCGTGCAATGCGCAGGGAGCGCCGCGCACGCACTGAGTCCGGGTTCAGGTGATCAGGGGTAACTCGCCACCGTGACCGGGACGTCCGGATTTGCGATCGTTGACGGGCCGCCGGTGTCATTGACCACGTTGAGGATGCCGCCCGAACCGTGCGACGGGTCGAGGAAGACCGTAAGCAGGTCGTGGAGGCTCCCCGGTGGCAGCGTCGCCGGCACCTCGAACGCGTGCGCTGCATAGATGTTCACGCCCTGGTTGAAGAAGCTGTAGCTCCCCATTCCGTATCCGTGGAAGCTGGTCACCGCGTCACCGACCTTGAAGGCGGCCCAGCCGTCCACGCCCGGTGCTTCCATCCACGACGCCTGGTTCGGCGGGTCGTAGGGCATCTCGTTCTGGAAAAAGACGTCCGCGCCGTCGTTCCCGTTCCAGATCGTCTCGTACTTCTGGAAGTGCTCGACGAAAAGGCCGGTCGCGATCACATCGTCGCCGTTGACGACGACGCCCGTGTCGGCCGTGTTGCTCGTCCAGCCGACGCCGCTCCCGTGATCGGCGCGCCACGCCCAGATGTCGTCGAGGATCACGTGGTCGCTGTTCACTTCGAGGGCCACGGTGGCCTTGCCGACGTGCGGGCCGCCGATGCGGAAAAAGACGTCCGAGAGCGTGGTCGGGTTGTTCGCGTCGCTCCGCCCGACGCCGCTGTCGCCGTGGCCCGTTCCGACCCGAAGCAGCACCGGCGAGTTCACTTCGCCTGCGTCGAACATCAACTCCGACACCTCGATTCCGGGTTGGTCGGCGACGGTCATCGGCACGACGCCGTTCTCCGCCTCGAGCGTGGGCATCCCGAGCCCGAGCACGATCGTGTCTGCGTGTTTCACCTTGATCGTCTTGTCGATCTCGTAAACGCCAGGCGTGAACAGCAAGTTCTTTCCCTCTGACAAGGCCTGGTTGATCGCCTGCACGCTGTCGCTCGGCTTCGCGATGAAGAAGTCGCCGATCGGAATCGAGCGGCCCGGCGTCTGCCCCGTCGACCAGGTCGTGCCCGAGGACGACCGTTGCGCCGCCGGGACGTAGACGCTGTAGCTGCCGTTCGCGTCGATGGTCAGGAACGGCTTCTCTCGAGACTCGGGGTTGGTGGCGAGCGTCGTGTAAGGCGGGCTCGGGAAGGCCTGCGCCGGCGCGCCTTGCACGCCTGCGAAGACCTGGTTCCAGACACCGTTCGTCCAGCCGTCGAGGTTGCTGTTTCGCACGAGGTACTGCTGCTGCGAGCCGTTGATCACGGTGCTCCCGGTGAAGAGCGAGTCTGAGATGAACCCGCCGCTCGCAAACGACGGCCCGTCGCAGAAGTCGAAAAGGGTCGTCAGC
>Ga0207693_10002165_pt1 | contig 17116 bp, 17 predicted proteins | sample LARL81metaG_FD_184347 | JGI IMG/M metagenome (GOLD analysis project Ga0207693, IMG submission 184347) | Corn, switchgrass and miscanthus rhizosphere microbial communities from Kellogg Biological Station, Michigan, USA - LAR L8-1 metaG... | ecosystem: Host-associated > Plants > Roots >...
ATCCTCGGCTATGTGGTGCGCTGGATCGACCAGGGCGTCGGGTGCTCGAAGGTGCCCGACATTCACGATGTCGGCCTGATGGAAGATCGCGCGACGCTGCGCATCTCCAGCCAGCACATCGCCAACTGGCTGCATCATGGCGTCGTAAGCCGGCAGCAGGTGATGCAGACGATGCGCCGGATGGCGGCTGTGGTGGACCGGCAGAACGCGGACGATCCGGCGTATCGGCCGATGGCGCCCGCGTTCGACGGAGCAGCGTTCAAGGCGGCGTGCGATCTGGTGTTCGAAGGGCGCTCCCAGCCGAACGGCTACACCGAATTCATCCTGCACAGGCGGCGTCGGGAGGCGAAGAAAGTCACACCCGCTCGAACTTGACCACGCGCCGCACGCGTCCCCACTCGCCGGGCTGCACGACGTAGATGTCGCCGTGTGAATCACCCCAGATGCCGTGGCAGGAGCGATGGATCGGATCGCCCCACCGCGCGAGGCGTTCGCCATCGAGCGTCAGTATGCTGACCATGCCGCCGTTATGCTCGGCGACGTAAACGATGTCGTCCGGATCGACATAGAAGAACGCGGGACCGATCAGTTCTGTCGGCCAGACCTCGAGCAGCTTCCCGGACTGATCGAAGATCTGGACGCGATCGTTCTCCCGATCCGCCACCAGCAGGCGCCCGCGTCGATCGATCCATACACCGTGCGGCAGATTGAATTGCCCTGGCGCCTTCCCAGGCTCGCCCCACGAGAACAGGTACTTCGCATCCGCCGAGAACTTATGGACACGCGCGTTGCCGTAGCCATCGCTCATGAACATCGAACCGTCCGACCCAAAGGCGATGTCCGTCGGCAGGTTGAACGGACCACCGCCATGCGTCACCTTCTTCCACGCCGTTGAACTGTAGTCGTCGTCCGGCACGCCGGTATCGCCGCGCTTTCCTCGTTCGCCGATGGTCTGCAGCAATTCACCCTCGGGGGTGAATTTCATGAACTGCATGTGGTGACCGTCGGTGAGCCATGCGCACCCTTCCTCGTCGAACCGGATGGCGTGCGGGAAGCGGAACATGCCCGCACCCCACGAGAACAGGAAGTTGCCATCGCGATCGAATACGACGACGGGATGCTCGGTGCTCCGGTTGAAGCAGTAGATGCGGTCGTGCGGATCGACCGTCACCGCCGCAGGTTTCATCTCGATACCGGCGGGCACGTGCGCCCAGTCCTCGTGCACCTTGTAGGTATGCTTTCCGCTGCCGACGATCGCTTCCATTGGACCACCCCTCTCCCACGCTCAGTACCGAACAGGCCGCCGAGTCTGCGCGCGTTGGCCTGCCGCGTCATCCCCCGCGAGACGCCGCCGGCGCGACGACCGCAATGCGTCCGGCCTGCAGCCGTACCGTGAGGAAGCGGAACAGTGCCAGCATCGGCAAAGGCACCAGGAACAACGCGCTTCCGAACAGTAGCGATGCCGCACCGCCGCGCGTGTCGTGGATCCATCCGCCGATCGCCGGTCCGCTGGCCTGCAGCAGGAAGTGACATGTGTAGAACACGCCGAAACCGATAGCCCTCTCGGCGGGTGCCAGCACGCGCGCCGGCAGTGACGTTATCACGCCCGGCGGCGGCCCGATCGCGAGGCCGAAGAGGACGCACGTCAGGAACGGCGGCATGCCTGCAACAATCAACGCCAGCGAAGTCGCTGCCAGTGTACAGAACATGACGATGGCGGCGAATGGCCGACCGATGCGCTGCACCACAAATCCGCCAAACGGGATCGAAGCCATGCCGATCCACAGGGCAATGCTCGTCAATGCTCCGGCATCGGCCATGCTCAAGCCGCCGCTGGCCGCGAGAAACGACGGAACGAAGCTAAAATACGTGACCAGGCCGGCGTTGAACGAGCCCCACATGATGCCGGCCACAACCACCGGCGCGAGCGTGCGCCACTGCGGCACGCCCGCGCCCTGTGCATTCGAGGCCGCCTCGGTTTCCGCCGGCGGTGCGCGGTAAAAAAGCGCCACCAAAAGCAGCGACACCAGGCAGATGCCGCCGGCCAGCAGCATCACGGACCGCCAGCCGAACGCCACGGCGATCCGCGGCTCGATGAACAGACCGAGCGCGATGCCGAACGGCCAGGTGGACAAGATGACGGCCATCGCCAGTACGATTTCGCGGCGAGCGAACCAGTCCGTCGCCATCTTGGCCAGCACCAAATTGAACAGCGTGGCGCCCATGCCGCTCGCCAGCCGGCCGCCGAATGCGACGCCATAACTGTGCGACACGCCCATGACACAGCCGCCGGAGGCCATCAGCGCGAGACCGATGGCACAGAGATTCTTGTCGCCGAGACGACGGATGATCAGCCCGCCCGGCAGCGACAGAACGACGCCGCAAATGTGATAGAGCCCGATCAATGTGCCGAGTTCGGCAAACCCCACGTGCAGTTCGCGCAGCAGCAACGGGGCGGTAGACGCGACCGTCTGGTACTGGAACCCCATCGCGGTACGCGCGACGAACAGCACCGCGAGGATCAGCCACCGCCGCTGCATGGCAAAGTTATGCGGGAGCGAATACGTCCTCGTGGCCGGCCGTGACGGGCCTTGCCGGTGGCGCGGCAAACAGCGCGTCGCGCTGCAGCACGGGCACCACGCGATCGGCGAACAGGCGCATGTTCAGCTCACCTTCCTCGCGCGGCATGCCGCCATAGGAAAAGTCAGCGATAACGTGATCGGTGCCCGTGAACGCGCGCAATTCGGCGATCTGCTGGATGCAGTCATCGGGTGTGCCGACGATCTGGATCTTCACATAGAACTCGGTCGCCTTCTGCCGTGCGGCCTCTTCCTTCATCTTGACATAGGTCTTGGTCATCTTGCCGTAGGCCTCGTAGCCCTTCACCGTCGCCAGATGCCCATCGGAGAAATGGTAGTGGTTGTCTATCGAATCCCATTTCCGTCCCAGATACCGCATCGCGCGTTCATGCGCCTCGTCGCGGCTTTCGGCGCAGGAGACGTTGGTCAGTATGATCGGTGGCGGTGGCACGTGACCGACGACTGCGGCGACCTCGCGGAAGCGATCGATGTCGGCGGCGGCCTTCGGCCATTCGTTCTGCATGATCACCATCATGCCGAAGCCGAGCCTCGCCATGACCTCCGCTGACTCGGGCGTGACCGAGGATACGAAGAAGCGGCGCTCCGGATTGGAGATCGGTCGCGGACGGATCGAGGTGCGCGGAATCTTGTAGTATTCCCCGTCCCATTCGAACTCCGGCTGGCTCAGCGCCAGACGTATGAGCTGCGCCGATTCGACAAACCGTGGGCGCGCCTCCTCCATCGGGATGCGGAAGCCGGCGTATTCCACACTGGCGGCGCCGCGGCCGAAGCCGAACAGGCAGCGCCCGCCACACAGCACGTCGAGCAGCGCGATGCTCTCCGCCACACGGATCGGATCATGCCATGGCAGCACGATCACCGCGGTCCCAAGTGCGAGGCGCTTCGTACGACCCGCAAGGTAGCTGAGCAACTGCACCGGTGCCGGCGACATCGAGTAGCCGGTGAAGTGATGCTCCAGCGCGAAGATCGAATCGAACCCAAGCGGCTCGGCAAGATCGCCAAGTTCAAGATGTTCCTTGTAGACGGCTACATCCGATCGTCCCGCCTGCGCCAGGATGCTCAGCGAAACTCCGACCTTCATGGACGCCTCCTGCACGATTGGCCTGAGTGTGTCAGGATGCCGCACCAAGGTCGAGGGGTTGCATGGCGCCCGTCAACACGCTCCCGGATCTGTTGCGTGACGAGCTCGATGTGGTTTTCGTCGGCATCAACCCATCGTTGTTTTCGGTTGCGCAGGGCCATTACTTCGCGAGGCGCTCCAACCGCTTCTGGCCCTGCCTCTCGCGCTCCGTACTGAGCGCTGCGGCACGCCTAGCCCTCGACCTCGAGCGGCTGGAGCCGCAACATGACCGCATCCTGCCTGCGCACGGTTTCGGCTTCACCGACCTGGTCAAGCGCCCGACTGCGCGCGCAGGCGATCTCTCGCCACGAGAGCTGGCGGCGGGTGTGGCAGGCCTGGCGTCCAAACTTGAACGCTACCAGCCACGCATCGCCTGCTTTCACGGCATGACCGGCTACAGGCATATCGCGCGCGAACTGGCATCCGCTGGTTCTGATCACCCGCTCGGTCCGCAGCCGCTGCACATCGGTGTGACGCGTTGCTATGTCGTTCCTAACCCGAGTGGCGCCAACGCGCACTTCACGCCCGCCGACCAGACACACTGGTACGACCGGCTTGCGCACGAGTTGAACTCATCCTGAATTTGCCGAACCGCTACGCGCTGCCTAACCTCAGGACAGAGGAAGGTCCAATGATGGCAGCACACGTGAGTGCCGCGGCGAGGCTCGACCGCCTGCCGGTCGGCCCGTTCCACCGACGCTGGACGCGGAGCGGCCACCGGCAGCGATGCCGGTGACCGCCCGCGACGAAGCGCATTATAGGAAGCTCGCCGATGACGAACACACCATTCGAGCGCATTTGGGATCAGCACGTGATCAAGGACTATGGCGATGGCCGCGCACTGATCCACATCGATCGCCACTTCGCGCAAGAGGGCACCAGCGGCCGCGCCTTCGACGGGCTGCGTCAGCGCGGACTTCCGGTGCGGCGGCGCGATCTGACCCTCGCCACGATCGACCACGGCATTTCCACACAACCGGGCCGCACGCTTGAAACCTGGAGGGCAAGCCGCCCACGCAACTTCGCGATGAAGCGGAACTGTGAGGAGTTCGGTGTGACGCTGTTCAGCATCGATCACACCAACCATGGTATCGTGCATGTGGTCGGACCGCATCTCGGCTTCGCGCTGCCAGGCTGCACCTACGTCTGTGGCGACAGCCACACCGCGAGCTGCGGCGGTGTCGGCGCATGGGCCTGGGGCATCGGTACCTCCGAGGTGATGCAGGTGTTCGCCACCCAATCGCTGATCATGCGCAAGCCGCGCACGCTGCGCGCCGAGTTTCACGGCTCGCCCGGTAAGGGCATCTATGCCAAGGACATGATCCTGGCTCTGATCGGCCGCTACGGCGTCGATGCCGGCGTCGGACACGTGGTGCAGTACGGCGGTTCGGCAATTCGCGCGATGCCGGTGGAGGGGCGACTGACCATCAGCAACATGTCGATCGAGTTCGGCGCGCGCGGCGGCCTCATCGCCGCCGACGACACGACGTTCGAGTACCTTCACGGACGACCGATGGCGCCGAAGGGCGCGCTGTGGGACCAGGCGGTCGCCGCATGGCGCACGCTGTACGACGAGTCAGCGGCCGAGTACGACCGGGTGATCGACATCGACTGCGCGACGCTGAAGCCACAGGTCACCTGGGGCAACTCGCCGCAGGATGTCGTGGCGATCGACGCGGCCATTCCGGCGCCATCGGCTTTTGCCGATGCAGGACGGCGCGCCATGGCCGAGCGCGCTCTCGGCTATATGGACCTGCAGCCGGGTCAACCGATCGCCGGCACCAAAGTCGACATCGCATTCATCGGCTCGTGCACCAATGGTCGGCTGTCGGATCTGCAGGCTGCAGCAGAGATCGTGCGGGGACGCAAGGTGGCGCCCGGCGTGAAGGCGCTAGCTGTGCCGGGCGCGGCCCATGTGAAGGCGGCCGCCGAAGCTGCAGGCCTGCACAGGGTTTTTCAAGAGGCGGGATTCGAGTGGCGCGAGGCCGGCTGCTCGATGTGCGTCGGCGCCGGCGGCGATATCGTGCCTCCGGGCAAGCGATCGATCTCGACGTCCAACCGCAATTTCGAGGGACGCCAGGGTCCGGGCAGCCGGACGCATCTGGCCAGTCCCGCGATGGTCGCTGCAGCGGCAATCGCCGGCTGCATCACCGATGTTCGCACCATGCTGGCATAGCCGGAGCAGCAAGATGGAACCGTTCACCGTCCTCAACGGCGTCGCGGCGCCGATGCTGATGACCAACATCAATACCGATCTGATCGCACCGTCGCTGATGCCGGGCCGTACACCCGAAGAAGCCGCGACGTTGTCCTTGAACGCAAAACTGTTCGCCAATCTACGCTTCGACAAGGACGGCGTCCCGCGTCCGGATTTCGTCCTGGACCAGCCGCGCTTTCGCGACGCGAGCGTCCTGCTGGCCGGTCCCAATTTCGGCTGCGGCAGTTCGCGCGAGACGGCTGTCTGGGCGCTGATGGAAGCCGGCATCCGCTGTGTCATCGCGCCAAGCTTCGGCGACATCTTCCATGACAATTCGTTCCAGAACGGACTGCTGCCGATCCGGCTGGAAATGACGCAGATCGAACGGATCGCTGCGGCGCTGCAGGGCTCGAACACATCGACTGTGACGATTGATCTGCATCGCTGCGTGATCGAGGTGCCGGGACTTGCGCCGGTCCCCTTCGCCCTGGGCGACGATCGACGGCTACCATTACTTGAAGGCCTCGACCAGCTCGGCTTCATGCTGCGCAGCGAGGCGGAGATCAATGACTTCGAGAACAAGGACACGGCGACACGGCCGTGGGCCTATGGGGGCGTGTCATGAACCATCATTTCGGCGTTCTGATTCCGTCGACCAACACGACGGTCGAAATCGAGTACAGCCGGCTGCTGCCACCGACGCTGCAGGCGCATGTCGGACGTCTGAAAAGCAGCGGCACAGGCCCGTTCGCACCCAGCCTCGATGCCGATGTCGAATACCAATCGCTGCTGCTCGGCACCGCGAGGGTGGAGGTGATCAGCCTTGCACAGACCTCGGCCAGCCTGTTCGCCGACGATTACGATGCAACCACGACGCAGCGCATGAGCAAGGCGGCCGGCGTCCCGGCTGTTACCTCGGCGCAGGCGATCGGCCAGGCCGTGCAGGCTCTGGGTGCACGACGCATCGCGCTGGTGTCGCCCTATTCGCAGCCGGTAATCGAACGCGCCAAGCACTATTATGAAAGCAAGTACGGCCTGCAGGTGGTGGCGCTTGAAGGTTTCGCGGCAACCGATTCCTACATGATCGGCAAGCTCGGCCCGGAGAATGCGCGTGATGCATTCGCGCGGATCAACCGGCCGGAGATCGAAATCCTCGTGGTACCCGGCGGCAACTTTCCGACCATGTCATTTGTCGCCGCGTGGGAGCGGGAGTTCGGCAAGCCGGTGCTGACCACCAATCAGGCGGCGCTGTGGGCGATGATGGGAATCATGGGCGTGCGCGACCCGCTGCCCGGTCTCGGACGGCTGCTGGAGACAATGCCGCAATTCTGAAAGAATCCTCCCCCTCCCCTTGCGGAGGGGGTCGGGGGAGGGGTGTACTTGCGTCAGGCCTGGATGTAGCGATGGAAGAATGCCGCCGCAGGGGCGAATGAGCCGGCGCCCGCTTTCTTCGCGTTGTCGACGTACAGCAGATCGATCTCGCCGCCCGCCTTGCGGTAGTTGTTGACGAACCGCTGCGGCTCATGTTCCGCGCCCGCATAGTCGGGATCGTGATAGTCATGCACGATGTCCGGCTGGCCCTGGATCCAGATCGCCGGAGGCGTCAGCACCTTCTCGCCACGCTCCAGGATCAGGATCGGATTGCCCTCGGCCATGGCCGCTTCGTTCTTCCAGTACGTTTCATGACGCTGCGGGATGCTGCCCACCCAGGCCGGCGGATTGGCCGAATCCCGGGCCTTCAGCGCATGGCGATAACGCGACAATGGGCTGATCACTGGCCACAGCATCGCCACCGCCCGCACCGTCGCATCCACCGCGGGTGCCGATGACGGCAACTGAATCGCGGCATAGCGTGGATCGTTCGGCCGCATCGCCGCCAGCATGCCGAGGTGGCCGCCGCTCGACTGTCCGGCGATGCCGACCAGATCGGCGCGCGTGTTCAGTTCGGACGCGTGCGCCTTCACCCAGCGGATTGCATAGTTGATGTCGGCGAGCGAGGTCGGATAGCCATCCTCGGCATGGCGGAAATCGATCGCCATGACCGCAAGTCCGGCGCGGGCAAAGCCCTCGGCATAGATCTGGCACTCTTTCAGATCGCCGTTGCACCAGGCACCGCCATGCACCTCGACGATGGCGGGAAACGGCCCCTTGCCCTGCGGCTTGAACAGCCGCGCCATGAACTTCCGGTCGCCGTGGCGAAGGTATTCGACATCCTGTGTGGTATATTCGAACGTCGGCATTGGACTTTCTCCCATTACCCTGGCTTAGCCTGCGGCAGATCGAGCCGGACCGCAACGGCGGCGGACGCGATCACGGCAATGTCGCTGGACGTTTCGTCTGGAACATCCAACCCGCCCTTCACCACCTTCACCGTCACCTCGCCATGCGGCAGCGAGGCCTTTACGGCCGCGGCATCCACCTTATCCGGCTGCTGCACGCCGATCGTGACCTCCACCTGCATCCGCCGTGAATCCAGCCCGAAGCTGCGGATAAAGCTCAGCGAGCTGTGGTGAAGGGCATCCTGCACCGCCCTGAGCGCCGCCTTGGTGTAGTCGCCGCCGTGCAGGTCGTTGCCGCTGCCCATCTCCAGGATGATGCGTTTCGCCATGACCCCGCCCCCCTACACGTCGAGCCGCACGACGGCGGCGGCATTGGCGATCACCGTCGAATTGGTGCCGGCATCGTTGGTGATTTCCAGTCCGCCCTCGACGACGTTCACCGTTCCCGTGCCATGCGGCAGCACCGCCAGCACCTGCGCCTTGTCGACGAGCGCGGGTTTCGGCACGCCGATGGTGACCTCGACCTGCATGGAATCGACATGCAGCCCCACCGCATCGGCGATGCTCAGAGAATTGTGCCACAGCGCATCGCGCAGTGCGCGTACGGCTGCCTTGGTGTAATCAGTGCCGCGGATGTCGGTACCCATCCCTATCTGCAGCACCATACGTTTCCAGGCCATTCAGTTGCCTCCTGATGTCATCAACGCCCTGCGGCCGAAAAGGCCGGCATGACCTCCTGCGCGAACAGCTGCAGTGATTTCAGTGTCTGTCGGTGCGGCAAGGTGCCCCATGCGAACGCGCAAATGACGTAGTTGCAGCCGCTCACTTCCACTGCCTGGCTCAATCGCTCGCACACACTTGCCGGCGAGCCACAGATGACGGTCTGTTGCTGCGTGGCCGTCTCCCAATCAAACAGCGCATCCACGCTGTGGTCGCCATGATCGTGCCACAGCTTGAGGATGGAGTGATTGAAGTCTGCGAATGCCGGACGCGCGACCGCCAGGGCTTCGTCGTCGGTGTCAGCCACGAACACCTGACGCAGGATGCCAACCTTTGGTGCGGCGACGTGACCATTGAGCCGATCCGGTTCGTGCCGGTGCTGCTCCCAGGCGTGCCAGTACGCATCGGTCCGTTCGCGCACAGCCGCCGCCGGGCCGAGGTCGACGTAGTTGAAGCCGTGCCGGGCGATATATTTGACGCTCTCCGGACTATGCGTTGGATACCAGAGGCCTGGGTAGGGTCGCTGACAGGGCTGCAATTCCATCGGCACGTCGCGGTATTGATAATGTTGCCCCTCGAATGTCAGTCGTTCATGGGTCAATCCGGCAAGCAGCACTGCCAGTGCTTCGTTGAAGATGGCGCGCGAGTCTGCCGGATCGACGCCGTAATAGCGTAGCTCGTACGGAGTGACACCACGACCCACACCGAGTTCCAGTCTGCCGCCGGACATCTGATCCAGCATGCAGACCTCTCCGATGAGCCGCAGCGGATCGTAGAGGGGCAAGAGGTAAACCAGCGGCCCAAGCCGGATTCTTCGCGTGCGCTGAGCCGCGGCGGCAAGGAACAGCGCTGGAGAGGGCGCCATGCTGAGAGGCGTCGCATGATGCTCCGCGAGGTGATAGCAATAGAATCCGCCCGCATCCGCTGCTTCCAGGAGCTGCAACCGATCCTCGTACAACTGATGCAACGGCGCGTTGTTGCGTTCTATCCAATCGAACACGCCAAACGTCACCTCCGTCATTTCGACAATCTCCTCCCGGTCACACCGACGCCGGCGCCACACCTGGCCGCGCCGTCAAGGCCTCACGCGCCGCGTCGGCGAACGATGCATCGCGTGGCAGCACCACGGACGCCGAGCGTACGCGATGCGTCACGGGATCGATGCCCGGCGGCGGCTCGCCCTTTTCCAGCGCCCGCGCCGCACGTATCAGGCGTTGCCGCGCCATGATGATGCCGTTGTCGGTCGAGACCAGGTGCTCGCGCGAGCGGTCCATGATCGGCCCCATGCTTTCCTGCAGCGAGGCATCCTGCATAGCAATGCCCGCCACACCGCTATAGGTCTTGCCGGCCTTCTGTCCCGCGCGGTCCATCAGATAGTCGTTGTCGCGGTTGGCCTCGGGAATGTAGGTGCCGGGAATGGTGCGCGTATGGATGCCCTTGCCGTCGCGCATCGCCTGCACCTCCGCCGCGGTTAGCGCACGCGTCGGATGATAGTCGAAACTCCACGCCCAGCAGTTCTCATCATCGATCGGAATCCAGAAGTGCCCATGCACCGGATGATTCCCCCGCGGCGCGATCATGGTGAACGATGGCATGCACCACGGCGTGATGCGCCAGTAGTAGCCATCCTCGGCATTGCGCCGCGCGCCGATGAACAGCCCGGCCGGCTGGTCCACCACTTCGAACACCGGCGCCGCATCGCCCATGTTGTACTGGTTGCCGCGCGAGCCCACCATCAGCGGATCGTTCTGCAGTCCATCGCGATGCAGCCACGACACATGGCTGGAATCGATGCCGCCCTCCATCGCCTGCAGCCAGTTGCAGTATTGCAGCCGCTTCGACGTATAGGTCTGCTGCGGCGGCACCGTGGCGAACTCGAATTCCGGCAGCCCCGGCTGATGCTCAGACGGTCCCATATAGGTCCACAGCACGCCGCCCCGCTCCACCAGCGGATACGACCGCAGCTTGATCATCGCGCGGAAACCGCTCCTCTCGGGTTCGGACGGGATTTCCACGCATTGACCGGTCACGTCGTATTTCCAGCCGTGGTAAGGGCAGCGCAGCCCACACTCCTCGTTGCGGCCGAACCACAGCGACACGCCGCGATGCGCGCAGAATTCGTCGAGCAGCCCGTAGCGCCCTTCGGTGTCACGGAACGCGATCAGCTTCTCCGACAGCAACTGCACGCGCACCGGGGGGCAGTCGTTCTCCGGCAACTCCTCGGCCAGCAGCGCCGGCATCCAGTAGCGCCGGAACATCTCGCCCATCGGCGTCCCCGCGCCGGTGCGGGTGAGCAGGTCATTCTGTTCCTTGCGAAGCATCGTTGTCTCCATCGCAAAGCTTGATGACTCTAACACGGAAAAAGGGCGGAGGACCACCGAGGGCCACAGGAGTTCGAGCAGCTCAGACTCCCGTGGCCCTCCGTAGTCCTCCGCCCTTCCTTCGTGCTAAAAGAGACTCCCGCAGCGAGCGAGTGGTTCCATGTTTCACACCGGCGGCTGTCACTGCGAGAACATCAAGGTCGGGCTTCGGCTCACCAAACCGCCGGACCAGATGCCGCTGCGCTCATGTTCCTGTTCCTTCTGTCGTTCGCATGGCACACGCACAATTTCGGACCGCGACGGCCTTCTCGAGATCACCGCCACCGATGGGTCGCTGGTCGAACGCTATCAGTTCGGTTCGCGCACCGCGGACTACCTGCTGTGCCGCCGCTGCGGCGTCTATGTCGGCGCCGTATGCGAAACCAGCAGCGGCCTGCGCGCCGTGGTGAACGTGAATTGCCTGGATGACCGGGCTGCCTTTACGCAATCCCCAGCCGCCCCCGACTACGACGGCGAACCCACCGATGCACGGCTGGATCGGCGTTCGGCAAACTGGATGCCGGCAGTCGTCGCCGCATCGCGCTGAGTCCGATCGTACAGGTGGCACGCGACGATCCGATCCTCCACCTGCATCAGCGCCGGCTCTTGCTGGCCACACACCGACATGGCGTGCGGACAACGGGGATGGAACCGACAGCCTGCCGGCGGGTTCAGCGGGCTGGGCACCTCGCCCGGCAGGATGATCTCCTCGCGCCGTTCATCCGGATGGCTCGGCAGCGCGGCGGAGAACAGCGCTTCGGTGTAGGGATGCTTCGGTGTCTGTGCCAGGGTCTGCGCATCACCCATCTCGACGATCTTACCGAGATACATCACCACGATCGTGTGGCTCATATGCGCCACGGCAGCGAGATCGTGGGCAATGAACAGATAAGACAACCCCAACTGGTCCTGCAGGTCGCGCAGCAGGTTAAGAATCTGCGCCCGGATTGACACGTCCAGCGCAGAGACCGGTTCATCAAGCACGATCAGCTTTGGCGACAGCGCCAGCGCGCGAGCGATGGCGATACGCTGGCGTTGTCCGCCGGAGAACTCATGCGGGAACAGGTCGGCCGACCGCTCGGCCAGACCCACCAGATCGAGCAGTTCCGCCACGCGCTTGCGTACTCCGCTGGCCGATACGACCTCGTTGGTCACCAGCGGTTCAGCGATGATGTCGCTGATGCGCATGCGCGGGCTGAGCGACGCATAAGGATCCTGAAACACCGCCTGTACCGACTTGCGATAATAGCGTTGGCCGGCAGTATCGAGTTCATGCAAGTCCCGCCCTTCGAAGCGGATGCTGCCGCCGGTAGGTTCCTCGAGTCCCAGCACCAGCTTCGCCGTCGTGGTCTTGCCACAGCCTGACTCGCCCACGACGCCGAGGGTGCGGCCGCTCTCGATCGCGAACGATATGTCATCGACCGCACGCACCACGCCACGGCTGCCGCCGAATATCCCGCGCCTGGCCTGGAAGTGCTTGCTGAGACCCGCTGCCTCTAGGACCGGCATCATGCGGCGCCCCTCTGCACGCTGGCACTTGCCAGCCAGCAGCGTGCCGTTCGGCCGTCAGCCAGGTTGAACTCCGGCGGTGTCTCCTTGTGACAGCGATCGAATGCGGCCGGGCAGCGCGGTGCAAAGGCACAGCCGCGCGGCAGTGCCGACAGATCCGGTGGCTGGCCCTCGATCGCGGTCAGTCGCTTGCGGCTGTCGCTCATCCGCGGGATCGAGTTCAGCAGAGCCTCGGTATAGGGATGCGCCGGAGCATTGAAGATGCGCGAGACCGGCCCGTATTCCACCACGCGGCCTGCGTACATCACCGCGAGTTGGTCGCACATCCTGGCCACGATGCCGAGGTTGTGGGTGATGAAGATCAGCGCCAACCCGTGCTCGCGCTGCAGGTCGCGCAGCAGGGCCAGGTACTGCGCCTGGATCGTCAGGTCGAGGCTGGTGGTCGGTTCGTCGGCGATCAGCAGGCGCGGCTCGCACGAAATGCCGATGGCACCGACGATGCGCTGACGCATACCGCCCGACATCTCGTGCGGATGCTGCGTCACGCGGGTTTCCGGCGAGGGAATGCGCACCGCCTTCAGCAGATCCTTCGCGCGTTGCCAGGCTACGGCGCGACGGCTTCCCTCGTGCACCCGGATCGGTTCGGCAACCTGATCGCCGATGGTGAACAACGGATTCAGCGATGCCATGGGGTCCTGCAGGATCATGGCGATCCGCTTGCCGCGCACGTGCCGCATTTCGTTGTCGGACTTGCGTACCAGGTCTTCGTTCTCGAACATCATCGAGCCAGCAACGATCTGCGCCGCGGGGGGCAGCACGCGCAGGATGGTCAGCGCCAGCGTGCTCTTGCCGGAACCCGACTCACCGACGATGCCGAGTGTCTCGCCCGCGTTGATACGCAGCGACACATCGTCGACCGCGCGCACCACACGGGTTCCCTGTTGCGAGATGTAGTGCGTCGAGAGATTGTCGATCTCGAGCAGCGGGCGGTTCGCCATCACGGCCATGGGCCGGCGCGGCTCAGAGCTGACGGAGCTGTGGATCGAGTTTGACACGGAGCCAGTCCCCGAGAAGGTTGGCGGAAAGCACCATCAGCATGATGCAGCAGCCGGGCAGCACCGTGAGCCACCAGTAGCCGACCATCAGCCCCTGCTTGCCGTCGGACAGCATCAGACCCCAGGCGGGCTGGGGTGGCGGCACGCCAACGCCAAGGAAGGAAAGCGACGCCTCGGTCACGATCACCACGCCGAGCATCAGCGTCGCCAGCACGATCGCCGAGTTGACCACGTTCGGCAGGATATGCCGACGCATGATCGTCCATTTCGAACAACCGGCGACGATCGCAAGGCGAACGAATTCACGTTCCTTCAGCGATAGAACCTCGCCTCGTACCACGCGTGCGTAGCGGGTCCAGTAGACCAGCCCCAGGATGATGACGATGTTCCACATGCTCGGACCGACGATGGCGGCAAGGAAGATGGCGAAGGTCAGTGCCGGCAGGGCAAGCCATGCATCGGTGACGCGCATGATCACCTGATCCACCCAGCCGCCGAGATAACCCGCCATGATGCCGAGTACTGTGCCGACAACGCCGGCGAAGATGACCGCGGTGAAGCCAACCACCATAGAGACCCTGGCACCGAAGATCAGCCGCGACAGCACGTCACGCCCCAACTGGTCGGTGCCGAATATGTGGTCCATGCTGCCGCCCGCCTGCCAGAACGGCGGACGGAAGCGCGCGGTCAGGCTGCCCACCTCCGGATTATGCGGCGCCAGCACATCGGCGAAGATCGCCACCAGGGCGATCGTTGCCAGGATGATGAGCGGGATGAGCGGCGTGTCGCCCAGCCGGGACGCAGTGGGGCGTGGCGACAGATCCGACGGAAGACTGATGGTTTCAATCGACGTACTCATATCGTCACTTCTCCAGTCGGATGCGGGGATCGATCACGGCGTAGACGACATCGACAAGCAGGTTCACGGCGACGATCATGGTGCCGCCCATGATGACGATCCCCTGCACCACCGGGAAATCGCGGAAGCTGATACCTTCGTAGAGCAGGCGGCCGACGCCGGGCCAGGCGAAAACGGTCTCCACCACCACGGCGACGTTGATCATCAGTACCAGGTTGATGCCGGCGAGCGTCACCACCGGGATCAGTGCATTCTTGAACGCGTGCTTGCCGATCACCAGCGATTGCGGCAGGCCCTTCAGCCGCGCCAGTTTCACGTATTCCGAGCCCAGCACCTCCAGCATCGACGACCGTGTCAGCCGCATATGAGCCGCGGCGAAATACCAGCCGAGTGCGAACGCCGGCATCAGGATGTGCAGAACGCCGCCGGATCCGGAGGACGGCAGCCAGCCCAGAAAGACCGAGAAGACCAGGATCAGCACCAGTCCTACGAAGAATGACGGCAGCGACAGGCCGAGCAGCGCGAACATCTTGCCCGCGCTGTCCCAGAAGCGACCGACACGTACAGCGGCGAGGATGCCGCTCGGAATGCCGACCAGCAGCGAAAACGCCATCGCCACCGCCGCCAGCAGCAGGGAATTCGGCAGGCGGTCGAAGTAAAGGTCAAGCACAGGAGTCTGGTAGTAGAACGACTGGCCAAAATCGCCGCGGGCGAGATTGAGCATGAACAGGCCGTATTGCACCCAGAGCGGCTGATCGAGACCGAACCTCTGATGGATCGCCGCGATATCCTCCTCGCTGGCCCCCGGTTCGACCAGCAGTGCCGCCGGATCGCCGGTGACGCGGACGAAGAAGAATATTGTCAGCGACAGCAACAACAGAGACAGCAGCGAATAGCCCAGCCGCCGTGTGACGAACTGCTTCATGACGAAATCCCCGGCTTGTCGTCATGGCCGAACTTGGGCCGGCCATCCGCGCCTTCCCTTGGTGCATGCGGCAATGACAGGGATGGCCGGGTCGAGCCCAGCCATGACGGTGGGCGCGGAAGCTGAGACGCTCTCCTCATAGCGGATCCCTTATGCGCTCTTCAGCGTGATTTCTTCGTAGGGCGCGGTATAGACGAAGCCCTTGATCAGGCCGAAGCTGGATTCCGCCACTCGCGGCCCGACACCGCTGATGAACGCGAGCTGCCAGATCGGCACATACATCGAGCGGTCATCGAGCAGGTGCTGCATCTTCGCCAGGATCGCCGCGCGCTTCGTACGGTCGAGTTCGACCGCCTGCAACGGGAACAGCTCGTCGATCTCGGGATAGTTCCCATAGGCATAGTTGCCGCCCTTGACCACGAATTCCTCCAGCCGTGTCGCGGCGTTGCCGAATGCACCGGATGCGGCCTGGACGATGTTCTTGTATTTCTTGTCGGCGTAGCCCTTGAAGAACGCCGCCCGTTCCAGCGGCCGCAGCTTGGCGCGGATGCCGACCTCGCCGAGATAGTTGAGCGCAGCTTCGCCCAGGTTCGCATAGGCGACGTCGCAGGTATAGAAGCCGGCATCGAAACCGCCCGCATGGCCCGCCTCTGCGAGGAGCTGCCTGGCCTTTTCCGGATCGTACACGGGCGGCGCCAACTTCTCGTAGAACTCGAAGTTCTCCGGAATGACGCTACCGGTGATGTGCGAATAGCCCAAGGTCAGCGCCTTGTTGATCGTGTTGTAGTCAAGCGCGTATCTCGCAGCTTGCCGCACCCGTTTGTCATACCACGGCGACTTCGCGTCCCACTGCTCGGGGAAATACATAAAGTAGGGTGCCGAACCGACCGTCGGCCGCAGCGTCAGCCCTGGCGTCCGTTGCAGTTCCTCGGCCAGTTCGGCGCGGATCGAATAGGCGATGTCCACCTCGCCGTTCTTCAGTGCCGCAAGCCGCGTCGACTCATCGGGGATCACCCGCAACACGATCCGCTTCACGCTCGGCGTCTTGCGCCAGTATCCCTCGAACGCCTCGAGCACCAGCTCGATACCGGGGGTGAACGAGACAAACTTGTATGGCCCCGCGCCGATCGGCGCCTTCTTGAACCCGTCGTCGCCGACCTTCTCCACATACTTCTTCGGCACGACCCAGCCGGCGCCCGAGGCAACCGTATAGAACGTGATGAAATCGGGCCACGGGTTCTTCAGCTTGAACACGACGCGCTGCGGTTCCGGCGCCTCGACCGAGGCCACGCGCTCCTTCAGCAGCGCGTGCGCGGCGCCACGGTAGCGCTCGAACGAGAACTTCACATCGTCGGCGGTGACCGGCTCACCATTGTGGAACTTCGCACCCTTGCGCAGCACGAATTCGTAACTCAGCCCGTCCTCGCCGGCCGACCAGGATTCCGCCAGCGACGGTGCCGGATTGCCTTCCGGCATCGGCTTCGCCACTCCA
>Ga0207693_10002167_pt1 | contig 17111 bp, 17 predicted proteins | sample LARL81metaG_FD_184347 | JGI IMG/M metagenome (GOLD analysis project Ga0207693, IMG submission 184347) | Corn, switchgrass and miscanthus rhizosphere microbial communities from Kellogg Biological Station, Michigan, USA - LAR L8-1 metaG... | ecosystem: Host-associated > Plants > Roots >...
GACGCCAGCGCCGCCTCCATCGCCATCGGCAGGCCGGCCTGCCCGGGCCGCTGTCGCAGCTGCACATCGCGCGGGACGGCACGGTGACTGTGGTCGCGGTCGGCGTCGCATGGCACGCCGGCGTCGGCATGTGGCTGCCGACGGATATGGGCAAATGGCACATGATCGGTATCGAGTGCGCCAACAGCGGGACCAGCCCGACGGCACCGCACCGCACGAACTGGCCCGACGCGAAGTATGACGCGTTGGTTCGATGCTGCGCCGCGATCAACCGCCGCTTGGCGCAGAACTCCAGCCGTTCGATCGGACATAAGGAGTACGCCGGCCGCTCACAAGGCGAATGGGATCCGGGCGCGATCAACATGGACATATTGCGCAGCGATATTCAAGCCCAGATCGGCACTATTCCCACCCCGGCGCCGACACCGAGACCGCCGGTGCCGGTCGGCGAGTACGCTCACGTCCTGCTCTTCCGCGGTTCCCAGGGGCCACAGGTGGCCCAGCTACAGCGCCAGCTCAAGTATGGCTATGAGGCGTACGCCGGGCATCTCGTGATCGACGGCGTCTACGGCTCGCAAACCGAGGCCGCGGTCAGGGAGTTTCAGCGACGCACCCGCGGCTTGAAGGTCGACGGCATCGTTGGCCCTGCCACGGCCGCCGCCTTGAACTTGAGGTTGGTATCACCCGCGCAGCTGCTACTGCTGGCTGACAATGAAACGGACTGAAATGCAGGTGACCGCATTGGACCTGGTTGTCGAGTCTCACCCAGCGTTACTTCGGCACAGTACCCAGCCAGGTCGCACGGCGCGCTAAGCCGACCCGCCGTGTGTATCCGCGCCCGTCGGTGGCACGCCAACGAGTTTGTACGACAGTCGGTTATCGGCATTGACGCCCTATGACCGCCGAACAGGCCGCTGAGGACAACGGCCGCGCGCGGCTAAGGGTCGGCCGTGTCCGCCGCGTAGCTAAGGTGTCGTGGCACCGCCGTGCATCGCCGTCGCCGCGCCAATAGATGACCACGCACGTGTCGTCGAGCACCTCTCATGGATGCGCGGCCAGTATGTGCGCGGCACGGTGCTGATCTCCGGGCCCAGTGCGGACGCGCTAGCTGCCACGGATCCGCTGGTCCAGGACGACCAAACCAGCATCGAGGTCATTGAATGGGATGTCCACCAAATACTGGGGATCGGCTCTTTTGACCCGCCGCTGGTGTTGTAACCGAACGCTTGTCACGCGGCGGGTAGTCGCGCGTCGGTGATCCCGAAGGGGCCGTCCGTGTCGAACTTGGCGCGGGTGGTGTCGACGTGCTCTTCGACAGTCACTGGTTTGGTTCCACCGATCACCTCGACGAGGTTGTTCATGCCGGAGAAGACGCCGTCCCGGTAGTCCTGCGCGACGTTGCTGAGATGCTGCACAAAATGCGGGGACCCACCAGCGGCGGTCAGTCCTGCAGCGAATGTCGAGATTTCGATCGGCTCGTACCGGACTGGAATACCCAGGGTGTCTTGGACTTTCGTGGCAATGCCGTACCAGTCGAGCTCTTCGGCGCCGAGCAGTGGATAGATCTCGTGGTCATGCGGATCGGGGTTCTGCAGGATCGCCGCAATGACTTTGGCTTGATCCGCAGCTGCGATGGGGGCGTGGCGAACATTGGCAAGGGGCAGCCGGTAGATGCCTTCGCTGCCGCGGCGCACGAAGAAGCCGTTCAACCACTCCATGAAGAACGTGGGTCGCAAGTGTGCAGTGACAAGGGCGGTGCGATCCAACAGCCGCTCGGCGATCCAATGTTGGCGGGCGGCATTGCTCGTGGCTTCCCGCCGCGCCGAGATTTGCGACATGTTCACGACCGCGTGCACACCGGCCTCACTTGCGGCCTGGGCGAAGTTCGCAGTGGCCTCAATCAATCCTGGACGGATCGGGTAATTGAAGTAGGCGGCCGTGACGCCTGCCGTTGCAGCACTGATCGAATGGAAGTTCAGCAGATCGCCCTGGACGATTTCCGCGCCCAGTTCAGCGAGCCGGTCCACGCGGTCATCGCGGGCGTGCACGAACGCACGGACACGTAGACCACGTTCACGTAACAAGCGGACGGTGTGTGCGCCGGTGTTGCCAGTCGCGCCGGTGACAAGGAACAAGTCGTTCTTGGTGGTCATCTTTGTAACCTTTCCGCTCGCAGATGCCTGGGCTGATCCTCGATCCAACCTCTGTAAACCGATCGGTATTCCAAGACACTCTGCTAGAAAGGTTATTTACGAATGTAAATACCGATCGGTATACTGTCGGCTATGAGCGGTAGGAACACCGATTCGGCTTTGCACAGCCCCAACGCGCGAGAAAGGCTTCTGTCCGCCGCCCGATCCCTCTTCTACTGCAAAGGCATCCACGCGACGGGTGTGGAACGCATCGCAGAGCAGGCGCGCGTGTCAAAGCGCACGATGTATCAGCAGTTCTCGGGCAAGACCGACCTGGTTGAGCAGTATCTTCGTCGCATCGACGACACCGGCGGGATCCCCATGGAGCAGGCCCTTTTCACCCCCGGCGCTACCCCACGCAACCGCCTCTTGGCAATTTTCGACAGCCCACCAGCTGACCGCTTCCGTGGCTGCCCCTTCCACAACGCGGCCGTCGAGGCGGCTGACGAAATGCCCAGCGTTCACGACATCGTGCACGAGCACAAGTTGCAATTCATCGCGCGCCTGACCGACGCTGCCGCACAAGTCGGCGCGAGAGATCCGTACCAGCTGGGTCACCAGCTCGCGGTGCTCTTCGAGGGTGCCCTGGCGCTGGCGACCTCGCTCAACGACACAGCGGCGTTGATTCATGCACGGTCCGCGGCAGAAGTCCTCATTGATACCGCAGTCGCGGCGCCACCTAAGCGGCGCGGGTATTCCGGTACGCCCCCAAAAGGCGAAGCCACGCCTCGGTGATCGTCGGAAAGCACGGGCGCCTGACCCGACGTTCGGTGCGCTTCGCGGCGATCAAGACGCCGTTCGCGAGCGTGCGCTCGTGCGCGCCCAGCAAGCCTTGGAGACCTCTAAAATGGGCGGCCCGGAAAGTTTCCGGTGAACCGTTCCCACACGATTCTCGGCAAGGAACGAATCACGATGTCCACGCATCTCCCGCGGGCCGCGCAGACCGCCGGCGCATCCCGCGCGGCCGACTTCTGGCCCGTCCTGCTCTGCTGGGTAGCGGTCGCCCTCGACGGCTATGACCTCGTCGTCCTCGGCGTCGTCATCCCGACCATCCTCGAGTCCGGGGCGCTCGGTTTCACCGGGCCCACAATCACCACGGCCTCCACGCTGGGCTTGGTCGGCATGGGCATTGGCGCCGTCTTGGTCGGGCCGCTGACCGACCGGTTCGGTCGGCGCAAGAGCCTTATCACCAGCGTCGCCATGTTCTCGCTCTTCACAATCGCGACCGGCCTCGCGCAGAGCGTTGGCCAGTTCACGACCTTCCGTTTCCTGGCCGGGCTCGGCCTCGGCGGCTGTCTGCCGACGGCACTCGCGTTCATGAGCGAGCACGCGCCGACCGGCCGCGGCGGCTCGGCGATCACCCGGATGATGACCGGCTACCACGTGGGGGCCGTGCTCTCCGCGTTGCTGGCGCTGTGGATGGTCGAGGACTACGGCTGGCGGTCGATGTTCGTGGTCGGCGGCGCACTGGGCCTACTGACGCTCCCATTCATGTGGGCCGAAGCTGCCAGAGTCCGCGGCATACCTCCGTGCGGTCGAGCGCCGCGACCGGTCCGCGGCGGGGACCCTCGCTCGCAGCGCCGACGTCGTCAAGGGCCGCTACCTCCGGATCAGCATCGGCCTCTGCGTGGCGTCGTTCATGGGTTTGCTGCTCGTGTACGGACTCAACACCTGGCTGCCGACGATCATGCGCGACGCCGGCTATTCGATTCAGCAGGGCACCACCCTGATCCTGGTCCTCAACGTCGGTGCGGTGATCGGCCTGCTCGTCGCGGGCCACTTCTCGGACACCCGTGGCAACAAGCCCGCTGTGCTCGCCTGGTTCACACTTGCCGCGGTCTTCTTGGCGCTCCTCTCGATCAGGATGGAGAGCCGACTTCTCGTGTACGCCGCGGTACTGCTGACGGGCATCTTCGTGTTCAGCGCCCAGGTACTGGTCTATGCGTTCGTCGGTCACCTCTACCCACCCGAGATCCGCGGCACCGCTCTAGGCGTGGCGGCCGGGGTCGGACGGGTGGGAGCGATCGTGGGCCCCTCGCTCGGCGGCACACTGGTGACGGCCGGGGTCGCTTACCCGTGGGGTTTCTACGCATTCACGCTGGCGGCCGTCCTCGCCGTGCTCACTCTGGCTACAGTTCCGGCGCACGTGAACGCCGTCGACTGACGTTCGACCCGCAGCGCGGGGTTCCGGTGAGTGGAAGACTTCCATGCATGGCCGGCAACTCGTCCCACCCCGGCGCCTCGGTGACCAGCCGGGTTCTCGCCCTGCTGGATGCGTTCGATGAGGATCACCGCCGGCTCGCGCTCACCGAGCTCGCGGCACGTGCCGACCTGCCGCTACCAACCGCCCATCGCCTGGTCGGTGAGCTGGCCGGGTGGGGCGCGCTGGATCGCGACACTTCCGGTCAATACGTCATCGGGCGGCGCCTGTGGGACCTCGGGCTGCTCGCACCGCTGCAGGCCGGGCTGGTCGAGATTGCGTCGCCGTATCTGCATGACCTGTATGGCGCCACCCTCGCCACCGTGCACCTCGCCGTCCGAGACGGCCACGAGGTGCTCTATCTGGACCGGGTGCGCGGTCACGCGTCGGTGCCGATCGTGAGCACCGTCGGTTCCCGGCTGCCGATGCATGCCACCGGAGTCGGCAAGGTGCTCCTTGCACACGCGCCCGTCGACGTGCAGCACCGGGTGCTGGCCGAGCTGTCACGGATCACGCCGTACACCATCACCCAGCCGGGACAGTTGAGCCGTCAGCTGGCACAGGTGCTGCGTGACGAGTACGCCACAACGGTCGAAGAGATGAGTCTCGGCGCATGCTCGGTCGCAGTGCCCATCCGGCGCCACGACGATGTGGTGGCCTCGCTTGGCTTGGTCGTATCCAGTCTCAAGCGGGAGAAACCGAAGCTCGTCGCCGCGCTCCAGGTGGCGGCGCATGGTATCGGCCGCGCGATTCTGGGAATTCCAGCCAGTGGAAGCAGCGCGTAGCACGAATAGAGTCCGGACGCTTGAGTGAAACCATGGCCGATACCGACTTGCAGGCCCAAGTGGCGATCATCGGAGCGGGCCCCGCCGGAATGCTTCTCTCGCACCTGCTCGCCGCGGACGGCGTCGAGTCGGTAGTGCTGGAAACCCGCTCGGAAGAATACGTCGCGTCCCGGATCCGCGCCGGCATCCTCGAGCAGTCCACGGTCGACCTGCTCCGGCGTTGCGGGCTGGGCGAGCGGCTGGAGCGCGAGGGCGACCGGCACCGCGGTATCTACCTGCAGTGGCCCAACCAGCGCCACCACATCGACTTCGTCGATTTGACCGGCCGCTCGGTCTGGGTCTACGGGCAGACCGAGGTGCAAAAGGACCTGATCGACGCGCGGACCGCGGCCGGCCAGGAGATCCACTACGAGGTCGCCGACACTGCACTGCACGACCTTGATACCGACCACCCCTCGGTGACATTCACCGACGCCGACGGGCGCGAGCGGAAAGTCAGAGCAAAAGTCGTCGTCGGCTGCGATGGGTCGTTTGGGCCCAGTCGCGAACACGTGCCGCCGCACGTCCGCCGGCACTGGGAGAGGGTCTACCCGTACTCATGGTTCGGAATCCTCGCCGACGTCGCCCCGTCGACCGACGAGCTGATCTATGCCTGGCACGGCGACGGGTTCGCATTGCATTCGATGCGGTCCGCGACGGTCTCCCGCTTCTACCTGCAGGTGCCGAACGGCACCGAACCCGAAGACTGGTCCGACGACCGGATCTGGGAAGCGCTGGCGACTCGACTGGGCCACGGCCAGGACGGCTGGGAGCTCACCACCGGGCCGATAACCGACAAGAGCGTGCTGCCGATGCGGTCGTTCGTGCAGACCCCGATGCGGCACGGCCGCCTGTTCCTGGCTGGCGACGCCGCCCACATCGTCCCGCCGACCGGCGCCAAGGGTCTCAACCTCGCCGTCGCCGACGTCGCCCTGCTCGCTCCGGCCGTGGTCGACCTCGTTCGCAAGGACAACCACCGGCTCGCCGACGGCTACTCCGATACCGCACTCCGGCGCGTCTGGCGGTGTACCCACTTCTCGTGGTGGATGACCACAATGTTGCATCAGGGTGAGGACCCGTTCGACGAGCAGCTGCAGCTCTCCCAGCTGCATTGGGTCACGTCGAGCGAGGCAGGCGCGGCGGGTCTGGCGGAGAACTACGCGGGTCTGCCCATCGGCTTCTAGAACTCGCGAGCTATCGAACATCCGCTCGATACATTGGTTGCGTGGGTTGTCATGACCATCACGAGCTGACAGGCCTGCGCTCTTCTCAACCCGGCGTCACCCGCACCCGGATATCCGTCTGATCCATCAGTTTTCGCCGATCTTGAAGTATGAGTCCGAACATATTGCAGCGCTGTCGATTTCATCTTCCGTACGACATCGCGTGCCTTGTTCACCCAGGCCACCGGCTGATGCTGAGCGTACGACTACCCGCAGAGTTCTTTGCGAAACCGAATGGAAAGCGTAGTAGAGCGATTAGCGTGAGCGCACTGGGCATTTGACGCTGCCGTCCGCGGAGCTAAGTGGTGGAGGGGTGCGTTTGGAGGTCGAACCGGACGCCGATCACTCGGCAGTACTTGCGCGGCATCGACGCGACCGAGCAGTGCTCGCGGTGGTGTTCCTACTGCTGTTTGCGTTTTCCTACAGTGAGGATTTCGTGTTCGCCGTGCTCCAGGCGACCGGCCACGAGCACGTCGCGGGATGGCTCATCGGGCTTGTCGGCTTCGACGCGGCGGTGCTCGCCGTCGTGGGTCTGTTGAAGCGCGCCATCGCCCGCGCCGACGATGAGGCACCTCGACTGTGGCGATGGTGGTGGATCTCGTTTGCCGCCATTGTTGGTGTCGACGTGTTCTTGGTTTTTCTGCCAGAAGGCCATCCGCTGTGGATCGACCTGGTGTCGTCGGTTGCCCTCGCCACGCTCATGGGCATTTTGATGATGGTGTCGCTCAACGGCGATCCGCTCACATTGTTCAGCAGGGTGCGCCGATCCGCGGAGCCGACGGATTGGGCACGAGTACGGGCGGTGGTTCCGCTCGTAATCGGTACGCTCGCTTGCTATATCGCCGCCACCGCCTTCAACGACTTCTTCGACCTCGACACGGTGCGGGTGCTCGACCCTGAGATGGAGGCCGAAGTCGGCGCAATGCCGATCGCCGAGAAACTCGAGGCGTTGGCCACCCTGTGCGAGGGTGCCGTCAGCCCAGCGTTCTTCCAGACGGTCGTCAAGGTCATCCCGCTGCTGCTGCTCACCATCGGTGTGGAGTTCAACTTCTTTCGGCGCGCTCTCGACGAGCCCGCTCAGCGCGCAGCCGCTGCGGCGACCGTCGCGCTGATGTCGATCGGCCTGTCACTGGCGGTGTCCACCCTGCCGTGGGCCGACACGGGCTGTGGCGGTGTGCTCGGCTATTGGCACGAGTACCTGACTTTCGTCGTCTCAGTCCAGGGTGTGGCTACGGGGCTGGCAACGCTGATATGGCTGCTTGTGGCCAGCAGTCCCGACCAACGCGTCGCCGCGGAGGCCAACCATGTCTGAACTCGCACTGCGCCAGCGCGGCGATCGCGCGGTGTTCGGAGTGGTGTTCCTCATGTTGTTCGCGTTCTCGTACAGCGAGCAACTTGTTTCCGGCCTGTTCCCCGTCGTCGGCGGCGAAAGCCAAACCGCATGGCGGGTCGCGGTGGTCGTCGTGGACGTTGCAGTGCTGGGCCTGGTCGGGCTGATGAAAGGCGTCGTCACCCGGGCCGACGGCGATGCGCCACGGTTATGGGGCTGGTGGTGGACGGGTGTCGCCATCCTCATCGCCGTCGATGTACTTCGACTCTTCCCCGTCGAGGCAATCGGTCTCGACTTGCTGACCGCGACCGTCTACGCCGCCGCGATGGGCTTGACGATGGCGGCGTCGCTGAACGCCGATCCGCTTGCGCTGTTCAGTACTGCGCGTCGGGTGGCATTGCCGACGGACTGGGCGCGGGTGCGCGCAGTCGTACCGCTGGTGTTTGGAACCTGGCTCTGTTACCTCGCGGCGAGCGCGTTCGTAGATTACTTCGACCTCCGCGCCGTGCGGGCCCTTGACCCGGCGACTGCGGACAAGGTCGCCGAAATGCCGATACCGGAACAGATGGCGGTGCTGTCTCAACTATGCCAGGGAGCGATCAGCCCGGTGTTCTTCGAACTGATCGTCGAGGTGCTGCCGGTGTTGTTGCTGACCCTCGGTATCGAGTTCAACTACTTCCGAAGGACTTTGACCGACGCCGGCCAGCGCGCTGCGACCGCGGCCACCGTGACGGTGATGGCGGCAGGCCTGGTCGGAGCGCTCTCGACTCTCCCGTGGGATGGCCAGGGATGCGGTGACGTGTTGTCCAGCTGGCACGAGTACGTGGCGTTCCTATTCGCCGTGCAGGGCGTCTTCACCGGGTTGGCGACTCTGGTGTGGCTGCTCGTTGCCAGCACACCCGACGTTGCCGCTAGCCGCGCCTGATCGTCTTTCTATCGGCGCAGGCCAAGGCATTCCCGACCTCGCGTTCGGTCACTGGCAACGCTCAGATCTGCTGTCTTGCAGCCAATATGCTCCCGATCAATCACCTGTTTTCGCTGGTAACAGAAAGCCGGACCGCCGTTCTTGACATCCGCCCAGAGTCGGTTCGAGTCCGACTGGAGGCACTCCGTCACGACAAGTCACCGCACTCACAGGCATCGCCCAGTCTCGAATAGCCGCCTACACCCGGACACGGTCTGCGGTGATCGAGTCGATAAGGACACCGCGTCGAGGACTTCGGCTCCAGGTGCGGCTGCCTGAAACAGGTACTGGACTACTCGTGACTGTTGTCTCGTTGCGCGCATACTTCCGGTTATCAGGCCGTATCGCCGGCGGCATATGTCAACTCACGGGGAAAGTCATGGCCGAAGGCACGGTATTTCACGACAGTGTCACGCCACTGCCCGATAAGCCGGGGCACGCGCCGCGAGGCCTGATAGTGGCCGCTGCCGAACCTGATCCCCGTAAGGAGCAGATGACCGTGTTGTTCTCGCTGGAAATTCCCTCCGAGAAGACCGCCGACCTTGAAGAGTGCGTCGCGCGCGGCGAAGTGGTGTCTCCCGACGAGCTGCAGCGGAATTACGCGCCCAACGCCGCCGACCGCGACAAGCTGGTGAAGTGGCTCAAGACCCAGGGATTCGACGTGACCGGAATGTCCCACGACGGGACGAGCGTCTACGCGCGCCTCAGTAAAGCAGATCGAGAGGGGTGGAACCAGCTGGAGTGCACCGGTGTGGCCGGCTTCTGTGCGCTTCTCAATGAGTCGCGCAGCAGGGCACGAAAACCGGTCCTGCCGTTCCTGAATCCGCTCCTTTACCCACTGCAGGGAACAGCGTGTTTCCGCGACATCGGGGTGGGCAACAGCGGCGACTTCAGCGCTGGACCCGGCTACGACCTCGTGACCGGGCCCGGAGTGCCCAACGTCAAAGAGCTGATGAAGGCGCTGACGTAGACACGCACCGGACCGTAGGAGTGACCGTGGCCGTTCTCACCAAACAGGCGCAACGCAAGGTTCAGCAGGTCATCGATGACAACGTCTCAGAGCTGCGAAAGATCCCGGGCTTCGTCGCCGCGGAGCCCGGATTCCCGCTCGTCGACGGCACTTTCGTCACCAAGCCGGCGATCATCGTGCTGGTCAACCACAAAAGGCCGCCGTCACATCTCCTCGACGAGGAGCTCGCGCCTCGCCGGCTCGGCGGCTACCCGGTGCACGTCATGCAGGCCGACCCGGTTCGCCAGTTGCAGGAGCTTGACGCGGCCGCCGCAGACAGGTTCGCGGCCGCGGCGGCCACCTACACCTATAGACCGATCGAGGGCAATCCGGTCGATAAACCCGTCACTGTGTCCAGACCGCTGCTGTGCCACGTCGGGCCCGATGCGGGCTGGCCGGTCCTGCAACGATTTCTCAAAGCGGCGAAAAAGACTCTCTCGGTGGCGATTTATGACTTCAATGCCGCGTACATCGCGAAGACACTGATCGAGTCGGCTGAGGCGAAAGACCTTGACATCACGGTTAATTGGGACAACACCCCGACGATCCCCGATGAGACGGACACATTCGAGACAATCAGGCGGAAACTGGCGCAGCGGTTCCACGACGCCATCGTGCAGACCGGCTCCGGTCGCCGGTTCGCCAACTCCTATCACGAGAAGGTCGCCGTTCGGGACTCGAGTGCTTTCTGGTTGTCCAGCGGCAACTGGACACTGAGAAGCCAACCCGACATCGACCCCGTCGAGCATCCCGAAACCGGTGCGGGCATGTACGGCAAGTACAACCGCGAATGGCATGTCGTCGTCAACGACATGCAACTGGCCAAGGTCTTCGAAACCTACATCCGCTACGACTTCGAGCAGTCACTGCGGGAGGCCGAGGAAGACCGCGGCCGCCCCAGACCCGCCGCCGCGGCGGCGCTGCCCGACCTGTTCGTTCCGATCGAAGACGTGCTAGACGCTGCCGCGTTGGCGGCCAAGCCCGAACCGGTGGCGCCGCTGAGCTTGCCGAGCGACGGCGGTGCCATCGAGATCCAGCCGGTCCTCACCCCGGACAACTACGTCGACCGGGTCACGTCGCTGCTCGCTGCGGCGAAGCGGTCGGTCTTCATGCAGTTCGCCTACATCAACTACAGCGACGACGCGGCCGACGCGCCCTTCACGGCGATGCTCGACGTGCTCAAGGCGATCACCAATCGGAACGACATCGACACGCGGATCATCGTCGACCGTCGCGACGCGGCCGCCAAGGTCGGGGTGCTGGTCACGCATGGGTTCAACCAGGCTGTGTTCCGCCAGCAGACGAACATCCACAACAAGGGCATCGTTGTGGACGGAAAGATGGTGCTGGTCAGCAGCGCCAACTGGTCCGGCGACGGGGTGCTGCGTAATCGTGACGCCGGGTTGATCATCCGCGACCGCGACATCGCCGCTTACTACGAGCGCGTGTTCCGCGACGACTGGGATAACCGCGCCACGAAGATCGCAGAACCCCAGCCGGCGATGCTCGCCCCAGCCGGCGCGGCGACCCCGCCCGGCATGGCCCGGGTCTCATGGCACGACTACTTCGACAGCTGACAATCCGGTGTCCCGCCAATCGCGGAGGCTTGCGCAAAGGAGATGACAATGGCCATTTCTCGGGTCGAAGACTTTGAATAATCCTGTCAGGCAACATGATCGAGCCGGAGGGCCAAACCTAAGGCCCAGCCGAGGGTGCCGATCGCGTCGACATAGCTGGTGGTCGCGTGTGAAATCGCCAAAATCCGAGCATTCGGTGGTGCACACTGACGAGGTGAGCACCACCGAATGCTCACCGCACCGCCACCGAACTTCCACGGAGCTCGGGACGATTACGACGCGCCTTGGCCAACCGACGGCTGCGCGCCGTCGCGAAACGGATGGCCGACGAAAGGCGCTGGCATGCAGGCGAACATGACAGTCCACGCAGTAGTGGTTAGTGGATGCAGCCCTTCCTTTCGTCCGATAGACAGCGTGCGCCTCGAAACCGGGGCAAGAATTTCTGACATCCGCAGGGGGAGATGACGATGAGCGCCGAGCAGCAACATAAACTGGATTCGCTTTACGCAATTGACAACGTCCTGACGATCAAGATCACTATGCCGCAGGGTGATTGGGACGCGGTGCGAACCGAGCAGCCGAAAGGCGGCAGGTGCAACTTCGAGTGGACCGGCGGTTCCAGGTACACCTGGCGAAAGGCGACGTCCGTCGAGATCTCGGGAACGAACTTTCCCGCGCGGACCACCTTCACCGATGTGGGCGTCAAGAAGAAGTCGTTCTGCGGATCGATCGACAGCGACAAGCCTTGCCTGCACATCGACTTCGGGAAGTTCCGCGGTGCGACCGTTTCCCAGGCCGAAGCGCTGATCGGGACTCGCTACATCACCCTGAACAACTCGATCCAGGACCGGTCATATATTCGGCAGCCGCTGGACTACACGTTGCTCGCGATGGCCGGACTGCCTCATTCGCGATGCAATTTCGTCCGAGTGTTCGTCAATGGAAATCCGGTCGGCGAAGGGGTAGGTGGCGTCAACAGCCCGGGGATCTACGTCAACGCCGAGCCGATCATGAAGCGCTACATCGAGCGCAATTTCAACGGCAACATGCAGGGCAACCTGTACGAAATCGAGCATAACGATGATTTCGTCAAAGAACGCCTGGATTTCATCGCGGTGGAGGACCTCTCCAAGTTCGACAACAAGGCCGACTTGAAATTCGCCGACCAACACATCGCTGCCCACGGGATCACGGGGGCGGCCCAAGTGCTCGATCTGGAGCAGTTCATCAAGCTCGATGCAATGGAGTTCTATCTGAAGCATTGGGACGGCTACGCCGACAACACGAACAACACCTACATCTACAACGACGTGACTGCCGTCGAGACGCCCGGTGTGGACAATGTGAAGTTCAAATTTATCCCGTGGGGCATCGATCAAACCTTCCAGCCCGACAGGCCTTTCAAGCTGGGCCGCGAGGGGCTGATCGGCAAGCTCGTGCGCAAAGATGCCGCCCGCCGCAAGCAATTGATCGACCAGGTGGGGACGTACCGGGCGACTATCTTCTCCCGCGAGATCCAGCAGACGGTGCTGAAACCGCTGATCGACAAGATGGAGGCGCTACTCGTCCACTTGGGTGTGTCCAATGTCGTATCGGAGATCGCGATAGTCCGCCAGCAGTTACGGCTGGCGGAATCAGCCGGCTACATCTGTGCGGGTCTGCCCGACGCCAGTGCGGTTCATGTCCTCCACCAGCGCACCGGTGAATGCATGCACGCCAGCAACACCGAGAGCATTCCGCCGGGTGCGGCCCCTCCGGTGAACTTCGAGGTGTACCGCCTCCCCTTCAGGGACGACAACGACAAGTCGGATCTCTGGGTCTTCAACACGCTGGGAAATGGCAGGTCTCTGACTAATCAGGCTTTCGATCGCGTGCTTCACGCCAGCAACACGCTGGTGACCCCCCAGGGACACAAATATCTCTATACCTGTTCACCAAGCAACACCGACCATGCCGAAGAATTTTCGATTGTCCCCGTCAAGCCACAGGACCCCGACGACGCCGCCGACGAGCTCGCCTTCACCGGCTACTTCAATCTGACCAGCGTCAGGACGAATATGGGTGCAGCGTTTGGGGAGGACATCACGCCCGCGGGCAGGGCACGGATCCATCAGGAACCCGGCGGGTCGAAGCTGTACCTCTACTGATCAGAGTCACCAGTTGCGGGCCTTGACCACCGCATAGCCACCGCGGTCGTCGACGAGGAGGATCTTCCTCTTGCCGCCGCTCGAGAACGTCGTGACGCCCTCCGGCTTCATGGACTGATGAAACTTCACGTCAATGAGCGTGACGTTGTCACCGCCGTTCCATGTGCAGAGCTGAAAAGGTTCATCGCCCCGGGAGAGCGAACGCCCAAGCAGAATCAGGAAGTCTCCAGCTTCCTCATCGTAGGAGATGTCCCGGATCCCCTGCGTCACTGTCGGTTGCGGTATGCGTACGTGCAAGACAGATGGAGTCTTGAGTGCCGCCGTCGTCCAGGCGGCCACGCCGGCATCGAGGGGCACCCGAATGACCGTGACCAGTCCCGAATTCGCCGGCCCACGCAGACCGAACAGGAGTGCGTTCACGTGCGGATCCCATGCGAGGCCTTCGATGTTCAGTCCGCCCGCATCCGGTTCCAGTGCGCCGGCCTCGGCGAGCGAGGGCTCGTGCGAGAGCAACCAGGAGCGGAATCCGAGCATCGCTTCCGCGTGCAGGTCGCCGTCGGCGGTGTATCGCACCCGCACCAATCCGTCGTTGATGTGTCGCTGTCCTGACCCGGCCGCGTTCGCGACACAAAGCGACGACGCGGCGATGAGGAAGGTCTCGCCATCCACGTCGACGCGAGTAAGGCCTTCGGGATCGCCCAACTGTCCCTCAGCCACGCCGAGAAGTCGCCGCCGCCGAATCCGTTGGACATGTAGATCGTCCGCGTCGAGCGCGAATTCGAATAAGGACGCCGATTCATGATTGTCGACGAAGACGAAGCGGCGGGGACCCACTGGGACGACGCCTGAGGCGTTGAAAGGCACCCCACCATCCTTCTCGGGGAACGGCGTCGACCTTATTTTGCGTCGGAAGGTACGACTCGCAGCACTCTTGAATGAGTGAAACGCTGCGGCGATCTTCGCGGTCCAGCCTGGCACGTCACTAGTATCGCGCCCGGATTGCCGCATCCACGCCGATCGGCGCGCTTTGATAACAAGCTGGTCAAGCGGCGCGCGCCATGCACGAATCGTCCCCGTTTCGCTGCTAGCTTGCCGATCGTGAAGCCGTGGCTTGGTCGAATCTGCTTAGTGGTCCTCGGGGCACTGGTACCGGTCCTCGCCATGATCGCGGTTGAAACACCGACCGCCGCAGCGTATTCACGCGACGGGCTGCCCGTGGAGTCTCTCGACGTGCCATCGCCGTCGATGGGTCGAAACATCCGCGTTGAATTTCAGGGCGGCGGCCCACACTCCGTCTACCTGCTCGACGGGCTTCGGGCCCAGGACGACGCCAACGGTTGGGACATCAACACGGCGGCGTTCGAGTGGTTCTACCAGTCCGGAATCTCGGTCGTCATGCCCGTCGGTGGGCAATCCAGCTTCTACTCTGACTGGTACCAACCGGCGACAGGAAGCGCAGGAACCGTTACCTACAAATGGGAGACGTTCCTGACCCAGGAGCTACCCGCGTGGCTGGCGGCCAACAAAGGACAGGCACCGACGGGCAATGCGGTCGTCGGACTGTCCATGTCGGGTAGCGCGGCATTGACTCTCGCCGTCTGGCATCCGATGCAGTTCATCTTCGCCGGCTCGCTGTCCGGGTACCTCAATCCGTCAATGGGCTTGTGGCCCATGCTCATCGGCGTCTCGATGAAGGACGCAGGCGGCTACAGCGCGGCGAACATGTGGGGGCCCACCAGCGATCCCGCGTGGCGTCGCAACGATCCGATGGTCAACATCAACACATTGGTGGCCAACAACACGGCGCTGTGGATCTACTGCGGCAACGGCGTGACCTCGGATCTTGACGACGGCTCGAATTTCGGTGCTCAGTACAGTGCCCAGGTCCTGGAGAACATCACGCTGTCCACCAATAAGGAATTCCAGCAGAAGTACGTTGCGGCGGGCGGTCGCAACGCGGTGTTCAACTTTCCCACCGACGGCACTCACAGCTGGGGCTATTGGGGCTCGCAGCTACAGGCGATGAAGCCAGACCTGGTGCGGATCGTCGGCGGGCAACCCTGACTAGCCGAAGTGTGTCTGCGGCCGCGCAAGCCGCAAGCCGTCGACGGTGATGTCGAGCTTCTCGTTGTAGAACGCGACCATGCCCGCGATCGGCGCGACGGCCGGCAGCGGATAGTGATACGTCCAGGCGAGGTCGGGATGGACGGTATCGCCAACGCGCACCGACCAGTAGGCCGACGTCACGCCCTTGTAGGGACACAGCGAGTGCGCGTCGGACGACTCCAGGTGCTCGAAGGCAACGTCGGTCCTGTCGATGTAATACCGTGTCGGCAAACCGGTTTCGAACAGCAGCACGGGGCTTTGTGTGTCCGCAAGCACCACTCCGTCCAGCTCGACGGTGACATGGCGGTCTGAGCGGAGGGCATCCACCCGAACGTACGGGTTGCGGGGATGACCGTAGATCGGCTCGTCCTCCTCGAACCACCTCAGGGGATCCCAGTCGAAGTGCACCAGTCCGGCGACGGGGCCGTCACCGTCGTCGAACACCCGCGCGGCCGATTCATATGTCTGTCCATGCGCAACCAACGAGAACGTCCGCGACGGCCCGAACTGAACCTTCTGAGCGTGGTTCTCGTCACGCAGGAACTCTGTTCGGACGTCCCCGAACGGGATGTAGTACTGCGGGTAGTACGGCACCTCCCATACGTAGCGCGCCGACGTCGTGTCGAAGACCAACTCGTGGCCGAGGAAGCCGCGGACCCGCCGCGGCGCCGGTTCGACCCGTCCGCGAACCGCGGCCATCTGGGGATAGTCGGGTGCCGGACGCTGGGATGTAGTGCTCACGCCTCCATGATGGCCTGAGAGCACCGCGGCGACCAGTGCGGTCAGGCCTACAGTGGACTCATGCGCATTGCCCTCGTCGTGGTTGGTGTGGTCGTAACCTTGTTCGGATTGCTGTGGGCTCTGCAGGGCTTCGGCGTCGTCGGCGGTAGCCCGATGAGCAACACCACCACCTGGTCCATCATTGGTCCGATCGTTGCGTTGATCGGCATCGCCATCGCGGTCGGCGCAGCACGCCGCAAGTCCTAGGACTTTGATGCCGGGCTGGCTGGTTTCCTCGAGCGACGAGCCGGACCCCGAAGGCTAATGACCTTTATCGGCCAGTTCGCCGTCGGCGTGATCAGCAAGCTCATGCCGTCGTTCACCTAACTGGCTGTACTGGTCGCCTCGGACCCGAACGTTCGCGCAGATCGATGAGCGCGACTAGATCGCGATGTAACGCCCGTACCGCAAGAGCGCGTCGCATTGCCCTACCTCTTGCTTGCCAATTCCATTACAGCTAAAGGTGATTCGGCGTAGCATCGATGTCCTGGCAGTTGTATTGAGACCCGGCGACAGCAACGATCTTGTCCGACTGCTGCAGGCCCGGCTGAATCGCGACTAGCCGCTCTACTCCAACCTGGTGGTCGACGGCATCTACGGGCCGCGCACCACCGCAGTGGTCCGAGAATTCCAGCGCCGCGCTGGTCTTGTGGTCGACGGCGTCGGCGACTTTCTGATCCGCAACCCGCAAATCCACTACAACGATTGGCCTGCCTCAACGGGGTCACCGGTGTCGACCGCGCGGTGCAGATTGTCGCG
>Ga0207693_10002169_pt1 | contig 17108 bp, 20 predicted proteins | sample LARL81metaG_FD_184347 | JGI IMG/M metagenome (GOLD analysis project Ga0207693, IMG submission 184347) | Corn, switchgrass and miscanthus rhizosphere microbial communities from Kellogg Biological Station, Michigan, USA - LAR L8-1 metaG... | ecosystem: Host-associated > Plants > Roots >...
CGAACTCTGCGATAGAGCGAACGCGCAGGCGTCACTCCCTCACTCGTTCAGAGGGTTTGACGCAGCGGTGATGACCTCTTCGACCACGGCGAGCATGTCGGAGCCTGTGGAGATTGGCGGGGCATCGCGGCTCACATGGCGCGGCATGATGACGACATGGCGTCGAAATGACTCGCGATGATCGACTGCAACGCCATGGACGTGCTTGCTGCCTCCGAGTCAGCGAAGTGCGAAAACCCCAATAGTTGGTAGACGTGCAGTCCACGGTTCCCGTCATGCTGGCCGTCGTGTAATCATCGGAACGCCACGTTAATCGATTTGGCGGCTGGAGCGGCTATGAGCGAAGAGCTCACTCCCAGCCAGACGCGAGTGCTGGGGTTTCCCGATGGAGAACTGAACTTCCAGCGGTTGCGGCAGCTTGGCAGTGCGAGCTACGGCGGCGCATCGGTCGGGAGGGGCTGTGGGCTGCAGCCCAAATCCGCGACTTGGGCGTGGAATCCTGGCCTGACGTGTTCGCGTCGTTGGGTGACCACCAGCAGCAGGAGGGGGAACAACGCGCCGCGTCCGGACATAGGCGCAGTGCACGCGACTTGTATTTGATGGCCAGCAATAGCTACCGGGCTGCGGAATACTTCGCGCCAATCGAAGATCCTCGCCATACCGAGCTCGGATTACGCAGCCGCGATGCATTGCGCGCGGCGACGCAATTATCCGCCTGGTTATTCGAGCCGCTGGAGATCGTCATCGACGATCAGCGGTTGTCTGGTTACTGGTTGGCGTCGCAGCAACCGCGTGACAGCTGAGCCCTGCTTGCCGTGAGCGGCTTCGACGGCACGCTGGAGGAGACATGCCTGCAGGTGGGCGTCGCCGGTTTGCAACGCGGTTGGCAGTGGTGCTGATATCCGGGCACGGACAGATGGACACGCAACTTGTCCCTGTCAAACGCTGTCACGTTCGACTGGCTGGACGAAACGTTGTCATAGCCGATCGGCAGCCACTGCACCGGAGCGTCGCCAACTCACGGCAAGTCGCCCCTCGGCGGCGGTTCCTTGTCGTCGGAATGCGCGGCTCCTGGGGTAACCGCTTCCGGGACCGTGCATGCCGGCCGGGGGCTTGGTGGGTTGGCGTGACCTGCGCCGTACTTTCTTGACACCGCTATCAGTTACCCCGGACGATTGGGTGTGACCGAACTGCTCTTGCTGCGACACGCCTTGCCAGTGTCCGGCCATGCCGACCCCGGGTTGTCCGATGTGGGCCGCGGCCAAGCCGAACGGGTCGCGCAGTGGCTGAAGGGCAGCCGGGTCGACGCACTCGTGACCAGTCCGTTACGTCGCGCCCGGGAAACGGTTGCCCCTATCGAGGCATCGCTTGGTCTTACAGCCGAAGTTATCTACGACCTGCGCGAATGGGAGCTTGACGACCCCAACCACGTCTATGACGCCGTGGAAGATATGGCACCCGACGATCCAAGATTGCTCGCCGTTGCCGAAGGTCGCTACGACGACTTCGTCCCGGAACTGGATACCGCCGCCTTCCAGCAGCGGACTGTGACAGCAATTGAGGACGTGTTCGCACGCCACCAGCACCAAGAACGGATCGTGGTCAGCACCCACGGGGGGTTCATCTCCGCCTACCTGGCTCACATCATCGGCGCGCGTCAGGTGATGTGGTTCAACGCCGACTACGCCGGCATCTCGCGGGTTGTTCGACTTCCGAGCAGCCGGGTCGTCGTTCGATCGGTCAACGAGACTGGTCACTTCGAATGTCAGCCTGCCCTCGGGTAAAACGGAGCTAACCGCGACAGTTCCGCAACGCCTACGCGTTCTATTCTCGGCGCCCATAAGGATTCGCGTTCAGGGCCGGAGTGCCTTCCCGCGCAAGGATCGTGAGACTCGCAATTCCAAGAATCCCCTGCAAAACAGGCAGTTCCGTGCGTGGCACGCTGATCCCAGGCCCGACGAGGCAGATACCGAGGCTAAGCCGGTGCGACGTCGACACGCATGGGTCGCCGCAGCGACGGCGATCTGATCGGCATAACCGACCGCGCGCGGTACGCACAGGCGGAGTCAATTGTTACCCACACACGCCGTCTGGTGGGTGCCGAGGCTCAGCACGGCGGCCGTTGGGGTCGGGCCTGCGCGTAGAGTTGGTTGTGCGTTGATGGCATGGGCCTGACGCTTCACCCGGCGAGCAAGGTCCGGTGCTCCGGCGAGCGACGCCACCCCACGACGAATTCGCACGGCCGATCATCACCCCGTGTGGGGAGGGGAGAGTTATGACGTATCCGAATCCCGGCGACACCCAGCCGGGTTCGCCCAGCACGTCGCCGCCGACGCCGCACCCCGCGCCGCCGACCACTTCGTGGGCTTCGCCGCCCGACACGCCACCGGCCGCAGCAGGTGACTATCCGCGTTATCCGGCCGGAGCGGGCACCGCTGCGGCCGGAGGCATGCCGACCGATGCGCAGGGCCGGCCGGGGCCGGCGCCAGGTTCAGGCTTGGACGGTCGCGGCCGGGTGCGGCGAACGCGGATCAGTGGCGTATGGATCGGGCTGGTGGCCGCCGGTGTCTTCCTCATTCTGCTGATCATCTTCATTGCGCAGAACCTCAACGACGCCCCGATCCACTTCCTTGGCCTCAGCGGCCAGGTGTCGATCGGGCTCGCCTTGCTACTGGCCGGCGTGTGCGGGCTGATCATCGCCGCGGTGCCGGCGAGCGCGCGGATCTGGCAACTGCGTAAAGCGCTGAAGAAAAACGCGCGTCACGATCTTCCGCCGCCGACGTGATTCCGATCAGCCACGCACGACGTTGCCGATAGACCGCACCGGCGCTCGGAAATGTCACCTCCTCGGGCAGAATGACGTTGCGTGACCGAGGTGGACCGAGCAGACCGTTCGCCCCCGCACGCTGGACGACCTCGCAGGCAAGATCAGCCGACGGCGACCGGAGTCGACCGTGCCGCCATGCCGACGGGGGGCCGCGGTGGAGCGTGCCCCCGCGCTGAGGGCACATTCACCTTTTGGGCACGTCCGTAACGGAATCTAGCTCCATGTCGCGGTCGCGGTCCACGGGCTTCTGCGCCACGTCCGCCGGATCGATCGGCAGGCTGTCGGGATCCGGCGTGTCTTCCGCGGATCGGTACCGGCCGGCCGGAGTTGGATCAGTGGTCATGGCTCGTCAAACCTTGCCTTTGGCGGCCGTGCCTGTCACCCACGTCCAGGCCGCGGGGCCGAATACAGTGACCACGTCGCCTTTCGCTGATTCGATCAACAACGCGCCCCCGCGGCCAAGCCGATACGTCACGCCGCCGACGTCCTCGCCGGTCTGGTAATGGACCATGCCGTCCCGTAGCCGGACATCGACCATGTCACCGTGCGGATGATCATGAGGCGAATCGCTCGACTGCAGGCCCTCAGACCCAACTATGACGTAGCTCGAGTTGTCTTGATCGGTCATCTGTTTACTCCCTCTGCTAGACACCGGACTTTTCCCCGATCTGACGGACGATCAAACTAGCTGAGGACGATCACGGGGCAGGCCACGCGTGCCCGGGGGCGTCAGGCTTCCGGCGATTTGAGCCGCCGCGTCGGGTCGACGGCGACGACGGCAGGCACGATCCGCGATGGACGCCGGCGCATGAGCAGCAGATGCGTGACCTGCTGGTTTGGTCAGGGCCCGCCACGCCAGTGGTCGATGCGATGGTGGTCGGCCGTGAATCCGTTTCTGACGCCCCACAGGACGGCCTGGGTGCGGCTGGTCACGTCGATCTTGCGGTAGATGGTGCGGATGTAGGACTTGACCGTGTTCGGGCTAAGGAAAGTCGTGGCGGCGACCTCGGCGTTACTTTTGCCCTGGGTGATCAACGCGAGTATCTCGGCTTCCCGGTCAGTGAGCCCTTCGTGTCGGCCGGGCCAGTCCAGGCCGACTGTCGGACGGGGTCGACGGGGCGGGTCGCTGATCACGACGTGGCCGGCATGCACTGCTTCGAGCGCTTCGACAAGTTCGCGGGCAGGAAGGGTCTTGGACAGGTAGCCGTGCACGCCGTGCCGTCGGGCGTTGGCGATCAGGTCGGGATGGAAGTTCCAGGTGTAGATGACGACCCGTTTGGCGTGCGCGCTGCGTAGGAGTACGTCGACGTGGTTGTGATCAGATTCTGGTTGCGCGAACGAGTCGTACAACGCGATATCAACGGTGTCGTCTAGCGGCTCGTTCGCGTCGATTTCGGCGACCAGGATGCGGTTCCGGTAAGGGTCCAGCATGCGGGCGATGCCGGTCAGGACGATGTCATAGTCGTCGATCAACGCGATCAAGATCGGTGCGGACGACGACGCCATCAGGCGACCATAAACCCACCTAGGGGTGTATTGCACCCGCCCTACGGGTGATTCAGTGGTCAGTAACAGCGGCACGAGGCAGGCAGCCCGCGACGAACCATCGCCCGTGACCGCACGTGCATCACCGGAGGTTTCGTCATGCTCGGTTTGATCATCAACCCTCCCATTCGCCGGCGAGCGGATCGGCATGTCTACCCCGCCCCGATGCCGGCGACCCTGACGACGCGCGAATGATGACGCAGCGGGACTTTGTCTCCACAGCGATGACAACCACAAGCGGTAGTGGGCAACTCCTGATCGATCTCGACGTCGCGCACGCCCGCGTGGCACTGACCGGCGAGCTGGACCTCGCCACCGTACCCGTGTTACGCGAGGCCGCCGCCGTCCTGCTGTCGGAAACGGCGCAAGAGATCACGATCGATCTGGGCGGGTTGCAATTCATCGACGCGGCCGGACTCGGCGAAATCGTCTGCCTCCGGGCGACGCTGATCGCGGTAGGTCGGCAGCTCACCCTGCGCCGACCGTCCTCCAGGATCCGCCGAACGTTCGCCTTAGGTGGATTGGCTGAGCTGCTCCCCGAAAGCTCATTCGGCACGGAATAGCCTTCCGAGGGCGGCAAGGTGGAGCACCCGCCGGCCACCGAGTGGAGAAACGCAATATCGGTTGCGCGAGACCGAGCCGCGCCGCGCCCGACTACCCCGCCGAGTCAGGAGGACTCGACGAACTTGACGAGCGAGAATCGACGGTGATTCTGCGACCGGTGCCCGTGCAGCAGTTGATCACCAATGGACCGGACTGGCGCGGTTATCTCCGCTTCGGTCCGGGAAGAACACTTCTCATGGCCAAGGATCTCAGCAGTACCAAGGAGCGCAAGAAACTGAGTAAGAAGTCATTCGCGCTACCCGGCAAACGCAAGTACCCCATCCCCGACAAGGCGCACGCCCGAAATGCTCTTGCGCGGGTCGCGCAGCACGGAACGCCCGCTGAGCAGAAGAAAGTCGAGGCAGCAGTCAGGAAGCGCTATCCCAGCCTGGGCAAGAACAGCAAGAAAGGCCAGAAACGATCGACGAAGGGGTCGAAGCAGAATGCCTAGAACTCTGGGCGTGCCTCGCGTTGCCATACGATCCGGCAGCGCACCCGAGTCCGCACCGCCGCTGCGGACGTAGCCATCCAAGGCGTCATCGGCGCAAGCGATGCTGTGCCTCCGGTTTCGGCCCCGCCGCAGCTGAGTGCTGGCCGCAGCCCGCAGTGATAGTCAAGATGAGAGCCTCGACCTAATCGGCACATGAGCCTGGCATCGCCAGGATCGACCTCAGCGGTTGAGTCCTTGGTCAAGATCGCGTAATCCGCTCAGCTATCGGTCGACGCCAGCAGCGTGGGCGAGATGCCCGGCGCGGGTTCAGGTCGGCGTTCCCCTCGTTCGGAAACGGTTCTCTGTCGATCGTTCTTGGATTGCCAAGCGCCGCCAGCTGCACGTAACCGCCGGCCCACGAATGGCGACGACAGCAAGATCGTCTGCGGCTGCGGTCTCGGTCGGCCATACCGGGATGCGGAAGGATGTAGTACCCGCCAAGCCTCCTCGGTGGCTTCCTCGCCACAACCGGGCTCGACTTCGCGCCTCCATAACGTCCGCCATTGAGGATGTTTAGCCCGGCTGCGCGCCATCATTCTGCTGGATACGACCTCGAACTGTTCGAGCTTTCCGAAGGAGACACGATGACCACCGCAGTCATAGGGGCTACCGGCCGCGTCGGCAGCGATCTCGTCCGCGGCCTACTCGCGCGCGGTGATGCGGTCGCCGCGCTCGTTCGTGATCCCGACAAAGCCCGCCGCGTCTTCGGCGAACCCGACGGGCTGCGCGTACGTCAGACACGCCCAGACGACCCGCGCGACCTTAGCAAGGCACTCGACGGGATCCGGACGGTATTCATCGCGATGGGATCGATCGGTATCGAGGGCGTCCTGCAGCGGATCGCGATCAACACCGCCGCCGGAATCTCCTCGATCAAGCAGGTCACCCGCCTGTCGGTGCTCAACACCTCGGCGGACTCCCTTGGGATCAACCAGCGGGCGCATTACAGCATCGACCAGTTCGCATCCTCGACCGGGGTGCCGTACTCGACGATCCGGCCGGCGATCTTCTCGGCGTCGCTGCTCGCCGCGGCGCGCGAGGTGCGCGCCTCGCGTACCTGGACCGGCCTCTCCGGCAGCGGCCGCATGGCCCTGATCGACCATCGCGACGCGGCCGAGGCCGGGTTGCGCGTGCTCACCGAACCGGCGCTCTGGGGCGCGCACCACGACCTGACCGGACCGGTCCTCATGTCGTGGCCGGAGGCGCTCGAGGTGCTTTCAGCCGAGCTCGGCGAGCACGTCACCTTCCGGGTCGTGGCCGAGCGCCAGTTCCTCGAGGGCCTCATCGACGCCGGGGTTCCGGCGGGGACGGCTGAGCTGCTCATCACGCGCGAGTGGTCGATCCTCGCCGGCGAGAACGACTACACGACTGACACTTTCCAGCAGATCACCGGCCGGCCCCCGCGCCCGATGGCCGAGTTCCTTCACGAGTACCGCGCGGAATTCGTCTAATGCCAGCGCATCACCCCGCCCGATCCCAGCAGGTTCGATGCGCTGATAAGCGGCCGACTCGGCGATGGCCGATCAGTACCAGGACGGGCCGTGCTCGCGATAGGGCTCCTCGAGTGCGGCCGCTTCATCGTCGGTCAGGTGGAGTTCGAGCGCGGCGACGGCTTCGGGCAGGTGGTGGGGTTTGGTCGCGCCGACGATGGGCGCGGACACGGCGGGGTTGCGCAATACCCAGGCGAGCGCGATCTGGGCCATGCTGACCCCGTGGGCGTCGGCGAGTTTCTGAACGGCGTTCACAACCGGTTCGTCCAACGGCGAGTCGAAGGCCTGCACGACATGGTCGACGGTGGAGCGGGTGGATTGCTCGCCCCACGGTCGGGCCAGGCGCCCTTTGCCCTGCGGGGAGTAGGGCACAAGGCCGACGCCGGTGTCGGCGCACATGGCCATCAGCTCGCGCTCGTCTTGGCGGCGCAGCAGGTTGTACTGGTTCTGCATGGATACGAACCGAGTCCAGCCGCCCAGGTCGGCGGCGTGTTGCAGCTTGGCGAACTGCCACGCGTACATCGATGACGCGCCGAGGTAGCGGACCTTTCCTGCTTTGACGATGTCGTGCAGAGCCTCCATCGTCTCCTCGACCGGGGTGTCGGGGTCGAACCGGTGGATCTGGTACAGGTCGACGTAGTCGGTGCCGAGCCGAGTCAAGGAGGCGTCGATTTGTTCGAGGATGGCCTTGCGGGACAGGCCTGATCCGCCCGGCCCGTCGTGCATCCTGCCGTGCACCTTGGTGGCCAGCACGATGTTCTCGCGGCGTGAGTAACGCTCAATGGCACGGCCGACGACCTCTTCGGACGTTCCGGCTTGGTAGACGTTCGCGGTGTCCCAGAAGGTGATGCCCAACTCGATCGCCTGCCGGAAGAACGGTTGGGCGACGTCATCGGCCAGCGCCCACTCGTGGGCGCGTTCGGTGGTCGGATCGCCGTAGCTCATGCAGCCCAGTGCGAGGCGGCTGATCTTCAGCCCGCTAGCACCCAGACGAGTCAGCACCATGCCGTCAGTCTCCTACGTCACTGTCCGTGGGGATTGACATGTCCGTGTATCTGTCCATGCGCTCAATTGGGTCAGCCCAGTGCTCACGTGTATGGAGTGTGCGCAAAGGTCATGCCCACGCTGCTAAGAGTTGCCCATGGATGGCTTGACGGGGTCAGATCACTAGAGTTTTATTCATCTAGGTAATTAGATGAATGGAGCGCGTCTCGTGATCGAGTTCCATCTGGACACCCGCTCAGGCCTCCCGCCGTATCGTCAGATCGTGGACCAAGTCCGCCGGGCACTGCGTCTGGGCCTGCTGGAGGAGGGTGATCAGCTGCCCACGGTCAAGGACGTGGTGGGACAGCTGGCGATCAATCCGAACACCGTGCTCAAGGCTTACAAGGAGCTCGAGCACGCCGGGTTGGTGACGCCTCGGCCGGGAGTGGGCACGTTCGTGACCGCGACCCTGCGTGACGCATCAGTCGCCGCGCACGGCCCGCTGCGCCGCGAGCTGCTGCGCTGGTTCGCGAAGGCGCGGCGGGCCGGGCTGGACGAGGAGAGCATCGAGGCCCTGTTCCGGGATACCTTTCGCGCCAGCGCCGAACAGGACATAGCGTGACTGCGGTCCTCGACACCGACGGCCTGGGCAAGCGTTACCGGCGCCGGTGGGCATTGACTGACTGCACGCTGAAGATCCCGGCCGGCCGGGTCGTCGGGTTGGTCGGGCCGAACGGGGCCGGTAAGTCCACCCTGCTCAATCTGGCGGTCGGCCTGATCACTCCGACCTGTGGGCGCATCGACGTCCTCGGCACCCTGCCTGCCCGTGGCTCGGCCGAGCTGGGCCGGGTCGGGTTTGTTGCCCAGGACACACCCACCTACTCCGGGCTGAGCGTCGCCGATCACCTGCGGATGGGCGCGCGGCTGAACCCTGGCTGGGACCGCCAGTTCGCTGAAGACCGCATCGCGCAGCTCGGGCTCGACCCGGCCCAGCGGGCCGGGAAGCTGTCGGGTGGAGAGCGGGCGCAGTTGGCGTTGACCGTCGCGGTGGCCAAGCGGCCGGAGCTGCTGGTCCTGGACGAGCCGGTAGCCAGGCTCGACCCGCTCGCCCGGCGGGAGTTCTTGCAGAGCCTGATGGAGGTCGTCGCCGATCAGGGCGTCAGCGTCGTGCTGTCCTCGCACCTGGTCGCCGACCTCGAACGCGTCTGCGACCACCTGATCATCCTCGTCGCCTCCCGCGTTCGGCTGACTGGCGACGTCGAGCAGCTGCTCGCCACCCACCACCTGCTCACCGGGCCCCGCCGCGATACGGATCGGCTCCCGGAGGATCTCCACGTCGTGCAAGAAAGTCACACCGACCGGCAGTCCACCCTGCTGGTCCGCACCGAGGCCTCGATCCTCGACCCGGCCTGGACGGTCGGGCAGATCAGTCTGGAGGATCTCGTGCTGGCCTACATGAGCCAAGCCCGGGCCGGGGCCAGCAACAACGGGCACGGTCGGCTGACGGGGGTGCCACGGTGATCTGGTTTGCCTGGCGGCAGTTCCGCACCCAGGCCGCCGTGGTATTCGGCGCGCTGGCCGTCCTCGCGGTCGTGGTGATCGTCACCGGCCTGCAGCTGCGGCACTGGTACGACGCCAGCGGTATTGCGAATTGTGCTGCGGCTGGCGACTGCGACACGGTCACCAGCGCATTCACCGCACACTACAGCTGGCTGCAAACACTCCTCGGCAACGTTCTGATCGACTTCTTTCCAGCGGTGATCGGGGTGTTCTGGGGCGCGCCGCTCATCGCTCGCGAACTCGACACCGGTAGCTACCGGCTGGTCTGGACTCAGTCCGTCACCCGGACCCGCTGGTTGGCTGCCAAGATCACCATCGTGGGTGCCGCGAGCGTCGCCGCGGTCGGGCTGCTCAGCTGGATGGTCACCTGGTGGTCCACCCCGTTCGACAAGATGGCCAACAACAAGTTCGACCCATCCGTCTTCTCCGAGCGCGACATCGCGCCGCTCGGCTACGCCGCCTTCGCCTTCGCCCTTGGCGTTACCGCCGGGCTGGTGATCCGCCGCACCCTGCCCGCGATGGCCACCACCCTGGTCGGCTACATCGCCGCCCGGGTCGTCGTCCTCATCTGGATCCGACCCCACTTTCAGGCCCCGCTGCACGCCACCGGACTGCTACAAGCGCCCGGGTCGGATTCCGGATTGGTGAAACTGCCTGGCGCCACCCTTGCTCCCCAGCCCGGTTCATGGCTGGTCTCCAGCCAGATCCTCGACCCTTCTGGCCATCCCACCAACGGCCGGATCGAGGTCCGCATCGGCGACCCTTGCGTCGCCACGCACAGCTGCCTTACCGGCTACCACCAGACGATCACCTACCAGCCCGCGAGTCGATACTGGCCGTTCCAGTGGTATGAGATGAGCCTGTTCATCGCCCTGGCTGCGATCTTGATCGGATTCTGCTTCTGGCAGATCAACGGCCGCCGCCTGCCCACGACGTCCCGCATTTTGCCCGGTACTCGACCCGACACTCCGAGTCGGCTCGAGAAGACACTCGACCGTGACCCAGCGGCCCACCTTGACCGGGCGACCTTCACCGCGGCCGAGCGCCCGATGGCTGTCCGCGGCAAGGCAGGCGGCCACCGCCTGCCCGACACGAGGGACGGAACCGACGGATCCAGTCGTTAGGTCGGCACAACCACGAGGTCGGCACAATCGACGCTCGCGAGCCGGTCATTCTGCCGCGACCTGATCTGTCACCCGTCGCGCATGCTGTTGAGCAGCTCAGCTCGCGACCTGGCGTCCTCCATCGCGTTGTAGAGCCGCTTGTCGTAGTCGGGATCTTGATTCTCGATGACCGTGAAGATGCGTCGATCCCACACGTCGGTCCCGCCCGGGACCTGCAAGATGACAAGCACCTCCGTCTGGTTGTTCTCGTTCCCGACGTGCATCGCCCGCCACAACGCGTCGGTCGGGGCCGCGGCGATCGCAGACGAGGGGTGTGGCGCCCTGCGCAGGTCATTCCAGCGGCGAGAGAGCCAGACAACTGCCCATAGGAACAGGCACAGGATGATGACTTCCAAGACGATCCGGATCACTTGCGCGCCTCCCGGGCTTCCGGCGGGTCGCTTGATTGAGCGATGGTGTCAGCCGAACGGCCTCGACCCCGACTATGCCTCAGCGATGGGGGTGGCTGCGGCTGCCGAATAGGGGCGTACATGATGCGTCGCTAAAGAGGCTTGGTATCGACGGCGCGCCTGGCCGCTGCGTTAGTGCCTGGTGGCTTCGGGCGTGCCCCGGCCTCGGGCCGAGGAATGGCTAGTTGGACCTGCGTGGCACTCCAGCGGGGTGGCCTGTTGCTGGTCACGATCAACCGGCGGCGGCGACAAACCACGATCACCACCCAACCGGCGCCGAGCGACTCGCGTTCGACGCCGTGGTCTGGCTACCGGAGAGCTTGCCCGATCCAGTCGACCTGACTGACGAGGAACTACGCGAAGCCCTGCAGACGACGATGCTGCGCATCTTGCGGATCCCGTCCTAGCCGCGGCCGACCCACTGCGTCCAGCTCATCCGCCTTGTCCCGCGAAGCAGGTCGGCGAACCGCTGGGATTGAGAGTCGACCCAGCGACGGTGGGGTGGAAACGTCGCGGTGGCAGATTTCGTGCCCGGCGCACGGGTCGGCCGCGAATGGTGGTCGTTGTCGGTGGTGTGCGCCAAGGTTGGTGTATGGGGACTGAGTTCCAGGTGACGTTCGACAGTGCCGACCCGGCTGCGCACGCGGCCTTCTGGGCCGAGGCGGTGCACTATGTGCAGGCGCCACCCCCGGCCGGCTTCGATTCGTGGGGCGCCGCGCTGGACGCCTGGGGCGTCTCGGCCGAGCACCGTAACGACCGCGCGGCGCTGGTCGATCCCGACGGCGCCGGGCCGCGGCTGTATTTCCAGAAGGTGCCGGAGCCGAAGACGGCGAAGAACCGGGTGCACCTCGACCTGCGGGCCGCCGCCGGCGTGCCGCCGGAGGGACGCGCGGACGCGCTCGAGGCCGAGTGCACCCGTCTGGTCGCGCTCGGCGCTCGCCGGGTGCGGCGGTTGGAGGCCGACGGCATCAACGCCGTCTGCATCGTCATGCAGGACCCCGAGGGCAACGAGTTCTGCCTCGACTGAGTCTCGACCGAGTACCCGGGTCAGGTGACCGCACTCAACCCTCCCAACGGTAGGTCCGGTCGTTGACGCCCCAGCCCTTCGGACGCCACCGGGACGTGGCCACGCCATCCCGGGCGCTGGGATGACCGACATGGAAGCGTGGGGTGGCAGGTCAGCCCAGTTCGGCCCATACCGTTTTGCCGGCCGGTCTCAGCGTGACACCCCACCGGTTGGCCAACCGATCCACCAACTGCAGGCCACGGCCGGCTTCGGCGTTCGGCGCCGCGCGATGCAGGGCGGGCAGTTGCCCACTCGAGTCTGTGACGCTGATACGCACCCCGACCGGCGTGTTGGCCAACGTGACCGCGAGGCCGGAGCGGGCGTGCCGGACGGCGTTGGCGGCCAGCTCGCTGACCACGATGATCGTGTCCTCGGCCAGGTGGGAAAGGTGCCGGTCGCTGAGCGTGTCACGCACCATCCGCCGAGCCCGTGCCGGGCTGCGCGGATCCGGGTCGTAGAAGGCGGCCACGTCCGGTGGGTTCGCCTGCAGTGCATCCGGCAGCGTGCCGGCTTGGACGGCCGAGTGCAGCTCGGCCACCTGGCGCACCGTGTCCGCCTGCTGCCGCGCCGGCTGCGGGTAGCTGCAGAACAGGGAGAACTGCTCGCGGCGGCCGAGCTCGTTCCACAAAGACTCGAGCGCCAATGCCGGGCCAGGCTGATTGCGCTGCCACAGCAACCCCACCAGTTCCCCGTAGATCCGGACCGGGCCGCCGCGCCGGTCGGCGAGTCGAAGCAGCGCCCCGATTTCCGTATCGAAGGCGGCCGGCTCCGGGCCCTGCCGGGAAGTCAGCCTGGCCAACGTGCTCGCGGCGTCCCGTTCGATCAGTGCGCCGTCGCGTCGAGCCGCCGCGACGCTGATGCCACGGGCGGCCAGCGCGTGGGCGAACCTGGCGCGGTGCCACGGTTCGGCTATGACGATCGCGGCGCCCCCGCTGCGGATCGCCTCGGCCAAGAAGCTGGCCACCGCTTCGGTCAACTCGTCGTCGGTCTCGTAGAACTGCACGACATGACTGTCCGGCCCGGCCGGGGTGGTGCCGAGCTCGGTCAGCATGACAACCAGCGTGCGCACATTTCGTCTTACTTACCCAGGACGGGGGCGGCTCAAACACCACGGCGCATGGCGCTCGCGCACAGCCGCCCACTTATAGGAGCTATACGGACTACGGCCCGCTGGGCAAACTCTTCGAGGATGATCTTCGGTGCTCGACGAGGTAGCGAAGCCGACCAGGCAGCCCAGATCAGCAGCGTCGATGAAGCTCACGCCAGCAAGGACAATCGTGCTGTCGCCTGGATCGAGGTCGATCAGCTGATGCATTGGGTCGGCCGGTGCGGGCATCCCCGCGGAGTGGACTTCGTCGCCGTCGGTCCCGATCCGGCTCAGCCATCGCCGACGCTCCCGCTTGCCGCGCCGCCCGCCTGGGTCATCCAAGACAGTGCCACGCTGCAAGCGACCTGCCGCACGGCCGCGTCGAGGGTAATGTCGCGGCCGAGCCGCTCGGCTAATTGCAGACACGAAGGTCAAGTCATGAACCAAAACCTGCCGGGCATCCCCGACGACGTGACCGATGACGGTGACGGTCCGCTAGAGGACGCCATGTCCATGCCAGGAATCCAGGCACAGGCAGCCAGCGAGGACACCGATCTTCGCCTCAGCCTGGCCGCGTTGTCGCAGCTGGCGACCGGCCAGATGCAACTTAGCGAGGCGCTGACCCGAGTGGCCGAGTTCGCGGTCCAGGCCATCCCCGGCGCCGACGGGGCCGGGTTGACCCTACTGGAGAAGAACCGGCATGACACGATCGTGGCCAGCGCTCCGTTCGTGGGCCAAGTCGACGCCATCCAATACAGCATCGAGGAAGGCCCCTGCATCACCGCGGCCGCCGAAGCCCGCACCGTCCGCTCCGGCTCGCTGGACAACGACCGGCAGTGGCCTCGCTTCGGCGCTCGCGTCGGGCGCCTCGGGGTGCACAGCGTGCTGTCGATCCCGCTGCTGACCACCGAAGGGGTGCTCGGCGCGATGAACATCTACGCCCACGAACGCGACGCCTTCGACGACCGCGCCGCGATGATCGGCGAGCTGTTCGCGGTCCCGGCCGCGATCGCGGTACATAATGCCCAAGTCCTGGCCCAGGCCCGGCGCCTCACCGCACAACTACAGGCCGCGCTGACCAGCCGATCCACGATCGATCAGGCGATGGGCATCCTGATGAGCCGCGTCGGCTGCGACCCCGATGAGGCGTTCGACCGGTTGCGGCAGATCAGCCAGAACGAGAACAAGAAACTGTCCACCATCGCACAGAACATCCGCGACGAGGCGATCCGCACGGCGCGGGCTCGACATACCCGCCCCTGATCTGCCCAACGACGCCCCGACCGATCGGGCCCGATTCACGCCGGGGCGTAGTGTGAAACGCCTGACGCCATCGATCCGGGACCCGACCCGCCTCCGGCATTGGATGAGGGCCGCAGCGACCTGCTGCCGACCTGAACCGGCATAAGACTCAGCGATCGGGACGCCGGAGAACCCCCCGTGGACATCTCCGCAGCACTAGCGGCTGACCTCGCCCTACTTACCCAAGCGCTCGACGACTCCGGCATCGACCTCGAAGCAGGACTTCGAGCCTTCACCGCCGACGTCAAAGTCGCCGTCGCGTCCTTCACCGGCATGACAATGACGATCGCGTTCGACGGCCACGACGTCAGCTTCACCGTCCATGACGATGCGACTATCCAGCCGGCAACGTCGCTGCTGATCCCGCTCGCAACCGTCACACCCACCGACCCCGCCAGCACGTTGCTGCTCTACGCCGCCACACCCGGCGCCTTCGTCGATCTCGCCGCCGACTTGATCTACGCCCTCCGAATCGAACCCACCGCCCTCGTCCTGGACGGCCACTTCGACCCGCGCGCCGGCTCCGACGGCATTACCGGCCTGGACGAACATTCCGCGATCAACCAGGCCATCGGCGTACTTATCGGCCGCGGCCACACACCCGAATCCGCCCAGCACGAACTACAGCGGCTCGCCACACTCGATCACGACAACCTCCGCGTGGCCGCCGAAGCCCTCATCATCAGCGCCCGCAGCGGATCGACGGACATCACCTGATCAACCAGCGCGGCGGCAGGGTTTTCACCTGCGTTTCGCACGGCGATCGCGAACCGATCCGCGCGCCCCTCATGTCGCCACGACGAGCGGTCGACATCGACCGGCCGTCAATACCTGCTGCGCAGACACACAACATTCAGTCGATCTGTCGGCTCGCCGGGCACGCCAACGCCTGCTGCCTTCGCGGGGGAAGGGCAGCAGGCGTCGGCTATGCGGTGGGAGGTTGCCTACTTGGTGTCGGCGTCGACGAGCCGGTCGATGAGTTCGTCGAGGTTGCCGGTCTTGGGGAGGTCTCGGGTGCTGAGTTCGTCGGCCAGTTCGGTCTTGGTCTTGCCTTCGTAACGCTCGCGGGCGGTCTGGTGGGCCTGGCGGGCTTCGCGCCGTTCGGCGGCGCGGGCTTGACGGATCTCGTCGCGTTCGGCCTGCTCGGCTCGCTCGGCCTGGTCTTGGATGATCTGGTCGGTCTTGTTGACCTGCTCGTGCACGCTGTCGCTCAGAGCGTTGACCTGATTGCGAAGCACTGAACCGACGCTGTCGCGGTATTGGCCAGCCGCCTCACCGGCGACGCTGACGGCGCGGAGCAGGTTCACCGCATATTCAAGGTTGGCCTGCTGCAACTGCCGAGCGAAGGTAACCGATTGGGTGATCAGCGCCGTGGCGTTCAGCATCGCAAACGGGTCCGGTACCTGGGCGGCGGCGTCCTTGATGCTGCCGGCCCACGACGTGGCTGCGTCGGTCAAAGCCGTCCGGGCACTGCGCGCACCATTGACATACTGGTCCTGAAGGGTCATCTGTGCTTCTTCCTGTTTCTGCGGCAACACCCGCGGACCAAGCGATTGCTTGAGATATCGAGCGGGCGTATCTCCATCATGCCCGCAATTGCTGACCAAACGGTGCGTTTGTGACACTACCCACGGTAATCAAGGATGGCGAGACAGTGGTCTCCGCGTTGATCCCTCGCGCCGGCCCGCCAGCGGCGGCCGATTCCGCGCCACCTGCGAACGTCCGCTTAGCGCCAGACAGATTGGCGCAGTGATCAGGCCACGGACCGCGCCGACCGGGGTGACTGTGCATGTCGGTTACCGGCCACGGCCCTCCCGAGCTCGGCGCGTATGTGGACGCGGGAGAGCCGGGTATCTGGCCCAGCTGCGTTCTGGCGATCCGGCCGGCATATCTGGCCGCCGTCTTGGGTATGAGTGGATCTAAGAGGGACGCAAGGTCATCCGCTGAGGTCCAGGGAGTGTCATGAGCCTTTCCGCGAAACTCCGCCGCGCACCGCTACGGGTTGCCGCTGGCGCCTACATGGTGAACAGCGGCGTCACGACGTTCAACCTCGACGATGGGAGGGCGAAATCGCTGCACGGCATAGCAAGCGCGAGGTATCCGGTTTTGGCCAAGCTCGAGCCGAATGTGTTCGCGCGGACTCTCGCGATCGGCGAGATTGCCGTCGGCGCGATGCTGCTGCTGCCGATCGTCCCGCCGTTCATCGCTGGCACAGCCTTGGTCGGATTCTCCGGCGCCCAGCTCAACATGTACTGGGACACGCCGGGCATGCATTACGAGGGCAGCCCGCGCCCCACCCCAGAGGGCGCACCGATCTCGGAGACTGTGTGGATGTTCGGCATTGGCGTCGGGCTGATGACCGACGCTACGTTCGAGGGCGCGCGTAAAGGGGTCGAGGAGATCGAGGCGTCCGTCGCGCGGCGGCGCGTTGCGTGGGGCCAGCAGGCGCGGCGCCTGGTCCGCCGGGCACAGACCACCGCTGCCGAGTCTGTCGAGCATCTCACGCAGCACGCCGGCGACGCGGCCGAAGGGACCGCCCAGGGGCTGGCCGAGATCCGCGCCGAATATGGGCCGGTGGCGG
>Ga0207693_10002170_pt1 | contig 17101 bp, 20 predicted proteins | sample LARL81metaG_FD_184347 | JGI IMG/M metagenome (GOLD analysis project Ga0207693, IMG submission 184347) | Corn, switchgrass and miscanthus rhizosphere microbial communities from Kellogg Biological Station, Michigan, USA - LAR L8-1 metaG... | ecosystem: Host-associated > Plants > Roots >...
CCAAAAAATACCCCCGGAGGGACTTTCCCACAAACAAAAGTGAAAGGAAAGTCGCGTGGCAGCGAGGCGAAGGAGGTCAGAAGGTAAAGAAACTCGCCGCAAACCCGCGACAACTCCGGAGGCCCGGGAAAATGAGATGATTTCCTTGGCCACTGACCTTGCTGAAGAGCAGATTCGTGCGGGTTCGGCGTCGTCTCAAGTGATTAGTCACTTCCTTAAGCTTGGTTCGACTCGAGAACGGCTCGAGCAAGAGAGACTCGAGCATGAAAACGCTCTTCTTGAAGTTAAGAAGCAGCAGATAGAGTCTCAACAGCGTATCGAAGAGCTATATCTTGATGCGATCAAAGCGATGCGGTCATATGCAGGAGATATGCCAGCTTCTGAGGATAATGACGAAGATCCTGACATACTCTGAGCTCCGTCGGTTAAAAACGTTCGAAGAACGGTATGAGTATCTTCGATTAGGCGGGGAAGTTGGATACAGCACGTTTGGATTCGATAGATGGCTCAATCAGCATTTTTACAGATCACACATGTGGAAGCGAGCTCGGAATGCAGCAATTGTTCGAGATAATGGGTGTGATCTGGGTATTCAAGGGTACGACATTCATTCTGGCCTTTTGGTACACCATATGAATCCCATATCTCCAGACGACATAAAGCATGGAGAACTATGGATCCTTGATCCTAATTATCTTATTACGACGTCACTGCAAACCCACAATGCAATTCATTTCGGTAACGAAAGTCTTTTACCACGTGGACCGGTTACAAGACAACCAGGAGATACAAAGTTATGGTAGATGAAGAGCAGACGCAAGAGCAGTCAGATGACCCTACTGCTGAGAAGCGTGCAGAGCAGGGCGATTTCCGAGTTCCGTCGCAACCGCTCCGTCCCGCGGACATTCCTCCGGCGCCTCTGACCAGATCCGATTACTCCAAAACAGAATAATAAACGCCGTCGCAATCTAACTGGCGTTGATATTGTAGCGATTATTCTAGCTTTGGGTTTGGCAGTACTTGTTTCGTTGATTATTGTTGCAACTATTGTTCAGATTATTCACAATGATAAGAATGTTCCAGAAATTCAGCTTTCCGAGAATGCCACACAAATTCTGATTGCTGCTATCGGTGGCATAGTTGGTGTGCTTGGTGGTTACATCGGTTATCGGATGCATAGTAGTAAACCACCTGAAAATCCCGACGATAAGGGAGATTTGAATGAGTGAGGAACAAGCGCCGACTCCTCCCGGGCAAGGGGCTCCACCGCCAGTTGCACCTCCTCCGATGGAACCCGCTCCAGGTTCTCCACCTGAAGAAGAGGATGACAAAACTGATGTTCAGCCTCGTCCTGAGCCAAAAGAAGAGCCGAGTGATCCTCATACTCCTCCGCTCGATGATGATGAAGACGCGGTTCATCTTCCACCCGAAGATTCTCGGCGTCTAGCGGCAGAGGAAAGGCTTGCTCGTAGACCAGAGGTTGCCTGATGGCTCTCAAGCGGGTATGGATTGCATCGCCCAACTATTCCAGTCGAGGTGGCAGTGGAGTTCGGCTCATTGTTCTTCACACCGCTGAGGGATCCCGCACAATCGAGTCACTTGGCGGTTTCTTTCAAGGTGATGTTGGAGCTTCGAGTCATGTTGGCGCTGATGACAAGTCCAATACGATTGGCGAGTATGTCAAGCGGGGTAACAAGGCTTGGACTCAGTCATCGTTCAATCCTGTAGCTTTGTCTATTGAGCTATGCGCATTCGCTTCGTGGAGTGTTGACGAATGGAATCGTCATCCCAACATGTTGGACAATTGTGCCAAATGGATTGCTGAAGAAGCAGCTTACTATGGCATTCCTATTACAAGGTTGAACGCTTCTCAGGCACAGGGATCTGGGCGAGGTGTTTGCCAGCATGTAGATCTTGGATCCGCTGGTGGTGGACATACCGATTGTGGTTCAGGATTCCCTATGGATCGTGTACTCGACATGGCTCGTGGGGGATCGCCTAGTCCTGGTCCTATGCAAGAGGAGGAAACAGATTTGATTACCTCGGCTGTGTCTGATGGAGGAACAATTCACGTTTGGTGGGTTGGTGAAGACAAGAAGACGGTTTGGTACAGGTATCAAAGAAAGGGCGAAACCGATTGGCAGGACGGCGGTAAGTTCGCCAGTTCAGATCCAAAGAAGATAGCAGGAATTTCTGCCACACTCAATGCCACAGGAACACTTGAAGTGTTTGTGAGGTATGAGGATGGAACTCCTGCGCATACATGGCAGAGAAAGAACGAAACGTCGTGGAATGGAGGCGAGAAGGGGAAGTCTATCGCGGCTTTTACCAACTTGCCTAAATAGGCACCCATGAAAGGGGGTGAGTAGTTGATAACTAGTATTCTCACCGGAACAAAGAAAATTCTCGGGATTTTGGAAGATTATACAGTATTTGATCACGATATTATCACTCATATCAATACTGCATTCTCTACTCTAACCCAATTGGGAGTTGGCCCGGCCGAGGGCTTCATGATCGAGGATGAAACTGCAGAGTGGGTAGATTTCATCGACGATACTGATCTTCAGTACAATTCGGTCAAGACGTACGTATATTTGCGCGTACGTCTGATGTTTGATCCGCCGACTACATCATATCTAATTGCTGCCTTTCAAGATCAGATAAGAGAGCTCGAGTGGCGGCTCAATGTTCATCGCGAGGAGACAGGGTGGGTCGATCCAGATCCACCTCCGGATCCTTCTGATCCAGATTATCCCTGGTGGCCCTGGGAAGGACGAGCGGCTTAAATGGATACACTAGCCAGTAAAGAGGTAGTGGATCATATTCTTGAGCATCATGGGATCAAGGGTATGAAGTGGGGTGTTCGTAGAAGTGATCCGAGTGGATCGAGTGGGTCGGGTGCATCTAGGAAGGAAAGAAGGGCGAGTAAGTCAAGTGCTGCTCGCGTTGCAAAGCAAGAAGTCTCGGTCCAAACCAAATCGCACCCTAATGTGAAAACCACGATCAAGACCAAGGGTGGTCGAGGTCTTCCTGCTCACCCAGATGCAGTCGCGGCTCAAATAGTAACTCAGAAACTTAAGAGTAGTGGCACGCATGCTCTTTCTACCAATGAGTTGCAGCAGTTGGTCAATCGTACCAATCTTGAGCAACAGATTAATAGGTCTGGAGTTGGTCAAACCACCTATGAAAAAGGTATAAAGGCTGTGGGGAATTTTATGAAGACTCCGCAGGGAAAGCAGTCTTTACAAGAAGCTACAAAGCTGGCAACATCCGAAAAGGGCAGGAAAGTAATAAAGCATTTGATTAAGGGTGTTGGTATAGCTGCTGCTGTTGCTTGATGGGAAAGGGGGTTAGCATGAGCCTGTCTAATACTGCGGTACCGATCTATTACGGTCTGTTTCGCGAGGCAGTTCTCAGAGGAGACATTCCAGTAAATCGTGAAATCTCTATGGAGATGAATCGAATTGACTCGCTCATCGCTAACCCTAACATTTACTACGACGATAAAGCGGTAGAAGGTTTCATCCGCTTTTGTGAAGGAGAGTTGACACTAACAGATGGCTCGGATTTACATCTTCTGGACTCGTTCAAACTCTGGTCAGAGCAGATTTTTGGTTGGTACTATTTCGTCGAGAGAAGTGTCTATGTACCGACCAAAGATCATCATGGTGGGCACTACGAGCACAGAACAGTCAAGAAGCGACTAATCCTAAAGCAGTATCTGATAGTTGCGAGAGGCGCAGCCAAATCGATGTATGCTTCGCTGATTCAAAGTTATTTTTTAAATGTAGATACATCGACTACACATCAGATTACGACAGCTCCTACGATGAAACAAGCGGACGAAGTCATGTCCCCGTTTCGTACAGCTATCACGCGCGCGCGAGGACCTTTGTTCAAGTTCTTGACAGAGGGATCGTTGCAGAACACGACGGGATCGAGGGCCAATCGTGTCAAGCTTGCCGCAACCAAGAAGGGAATTGAGAACTTTCTCACGGGCTCACTGCTTGAGGTCCGCCCGATGGCAATCAATAAATTACAAGGTCTCCGCCCTAAGATCTCTACCATTGATGAATGGCTATCAGGAGATCTCCGAGAAGACGTTGTCGGCGCAGTTGAACAAGGAGCGTCGAAACTAGAAGACTATTTAATTGTAGCTATTAGTTCGGAAGGAACTGTTCGAGCAGGTTCAGGCGATACTATCAAAATGGAACTTGCTGACATACTCAAGGGCGAGTACCTTGCGCCACATGTTTCGATCTGGCATTACAAACTTGATGAACTTGAAGAAGTTGCCGATCCATCGACTTGGCTGAAGGCAAATCCAAATCTTGGCGCGACGATCTCGTATGAGACTTATCAACTGGACGTCGAAAGAGCTGAAAAAGCTCCAGCGTCACGTAACGACATCCTTGCCAAGCGTTTCGGAATTCCAATGGAGGGTTACACTTACTTCTTCACATACGAAGAGACTCTTCCACATCGTTTGCGTGAGTTTTGGGGAATGCCGTGTTCTCTCGGAGCCGACCTGTCTCAAGGTGATGACTTCTGTGCATTCACGTTCCTCTTTCCTCTAGGTAGCGAGAAGTTTGGAGTCAAGACTCGGAGTTACATCACGTCTCTGACATTGATGAAACTTCCGGGAGCCATGCGCGCGAAGTACGATGAGTTTATCAACGAGGCAAGCCTTCATGTCCTAGAAGGCAGTGTTCTTGACATGATGGAAGTGTATGAAGATCTGGATCAATTTGTTCAGACGTCTGAGTATGATGTTCGGACCTTGGGATTCGACCCATACAATGCTAAAGAATTTGTTACTCGTTGGGAGGCGGAGAATGGATCGTTTGGTATTGAGAAAGTCATTCAAGGGGCCAAGACCGAATCAGTTCCTCTAGGCGAACTCAAAATTCTGAGTGAAGAACGCTTACTTATCTTTGATCAGTCACTCATGTCCTTTGCGATGGGGAATGCGATTACGTTGGAAGACACTAACGGGAATCGTAAGCTCTTGAAGAAGAGACAAGATGAGAAGATCGACAATGTTGCTGCTCTTATGGATGCTTATGTTGCATACAAGGCCAATAAGGAGGCATTCGAGTGATCTTTGGGAAAGGAGGTGAAATTCGTTGAGATTTGGCGCAAGTTTGAAACACGCTTGGAACGTCTTCTCGAATCGAAATCAAGAATCTAAAAATTTTGGCGTTAATGGTAACAGTAATAATGGAGACGTTGGCTCAGGTTATGCGTATAGGCCAGATCGAACAAGACTCCGGATCCCAAATGAACGCTCGATTATTTCGTCGATTTATACGCGTCTTGGGATTGACTGTGCTTCGATCGACATGCGTCACGTTCGGATGGATGATCAAGATCGGTATGTTGACGACATGGACAGTGGTTTGAACAATTGTCTTACCGTTGAGGCTAACATCGATCAAGCGGCTCAGGCTTTTCGTTTGGATGTAGCTTTAACTATATTTGACAAAGGTGTCGTTGCGATTGTTCCGGTCGATACCTCGATTGATCCAGGTATGAATCCTGGCGGGTACGATATTTTAACCATGCGTGTTGGCGAGATTACGCAATGGTATCCCAAGCATGTGCAAGTGTGGTTGTATAACGAAGCTCTTGGTATCAGGCAACAGATTACCCTTCCGAAAACTTCAGTGGCTATCGTTGAGAATCCTTTGTTCTCTGTAATGAATGAGCCGAATTCGACTCTTCAACGTTTGCTTTACAAATTGAATTTGTTGGATGCTGTCGATGATCAATCTGCTTCTGGGAAACTTGATCTCATCATTCAGCTCCCATATGTGATCAAGTCAGAGGCTCGTCGTCAACAAGCAGAGCAGCGTCGGAAAGACATCGAGTTTCAGCTCAAAGGTAGTCAGTACGGTATTGCCTATACAGATGGAACTGAACGAATCACTCAGCTGAATCGTCCTGCAGAGAACAATCTCTTGACTCAAATCGAGTATTTGACGAACATGCTCTACAGTCAACTCGGTTTGACTGATGCGGTAATGAATGGAACAGCTGACGAGAAGACAATGCTGAATTATTGGAACCGGACAATTGAGCCAACGCTCAAAGCCATTACTGAAGCAATGTCTCGTTCGTTCCTGACAAAGACTGCTCGGACACAACAGCAAACGGTTATGTATTTCCGCGATCCGTTCAGGTTGATTCCGATTGAGAACATTGCCAAGATTGCAGATGTGTTTAGTCGTAACGAAATCTTGTCTGCAAATGAAATCAGACAGATCATTGGAATTAGACCAGCCAAGGATCCGAAGGCAGACAAGTTGATAAACAGCAATATTCGAGGTCAGACACCTTCCGGTTTCTCACAAGTATCTAGTTCACCAAATTCACCAGATGCGGAACCTGTTGGCGTTGGTTCGTCTAATGGTAATGGTTCTAGTAACGGAAGTGGCAGCTCTTAAGAACGGCTGACAGGCCGAGATCCAAAACTGAAAGAGAGCATTCAAAATGGAAGAGAAGGCCAAGCCTGACTTCAGCGGCTATGCCACGAAGGCTGGTCTCAAGTGTTCAGACGGCCGAACGATCATGAAAGATGCCTTTGCGCATCAGGACAAGACGACTGTTCCACTGGTCTGGCAACATACTCACAGTGAACCGGGGAATGTTCTCGGTCATGGAGTTTTGGAAAACCGTGACGATGGTGTGTACGTCTACGGTTACTTCAATGACACGGATGCTGCGAAGAATGCCAAGACTTTGGTTGGTCACAAGGACATCACGTCTCTATCTATCTATGCCAATCAGCTGACTGAGAAGGCGAAGGCGGTTCTTCACGGTTTCATTCGTGAGGTAAGCCTGGTTCTATCGGGAGCCAATCCTGGTGCTCTTATCGACAACATTTCGATCGCACACGCAGATGGTGATGTGGTCACGTTGGAAGATGAGGCCATTATCTACACAGGTCTGGAACTCAACCATGCTGATGGCTCTGCCAGTGATCCTGCGGATACTGGTGATGTTGAGGACGACGTTGAAAACAGCCCAACGGTTCAGTCGGTCTACGATTCGATGACGCCTGAGCAGCAGGCCGTTGTTCACTACATGGTCGGCGCAGCGCTCGAAGGTGAAAGTGGCGATGATGCATCGCATTCTTCCGACGATGAGTCGGGGAAGAAGGAACTGGTCCACGACGACAATGAAAAGGAAGGACGCCGCATGACCCGCAACGTCTTTGAGCAGACGGGTGCCAAGAAGGAGGAGAACCACACCCTTACTCATGACGCTATGAAGGGTATCTTCGCAGACGCTCAGCGCATCGGTTCGTTGAAGCAGGCTGTAGAGGCTTATGCCCTCAAGCACGGTATTGAGAACATTGATGTTCTCTTCCCGGAAGTTCGCACTATCACCGACACGCCGGAGTTCGATAGTCGACGGGTTGAGTGGGTCAAGGGTGTCCTCGGTGGAGCAAGGAAGTCGCCGTTCACCCGCATCAAGTCGCTGGTCGCTGATCTGACCTTCGACGAAGCTCGTGCCAAGGGATACATCAAGGGCAATCTGAAGAAGGAAGAGTTCATCAGCGCGTCCAAGCGTATCACCACGCCGACCACGATCTACAAGAAGCAGAAACTGGATCGTGACGATATTCTCGACATTACGGACTTCAATGTTGTGACATGGCTCCAAGGTGAGATGCGTCTCATGCTGGACGAGGAGCTTGCTCGAGCAGTTCTCATCGGTGACGGTCGTGATCCAGCTGACGAGGATCATATTCTGGATCCAGTTGGCGCTCCTCAGGGAGCTGGCATTCGTTCGATCATGAATGACGACGACCTCTATGCTGCAACGGTCAACGTCAATCTCGCTGACGCACAATCAAGCCCGTCCGAGCTCGTGGACGAGGTCATTCGGTCAATGCGGCTCTACAAGGGCTCGGGTTCACCGACGTTCTACACGACGTTGCCGGTTATCACGACCATGTTGCTTGTTCGTGACACGCTGGGACGTCGCATCTACAACACGGTGGCTGATATCGCCTCTGAGATGGGCGTTTCGGCTATCGTCGCATGTCAGGCTCTGGAAGATGAGCCTGATCTCCTCGGTATCGTCGTGAACCTGACGGATTACACGATTGGTACTGACGCGGGTGGAGAAGTCAACTTCTTCGACTTCTTCGACATCGATTACAACCAGTACAAGTACCTGCTGGAGACTCGAGTTTCCGGTGCCCTTACGAAGATTCGTTCTGCTCTGGTTCTCATGTCAGTTGCTGGATCAGCTGTTCTTGTGACTCCGACCGAGCCTGCCTTTGACGGGACGACGATCACTGTGCCCACGGTTGCAGGTGCAACTTACAAGCGGGCAGACACCAACGCCACTGTGACCACTGCTGTTCCGGTTGTATTGGCTTCTGGCCAGTCGCTCAAGATCTACGCTGTTCCGGCTGACGCAAGCCATTACTTCGAGAACAACGTCGACGACGAGTGGACATTTACGAACGAGAACTAGCAAAAAGGTAGGTTCTCGATGGCAAGGTTCTTTGGCAAAGTTGGCTATGGTGAAAACGTAGAATCCGCACCTGGTGTGTGGGTTGATGAGATTGTTGAATACCCATATTATGGTGATGTCGTTCGTAATTCAAGGGAACTTCGTGAAGGACAATTTCTCAACGATGATCTCAGTGTTCAAAACTCGATCAGTATTGTGGCTGATGCGTATGCCAATGAACATTTCTTTGCTATTCGTTACGTGGAATGGGCGGGGACTTTATGGACTATTGACAGTGTCGAAGTCCAGGTCCCTCGCCTGCTGCTGCGACTAGGGAAGGTATATAATGGCCCCACGCCTGCAGCTCCATGAAATCCTCACGTCGTTTGCTGATAATGTATATTTTCAGCCTCCAGAGAACATAGCTCTGGAATACCCATGCATTATCTACCAACGTGATTATGCGGAGACAAAGTTTGCAGATGATATTCCGTATAATAACACTTTGAGGTATGTGGTTACGGTAATTGATCGAGACCCTGATAGCGTTATTCCAAGTAAAGTGGCTTCGATGCCGATGTGTCTATACAATCGGTTTTTTACAGCTGATAACCTGAACCACGATGTTTACAGATTGTTCTTCTAAGGGAAAGGAAACGAATGGCACCCCTGAAATGGGATCAGGTTGGTGAGCGTCTGTTTGAAACAGGTGTAGACCACGGAGTCCTCTATATTCCAGACGAAACTGGCGCTTACGATCTTGGCGTTGCCTGGAATGGTCTCGTGACTGTTACAGAGTCTCCATCTGGTGCTGCCGCAAACCCGCAGTATGCAGACAACATCAAGTACTTGAATCTGATTGCCGCCGAGGAGTTTGGTGGGACGATCGATGCATTTACTTACCCGGATGAGTTCGCCCAATGTGACGGTACGGCTGTCGTCGAGGCTGGTTTGACGGTTGGTCAGCAGAGTCGTAAGGTCTTTGGGCTGAGTTTCCGGTCTCGTGTCGGTAACGACATTGATGGGACAGACCATGGGTACAAGTTGCATATGATCTACGGAGCTCAGGCGGCTCCATCGGATCGAGCCTATGGCACGATCAACGATCAGCCAGCTGCGATCTCATTCAGCTGGACGATTACCACCTCGCCTGTTCCGGTCAGTACAAGTGGGTTGAAGCCGACTGCTCTGGTGACTGTCGATTCGACAAAGGTCGATGCCGCGACATTGGCTGATCTGGAAGACATTCTGTACGGAACAAGTGGGGTTGAAGCACGGCTTCCTCTTCCGGATGAAGTCATCGCTCTGTTCGGTGGCACCGCACCTACTGTTGTGCGTTTGACTGGAGCCAACGCTCCGACATATGTTCAAGCTACCCATATAGTTACGATTCCGGCAGTTGCTGGTGTGGACTGGAAGATCAACGATGTCGACGCAGTTGCAGGAGCTCAGCCTGCAATGACGGCTGGCCAGTCTTCGTACGTCACGGCTGAACCACAGGCTGGTCATGTCATCGAGGGAGATGACGACTGGACGTTTGATTATTAGAAGGAGGTGATTGGGGCCAGACAGGAGGCCAGAGGATGCTCACTATTGTAGTTCCAGGTGTCGAGATGTTCGATGAACGGAGTCAAGAATTCACCACTCGAGACGATGTGGTTTTGGAGCTAGAGCATTCTTTGGTCTCACTGTCAAAATGGGAGTCAATCTATGAGAAGCCTTTCTTGAACAACTCAGAGAAGACAATCGATGAAGTTGTTGGCTACATCAAGGCTATGACGTTGACCCCTGAAGTTCCAGAGGAAATTTTCCAGAAACTCTCTGAAAGTAACATCAAAGAAATCAACGAATACATCGATGCGAAGATGACTGCCACTTGGTTTCGCGAGGTGCCAAGGCCTTCTACGAGTCGAGAGGTGATCACTTCAGAGATTATTTACTATTGGATGGTTGCTTTCAACATTCCATTCGAATGTGAGAGATGGCATCTCAATCGTTTGTTCACCTTGATCAGAGTCTGCAACATTAAGCAGGCTAAGCCCGAGAAGATGAGTCGCTCACAGATCGCAGCTCAGAACAGAGAACTCAATGCTCAACGTAGAGCCCAGTTTAACACTACTGGATGAAAGGGGGTGACATGGCGATTCTTGTTTGGGACAAAGTAGGTGAACGAACTTATCAAACTGGTGTTGATCGTGGAGTTCTCTATTTGCAAAATGGTTCGGGAATAGCTTGGAACGGCATTACTTCTGTGGAAGAGACTTCTACCGTAGAGATCAAATCATTTTACCTTGACGGTGTAAAGTATTTGGACAATGTTCTTCCGGGGGATTTTTCCGGCAAACTCAAAGCATTTACCTATCCTGAAGAATTCGATGAACTAAATGGAGTTATCTCTGCTTCCGATGGATTGCTCTTTTATGATCAGCCATCCAAAAGTTTCAATCTATCTTATCGGACAAGAGTGGGGAATGATCTAGATGGTGCAGATCATGGTTACAAGATTCATCTGCTTTATAATCTTGTAGCTGATCCTGATACTGTCACATTCAATACACTTACTGATAAAACACTTAATCCAATTGAGTTTTCTTGGACTTTGAGTGGGACTCCTCCAAGGACAGGCAAGTATAGGCCTACAGTTCATGTCTCTATCGATTCCACTGATACTCCTTTGGAAACGCTGCAAGGTCTAGAAGATATTCTTTATGGGTCAGCAGATAGTGATCCATATTTTCCGTCAATGAGTGAACTTCTAGATCTCTTTGCTTCTCTGGGTTCGCTTGTCATCGTCGATAACAATGATGGTACGTGGAAAGCTATAGATGTCAGTGATAACTATATTACTATGATCAATCCTACTACATTCCAGATAGATAACGCGAATGTTGTATATTTGGATGTGACCACATACCAGATCTCTACCACAAATCCAGACTGAGGAGGTGAAATGACTACAGTTACAAGTCTTACCGCTGACCGAATGTTGGCGATTGAAGCTGCCTCGGTTGTGGATGGTGATGTCGATGGTAGTGGCAATCTTATTCTAACCAAGCATGATGGTACACAGATTAACGCGGGAAGTGTGACAGGGCCTCCCGGTCCTCAGGGTCCGGTTGGATCAGATCTTGTTGTACTTAACGCTATATCTGTATCTGATGTAGGTATCATCAATCAGATTCGCGCTGGTCGTCAACTTACAGCTGCAGATTTCACGAACATGGGATTGTCGGCACCTCTCGGATTGTGGAATCTTTCAAATCTCAATGATGTAAGTGGTAATGGTCGTAATCTCAACAACAAAGGTGCAGTACCATTTGCAGTAGGGATTAATGGTGGAGCTAATACAGCTGCGCAATTTTCAGGTAATGCAGGCCAAGCATTGTATATTCCCGACACGGGAGCCAATGATCCGTTTAGGCTCAGAGTTGGAACATGGGGTTGCTGGTTCAGAACGGCAAAACGAGCTACGTTTGGGATGCTAGTCGATAAGTATGGTACTAATGGCCAACAGGGTTATTCATTATTTGTTAATAACACTAATCAATTGAACGTAGGTGGGAGCCAGGACGGTACTGCGAATAGTATTGCGCTTTCTGGAATCAGTGATGTAGCTGATGATCGTTGGCACTTTGGAGTGGGTACTTTCGATGGCACAGTTATTAGAGTTTATGTAGATGGTATTCATGAAGCGTCTGTGCCAATGCCATTTCCATCGCTGTTTCCTGGTGGTTCGGCTTTGAATATTGGTAATCGTGGAGCAGATGCCTCTACTAATGGACAATTTCAACATTGGGGTCGTGTAGACGAAGCATTTATAACTGCGGATGTTCTTAATGAAGACCAAATTCGTAATCTATATTGTGCAAAGATTCCGCATACGCTTGCTGCTGTTCCTTCTCGTTCTTCGATCAATGTTCGTAGGCGTCGTCGTGGTGCGACATTGGTTGCTGCTGATTTCTCAACTCAGCCGTTGCGTCTTTACAATTTCTCAGGTGGATCGCTTGGAGATGAAGGCTCGAATGGTGCAGCATTGACTAATCCGGGTAATGCTGTGAGTGTAGCTGGTCCAGATGGTAGTACTGGGAATGCGTATGGCTTCAACGGTGCTCAATCGTTGCCTTCAACAGATACCGGATTGCCATCTGCTTTGAATACACGATCATATGGGTGTTGGATTAAATCATCATCTACTGCCGGATCCACGATTGTTGGTTGGGGTGGTACTGCATTGGGTGTTGCTGATATTCGTTTGGGGATAACAAATGGCTCAGTTTTCTTCACCAATGGTAGTGATACAGTAACTGGACCTTTTGTTGCAGATGGTTTGTGGCATTTTCTGGTTGTAGTTGAGGATAATAATGCTGTTGATGGTGTGAAACGTAAACTTTATATTGATGGACGTCTTTCGACTGTATCAGCGGTTATGAATGCAGTTACTCTTATGGGTGCCAATGGTCTTCGTATTGGGACTTCTACATGGGGTGCTCAAGTGTTTACGGGGCATGCTGATGGCGTGTTCATATGCAATTATGCGTTGGCTGTTGAAGACATTATTAAACTGTACAATAAGTCTTCGCAAACTTTGGCTCCATCTCCAAAGAATGTTGGAGATCATATTGAAGCTATGGATGCAGCTAATTTGTTTGCTACATTCGATGCTCTAGAGGCTCAACATCAAATTGATCTGAGAGTGGCAGCATGAGAACTCAAGAGCGAGAAGTTCGCAATGGATCTCGTATTGTTACAGGAGTTGTCAATCCTGATGGCACAATAAACGCGACTAGTGGGCCGGGTTTTAGTGTAGTTAAAGCGGGGGTTGGTTCATATAATGTTTACATACATGGGTTTAAGGTAGTGCGATCAGCAAGCGTATTATTAACTGGTGGTGGGTTTGTTCTAGCATATTTAACTTCGCCAAACATCGTGCAAGTCAATACCTATGCTACTAGTACTGGCGCATCGGATATTGGGTTTGAATTTATGGTGGATGGTTTGGTGCGTTAAATGAGATTTGAACTCGCAGGAAGTCTAGTTCGCCCAGATCCAATAGTGATAAAATTCATAGTGAATCAGAATTTTGATCCGACTAAGTATATTGCCATGGGGTACACTAATTTCGATGTGATCTGCATTGGTGGTGGAGGTGGTATGGGTGGGGGTATCAATACTGCCAATACCGGTACTCTAGTTCGAAGCCCTGGTGGAGTAGGAGGAGGCGGAGGTCTTCACCGAGTTCAGGGATTGTTATCTGCGCTACCTGCTTCATGTCCAGTGGTGATTGGCTCCGGGGGAATTTTAGGAACGGAGGATCAAAACAATCCAGCTGTCACCACTGATGGTGGAGATGGAGGATATTCCTCGTTTAACGGAACTACTTGTCGAGCCTCAGGAGGAAAGGGCGGTAAGAGGGTCCAATCAAACTCCGTAACAGTCCCTACGCAAGCTAACGGTGGCGACGGTGGAGTGGGAAACAGTATTACACCAGGAGGTGGAGGAAAGGGTGGAGTCGCTGGCACACCTTCTGCAACTGGCCCTGGTGTTGCTGGAACATCTGGCGTTGACGGTACCTGGGATGGGACCATTGGTCAAGGTGGGGGTGGGGGCGCTGGAGGTGTAGGTAAGTATGGCTCACCACCAGTTACTTGTAATGCAGGTACCTCTGGTGGACGAGGTTCATACAATCCTGGTGATACGCTAGTTTATGGTCCAGGCGGTAATACAACTATAGATAGTCCCAGTGGCGCAGCTGATGTTATGGGTGGATTTGCTGGTGGAGGAAAAACTGCCCCCCTAGATGGTTTGCCGTATGTGTATGGTTCATCGTCCAGTCATAGAGCTCCCAGTGACTCCGGTGCTGTATCCATTCGTCTTACCGCGTAAGGTGATGTATGGGGATTGAAATCACACAGAGAGGTTCTTTCAATAATACGGAACGATATTTGAGACATCTCAGTCACGATAATTTGTACGCTACTCTGAATAAGTATGGCACATTAGGTGTGAACGCGTTGTCAAATGCTACACCAAGGCGTAGTGGACTGACAGCAGATTCTTGGTATTACGAAATCGTACAGCGTAAAGGATATTACTCAATACGTTGGCATAATCGTAATGTTCATGAGGGCAAACCGATAGCTGTTCTCATTCAATATGGGCACGGCACCGGAACTGGCGGGTATGTTCAAGGGCGAAATTACATCATGCCTGCGATAAGACCTATATTTGACCGAATAGCGGCTGAAGCTTGGAAGGAGGTGACCAAAGTCTAGTGGCTACTGTTGACGACAAAGTCGTAGCAATGAGTTTCGAATCCAGTAAGTTCGAATCTGGTGTGAACTCGGCTATCAATGCATTGAACAAGTTGAAAGCAGCATTGAATTTCCCGAATGCGGGAAAGGGCTTGGACGATGTAAGTGCCTCGGCGAACAAGGTCGACCTCAATCCTATAGCAAGAGCTATCGACGCTATCAAGAGTAAGTTCTCCGCGCTTTCTGTCGTTGCGCTTACGGTTCTTACCAATATCGTCAACAAGGCTGTTAACGCTGGTCTTAGCTTTGCCAAATCTCTGACAATTGATCCTATTGTTGCAGGCTTCAAGAATTACGAAACTCAGATCAATGCTGTTCAGACAATTCTGGCGAACACCGGTCTTACAGGTAAGAAAGGCTTGGATCAGGTCAATGCGTCCCTGAATCAGCTGAACACTTACGCGAACAAGACGATTTACAACTTCTCCGAGATGGCGAAGAACATCGGTACCTTCACGGCTGCCGGTGTGGATCTGAAGACGTCGACAGCATCGATCAAGGGTATCGCCAACCTGGCTGCGTTGTCCGGCTCAACTTCTGAGCAGGCTTCTACAGCGATGTATCAGCTTTCACAGGCTATCGCCTCCGGTACTACAAGATTGCAGGACTGGAACTCGGTAGTCAACGCTGGTATGGGTGGCAAGGTGTTTCAGAAGGCCCTGTATGACACAGGTGTCGCTATGCACACCATCAAGAACGCCAAGGTGGGCGAGACCTTTGATCAATGGACGCACTCAGGTAACTCGTTCAGACAATCATTGCAGAGTGGTTGGCTTACCAGCAAGGTCCTTACGACTACGCTTAAAGGCTTTACTGGAGACATGACCACGGCTCAATTGAAAGCCGAGGGTTATACTCAAGCTCAGATAGCTGATATTCAGAAGGTAGCCAAAGCAGCTTCAGGTGCAGCAGTTAACATCAAGACGATGACGCAGTTGACACAGGCCTTGAAAGAGGAAGTGGCTACTGCATGGGCTGCTATCTTCAAGACTATATTTGGCGATATCAATGGTGCGACCAAGCTCTTCAGCGCGATTCACAATGTCGCTGAGAACGCCCTCACAAAGCCTATCTACGATTTGAACAGGCTACTTGAGGGCTGGGCCAAGCTTGGCGGTCGTACGCTTCTGATCGACGGACTGAAACAGGCTTGGAAAGATCTCGGAGCAGTGATGGCGCCTATCAAGGCCGCTTTCCGAGAGATATTCCCGCCTGAGACCGCTCAGCAGCTTGTCAAGATGACACAGGCATTTGACAACTTCATGAAGTCGCTTATGCCCAGTGCACAGACCGTTGACAATCTAAAGCGTACGTTTGCAGGTCTATTTGCGATTCTCGATATTGGTAAGCAACTTATCAGCGGTATATTTACAGTCTTTGGTCAGCTCTTTGCTGCAGTTGGTAAGGGTGGTGGAGGCTTCCTAAATCTTACCGGGAACATTGGCGACTTCCTAGTCTCGGTAGATAAAGCTCTGAAGAGTGGTAACCAGCTTCATGATTTCTTTGTCGGTCTTGGATCGGTTCTTGCTACGCCGATTAGGTTCCTGGAAAAGATGGCCTCCGCCATTGGAGATCTTTTCAGTGGATTTGGCTCAAAAACCTCCGGGGGATTTTCCAGTGTAATCGGCGGAATGGCTGGAGCTCTCAGTCCCTTACAGAAGGTTCTTGCTGGAGCGAAGCTCGCTTGGGATAACTTCTGGCAAAGTGTCGGCGATGTGTCGACCAAGTTGCAGCCAGGGTTCCAGGCTATCGCCACTGAGTTTCAGAATCTCGGTACTCAGATTGGCAATGCGTTACAGAGCATAAACTGGCAGGGATTGCTTGACGTTATCCGTACGGGTCTTCTTGGTGGCATGTATCTGGTCTTCAAGAAGTTCTTCAGCGGTAACTTCAAGGGTCTTCTCGGTGGTGGGATTCTAGAGAGTGTCAGTGGCTCGTTTGAAGCTTTGACAGGTTCTCTCAAGTCCATGCAACAGACTATCAAAGCTGCCACATTGCTCGAGATAGCTGCCGCAGTTGGGATTCTCACTGCTTCGATCGTCGCAATGTCGATGATCGATGAGAAGAAGCTGGATAAGGCTCTATCCGGAGTCATGATAGCTATGGGCGAGCTTCTTGGCGCCATGGCTCTTCTGAACAAGATCAGTCTTACCGGTGGGTTCCTCAAGATGCCGCTTATTGCTGGGTCCATGATTCTATTGGCCACATCTGTCGATATTCTGACTATAGCTGTAGGAAAGCTTTCGGGTATGAGTTGGACACAGCTCGCCAAGGGTCTTGGTGGTGTTGGAGTTCTTCTCGGTGGTATAGCTGCAGTT
>Ga0207693_10002171_pt1 | contig 17098 bp, 16 predicted proteins | sample LARL81metaG_FD_184347 | JGI IMG/M metagenome (GOLD analysis project Ga0207693, IMG submission 184347) | Corn, switchgrass and miscanthus rhizosphere microbial communities from Kellogg Biological Station, Michigan, USA - LAR L8-1 metaG... | ecosystem: Host-associated > Plants > Roots >...
CCTTGTTGGCGCTGCCGCTTTGGAGAGCAGCGGCCGCGTGGATCATGGGCAGGTATTCGAACTGTACGATCGTGTCTTCGGGGAAGCGCTTGGCTAGGTCGGCGGCCAGCCGCGTGGCTTGAAGGGCGTCACCCGCCAGACCCAGCGCAATCGCGGACACCGCTTCAACATCTCTGCCGGTCGAGAGAGCGAGCGCGGCCTGGGCCTGCTGCTTTGCCTGGCTCATGTTGCCCACCAGTGCCTCACGGTTTGCAACTCCCGCCTTGTAGCCCGCCGCCAACTCTTTCTTATCTGCGCGTTGGGCCGAGTCGGACGCGCGGCGCGTCAGCTCCCGCGCTTTGGCAAACTGCCCGTCATAAGCGGCCGTCTCGGATTCGGTGGCGAGCATAACGTCTTCGACTCCGGGCTTTCCCATCAGCCCAGCCGCCTCACGCTCCATTCCTGCCGCATCGTGCAGGAGGAAATCAATTTCGTAAAGGTAGAAGTGAATAAATGGAGCATCCAGATTGTGGGCTTGCGCCTCCTGTGCCGTAGCTCTGGCTTCGTCCAGACGATTGACCAGCAGGTAGGCGTAGGAGAGCATCGAGGAATTCTGAACACCAGGATCGAGCTTCACCGCTTCCTGTGCCTGAGCGAGTGCCTTATCGTAATCGCCGATAGTAGCGTAGATGACCCCTAGATTTCTGGCCGGAGTCTCGTCGCGCGGGTAGGACTGCGCCCACAATTCATAGGCTTTGCGCGCAGCTTCCAGGTTCCCGGTGACGAAATGTTCATAGTGTGAGGCGACGTAGAGCTTTTCGCGCGCGCTTACCCGTTCGCGCAGCTCGTAGGCCTTGCGAAGATTCTCAGCAGCACGGGCAGTTTGGCCCAGGTTGCTGTAGCTCGTTCCCAGCCGGGCATAGGCCATGGCAAAGTTGGGATCCAGGCTGACGGCCCGCTGGAACAATGAAGCGGCAGTAGCATAATCGTTTTTCACCGTCATCGCTTGCAAGCCCAGGCCGTAAGCCTGCAGCGCCTCTAGCGATGGCGTGGTCACGTTCTCGGCTGGCGCGTCATACTTTTGCACTGAAGCCAGCGACTCGCCCAGCTTCTGGCGTATTTTCGTCGCTGCCTCGCCCACCGCCTTCAGCACCTGCTCCTTGCCGCTGGCCGTGGCCTGCTCGTTCGCCAGTACATCGCCGCTGCGGCAGTTCATCGCTTTTAGCCCCAGGACATACTGGCTGCCCAGACTGGAAATCGAGCCTTCGATGCTGGCAGCGCTAGCGGTGCGCTGGCAGACCTCGCGGGCCAACTCGCGTGTAAGCCGTGAGTCCTTGGGTTGGGCCATCAGCGCCAACGTCTGCGCCACCCGCTGGTCAGAAAGCAAGCTCAGAAACGGCGACTGCTCCAGTTGCGCCGACAGCCCCTGCCGCAGCGTACCGTCGAAGACCGGATCGCCGGTGGTATTGGTGAACTCGGCGAGGACGATGGTGTCCTTCTCGGTCAGGCGGTGCGCAGTCTGGCGCGAGCGGAGGTAGAACGCTCCTGCGATTGCCACCGAGACCAGTATCACGGCTGCCGGGATCAAAATCTTCCGGAGGTTCCTGCCCGCTACCGGAACTTCGGCGACCTTCACCGCGCCCGACGACGGAGACGGGGCAAGCACAGGGGAGGAACCGGATGCTGGTGACGGCTGAGGGGTGACCTGAGAGCCGCTCTCCCGTGTGACCGCGACCGAACCCGAACTAGCTGGTACGCCCCGCCGCGATTCTGTTTCCCGCTTCAGCCGCTTTAGGTCGGCCCGCATATCCGCAGCGTGCTGGTAGCGCAGCTCGCGATCTTTTTCCAAAGCCTTGTTGATGATGTCTTCCAGCTTGAGCGGAAGGTCGGGATTCAGCCTTACTGCAGGAACAGGGTCACGATCCAGAATCTCGTGGAAGATGACCGCAGAACTCTCGCCGCGGAAAGGCAGTGTGCCCGTCGCCATCTCGTACAACACTGCTCCAAACGAGAACAGATCAGTCCGCGCATCCAACTCTTTTGCCCGCGCCTGCTCCGGCGACATATAGGCAACAGTGCCGACCGCAGAACCCGCGCTGGTCAGTTGCGCTTTAGCCGCATCGGTTCGCGTGGCCTCATTCTGCTCTCTTCCGCCCGATGTCGTGACCTTCGCCAGCCCAAAATCAAGCACTTTGGCATGTCCGCGCCTGGTGACAAAGATGTTGGCGGGCTTGATGTCGCGATGAACGATTCCTTCCGCGTGCGCCGCGTCCAGCGCGTCCGCGATCTCGATGCCAAGTGACAGCAGCGTCTCCAGGTCGAGTGGGCGGTTGCCGATCAAGTGCTTCAGTGTCTGGCCATCCAAGAACTCCATGGCAATGAACGCCTGGCCGCTCTCCTCGCCAATGTCGTGAATAGTGCAGATATTGGGATGGTTCAGGGCGGAAGCAGCCTGCGCCTCCCGTTGAAAGCGGCTCAAGGCCTGGGGATCGCGCGCGACGTCATCCGGCAGGAACTTCAGGGCGACAAAGCGATGCAACCGGGTGTCCTCGGCCTTGTAAACCACGCCCATACCACCTCCGCCCAGCTTCTCTACAACTCGATAGTGCGAGATGGTTTGGCCGATCATCGACGAAGGAGCCACCGGGGCGCGCCCCATAGTAGGCGGACAGCGGCAGCAAGTCAACGACCTGGGCGGGGCTCCGACGAGGGTTTGGCTAAGAGATTTTAATCGTCCAATCAACCTAACGTTAGGTTATAATGCCACCCGTGACAGATCTAAACAAGGCAGCAAGCCTCCTGGGACGCAAGAGCGCGGAGGCCCGCAAGAAAAAGTGGGGCAAGAAGGAATTTGTCCGCCGAATGCAGGAATGGGGCAGGCTCGGCGGTAGACCGAAGGGCAGCGGCAAGAAAGGAAAAAACAATGATTGACGCGGAAACTAATCTGAAACAACCCAAGCAGAACGATAAGGATAAGGATGGCCTACACAAGCGCCGCGGCATCTGGCACTTCAAACTGAAGGTTGGGAGGCGTTGGAAGGAGTGTTCCACTCACACAACGTCGTATCAGGCAGCGCGAAAGGAGCGGCATCGAGTCATGCAGGCGCAGCGCGAGGGACGCGTTCCGACCGACGTGACCAACTGGCCTCTTGAGAAGGCGGCAAAAGACTGGCTGGCCGGTCGCGTCAGATTGAGCTACGATAACATCGTGGAGCTGGCGCGAGAGCTCGGTGTACATCGGCGTCTTCTGTACAAGTGGCAAGATCAACTGGAGCCGGTGGAGCAAGCGGGAGAACCAGTACCGAGCTCGCCGGAAATGCGCAAGCAGGTCCGTCAGGTGAAACGGGAATGTGGCCCTCGAATATTTATGGCAGAGTAAACGCCAGAACGTAGTCCCCTAGCTTCGTGCCGAGTTTTCCGTGCCCCCCGGCGGCAATGACGACGTACTGCTTGCCTTTCAAAACATACGTCATCGGGGTGGCCTGACCACCAGCGGGCAGTTGATACTTCCAGAGTTCCCTTCCGCTCCCGATGTCGAAAGCGCGCAGATACAGATCCGTCGCAGCGGAGGTGAAAACTAGGCCACCTGCCGTCGCCATTGGCCCACCAAGATTGATAGAACCAGTTTGCTCGCCGGGAACGAGTGTACCTAGGGGGGCATCCCAGACTTGCTTGCCAGAGTAGAGGTCAACCGCCTTGGTTGTCCCCCACGGAGGCGCATTGCAAGGTAATCCGCTCGGTGAAAACAAGAAGGTACGATAAAGGCCGTAGGGTGCGCCCTTCTGTTCCCCGAACTCGCCGTAAATTCGGTTGTCCTGCTGTTTGTTGGTTTCAGCGTCGAATTTCTCGCGCGGAATCAATTTTACCCAGGCGACGAGGCGGTTGGTGTTGGTGACCAGAAGATGGCGTTGCGGATCGTAGGTCGCGCTACCCCAATTTACTCCACCCACATTGCCCGGAAACACAATTGTCCCTTGTAGACTGGGCGGCGTGAAAACGCCGTCGGACCGCGAGGCCTTGATCTTGCCCTTGCACCAATTGATGTCATTTGGAGTTCTTCCCCATGCATCGCTCGATGAAAATCCTTCCGGTACAAGTGAGATGGTAGAAAACGGCTGCGTCGGCCAGCTTTGTTCACCCGGGATATCCGTCTGGGGAACAGGCCGCTCCTCCACCGGAACCAGCGGAACTCCAGTAAGGCGGTTGAGCACAAAGACATGGCCCATCTTGGTATTGATAGCCACCGCCGGAGTGCCGTCTTTCCAGGCGAACAATAATGGCTGCGCGGCAACGTCATAGTCCCACAAATCGTGGTGGACCACCTGGAACCCCCAGACGAATTCGCCAGTGGATGCGCGTAACGCTACGACAGAATTTGCCCATTTGTTGTCGCCTTTGCGGATACCGCCATAGTAATCCGGGCCGGCGCTTCCGGTCGGAACAAAGACCATATTATTTGCGAGATCAACGGAAAGAGTTGACCAGGCATTGGAGCCCCCGGTACGGGGTTTGGTGTGGTCCGCCCACGGACTCGGATTCCAACTCCAGCGCATTTTGCCGGTTCGCACATCAAAAGCGCGCACGATCCCACGCTCGGTGTCCACCTTCCAGTTGTCTGCGATAGAAGAGCCAACGATCACCAGGTCTTTGTATATGGCCGGAGCAGAAGTGACCTCATAGCCTCCCTGCCATTCCGGTGCCAGTGCCACATCCTTGGTAAGGTCAACCTCCCCCTTCGAACCGAAGGCGAGGCAGGGTTTTCCTGTCCCGCCATCGAGACCAATGAGGCGTCCGTCCAGGGTTCCGAGGAAGATACGAAGACGGCAGCGACGACCCGCCTTCTCGTTCAAGTCCTGCCACGCGGAAACTCCTCTTGAAGTCACTTCGGAGCGATTTTGTACGAGGTTTACGTGTGCATCGTACTCCCAAAGCCTGGATCCCGTTTGCGGATTAAGCGCAATTACGTGGTTGTACGGAGTGCTGAGGAAGAGTTTGTTTTCAATGAGGATAGGAGTAGCTTCGAAAGCGGCTTTGCGCCTGAGTTCGGTTTCCTGTTCCATGGCACCTGTCCTGTACGTCCAGGCCAACTGCAAACGAGTGACGTTGGTGCGATCGATTTGGCGAGACGAGGAATATCGCATGCCACCGGGGTCATTGCCATAGTTGGGCCACCCGGAATCTTGTCCAGATTGCGCGGATGCGACCACTACAATCCAGTGCACAACAATACCGGCCAGCAACCATTGTGCTGACTTCTTCATTCGTTGTTCTCCTTGGTTTTTGCTTGATCTTACTCAATGGCAAGAGCAACTGACGCAGTGAATATTTCCGGTTCCCTTGTATCCCTACCGCTTGGGGCGTAGACCATCCGCCAAAGACAGATAACCTCTCAGACGCATTTGCCTGGGGAACGCGCAGAAGGTAAAAACCGAGCGTAAGTCGGCCAGCGTTTCGCACTGGAAAAGTCCATGGTTGGCCCGCGCCGTGTGTAATTCACAACATAGTTTTCCGGTTTGGTAGAGTTAGGGTCAGGACAATTTTGTGCTCCCGGTTTCGCCGCCGCGCTTCTACGCGGCATACTTAAATGGCCTAATCCCACTGCTCTTCCAAAAGTATGCCAGGATAATTACACTCGCAACCGCGGCATAGGCGCACCAAAGCGAGGTGAATGCGTATCGCTTCACCACCATCACGGCCAGCAGTATCGTCAGATTTGCCACTCCGAAGATCACCATGTCTTTCACCTTCGAAAACAAAAGCGAGCCGCATGTTGCTATGACATAGAAAACCGCAACGACAGTATTGTTGGTGGCCTGATTGATGTACACGATGCTGTTGCCCTTGACGAAAATCAGCGTTGGATATGCAGTCAGAGCCCAAAGTATATAGAGAGCCGTCAAAACCCCAACGACGAGGAACCACAGCATGCGTCTGCGGCTGCTCGCGTCGGGTTCAAATAGAAGCACGCTGAGTGGTAATAGAAATGGAAGCAACCCCTGTGCATAGAGCATAAATGCTGCACTCAGCAACTTTTTGGAAATAGGGCCAACCCCCCCGGCCTTTATTAACTTGGGCAGGCTGCCGCCATAGCATTCTTGCGTATGATCCGATAGACCATCGCAATACGGCATCGTGGAGAAACTCGGTGGCGGCGGGATGAGCGTTGATGTCAGGCTGTATCCGCATTACGTGATTTGACAGGAGGGCACGATGCTTCGAGAACGGGCGCTGAAAGTTGTGTTGGTCGTGGTGGGATTGCTGTTTTCGGCTGGCGTTTATCCCTTGATGATGTTCGTGAGGCAAGAACCTTCGTTGGCGATGATGCTTAGCCTTTATGTCACACTCGGCATTTTCTTGCTTTTGGCTGCCGGTGACCCATCGGCAAATCGCAGCCTAATCGCGTTTACGGCATGGTCGAGCTTTGCCCACGCCGCACTTATGGGGATGCAAGCATTCCTTAATCTGATCCCACGTGGAGAACTGCTGGGCGTTGCTGCTCTCGTCATAATCGGTGTAGCCCTGATCGTGCTGGCCCCGGGAAGGTGGTCAGGAGAACGGCGATCCGCTGCCAGCGTGTAGGCTGGGGATGGGAACTTCACATTGCATCCACGTACAGACAAGGCGATTCTGCGCTCTTTCACCCAAATGTAAAGAGTGTCAAGGTATCAAACCAGCAGGGTTGCAGGTTGTTTGGAAGTTAGTAGTCGAGCGACTTCGAAGATGCGAGCTTTCATTTCCCCTAAATACGAGAAACGTGCACACCGTGCACGATTTGTGCATTATGGCTAGGATCAGGGTCGGTTGGGACAGTTTCGAGCCGGAGATGACCTGAAAGCCCTAGATATCCACAACCGACGCTAAATCAAGGATTTCCCAGTTTGTCTGGGCTTTTAATTGGTTGCCGAGTGACAGTGATGCACCGCCCACCATGTCTGGCTGGTCTGCCTCCGGCGCATACGCTCTCTCCAACTTAGCGCTCAACTTGAAAATCAGCGCGGCAGCCACGATCAACCCAGATTCCGCGTCGATCATAGCCCCAGGTCCGGCCTTGCTCGCAAGCCGAATCGCTGTTTTGTTTTACCAGCCGCACTCCGCCACGCGTATTCGCCTGGCAATGGTGCCGGTGCATGTCATCGGACGAGCAGGAGATCACTTGTCCCCGTCCTTCATAGTTGTCGCCACGATATCCATCCCGATCGTGATCCCCGTACCGGCCTGCTTCGACCGTGAAATCAGCGCGGCAACCGTGATCGACCCAAACGCCACGGTCGTCCGAGCCCCAGCTATAGCCCTCGCGACATGGAGATTCGCTCCGCTGTTGCGCAACCCGAACTCGGCCCGGCCCGTTGGTGGAACAGTAGTGCCGCTTTCCATCATCCGATGAACATGAGAATGTTTGGGCGGCGCTGCGTGGCACAAAAATGGCCAGCGCAGCCATAATCAAACCAAAGTGAAGCAGATTCTTAGTGTTCAACATTGTGCCTCCTGAAATTCAGTCACCCAGCGGATTATTCGGAGTGCGCTTCGCGGCCGATAAAACTGGTTTGCCAATCCAGCATATTCGCAGAGTCAACGCAGCGATGAGAGGCTGCGCTCACACCAAAAAACAAATTGTGTGAGCGTATCCGTTGTGCTTATTTACGAGGCCTTTTTGCGTGGCACCTTGGCGCCCTTTTTTCGAGCTTCCGAAAGGCCGATAGCAATGGCCTGTTTCCGGCTCTTCACTCGCCCACCCTTGCCGCCTTTGCCGGACTTGAGCGTACCACGTTTTTTCCGGCGCATGGCGCTGGCCACCATCTTGCTTGCGGCTTTTCCGTACTTACGTGAACTCGAGCTCTTGCGTGACCCGGATTTCTTAGCTGCCGTCATGCAGATTCTCCCGCTCATTTAGAGGAAGCCGACAACTGGCAGGTTGCTCGTACACGTCGCAACAGATCTCGCGATGGACGAGAAACTAAAGCCATCGGCAGCAACTTGCCCGTTGTCTTGTGTCCTTCCAAATCACGCTTGGCTTGCCAGCCTCGGCCGCGGATAGACGTGCTCGATACGCAACTTCAGCTGCTGAGTTCCAGATCATGGCGAACAAATCGCTTGAGCACGGGTTTGTCCTCGTGATGATGTAGACTCACTCGAACAAATTGGGAGCGAGGATGAGTCGGAAATCCGCGGGAAAAATCGAGACGATCAATTACCTGATTCTGGCGGCTGCAAGGCTATACAATCGCAGATTTCTGCTGACCCTGTAATAAAAGACCAATCAGTCTTCGATCCGAATCGCCACTATCAAGATCCTGCAGCAGGCAGACGCCACCTACGGCAACGTGGAAACTTCAATCTTGGACCTGCGTGGGTTTCACGGGTATCCATACTCTGGGCCCGATGATGTAACGCTGATCGCTGAGCCCGCCGTTGCTACAGACCTGGCAAAGATGGGTTTTGACGTGTTATCGCCTGCTGCAAACAATCAGCCCTGGATTGGGGCGTCGAAGGGATGAGGGAAACAAGCCGACACCTTGACGAAGCAGGCTTGGTTTACGCGGGCTCCGGTGAGAATGTTGGTCTGGCTCGAGCCCCACAATATTTCGAGAGTTCGAAGGGACGAGTTGCAAATGCAGATTCGGGAGAGTATGCGAACTGCAAGTCGCCGTAGTGTCTACAATGGTAGCGGGCATGAGCCGGGCGCATGCAGGCGACGTTAGGACCGGTATGTTAAGCGCCCAGCGTGTTGGAGCAATATTTACTACCCTGACGTCAGTGCCCTGGTGGCCAGTGAATTCAAGGCTGACGAGAAGTATTCGCCCCACCAGTAGCGACCCACGAAAGGAATTCGCGGAAGGCTTTTCCGCGATGGCTGTATCGGGCTTTTTCTTCGGCGGATAATTCCGCGAAAGTTTTTTGAATTGCGGGAAAATAAAAAAGCGGATCGTAGCCGAATCCATTCGTTCCGCGTGGAACATCCAGAATAATTCCTTCCGCTTCGCCGCGAAATTGGCCTAGCGTTACCCCGTCACGAGCGGCTGCAATTACGCACACGAAGCGTCCGGCGCGTTGTCCTGGAGCGATCTTTCGCAGCTCGCGAACCAGCCGGGCGTTGTTAGCCTCGTCGTCGGTATTTTCATCTGCGAGATGAGGCTGATCAGCCGCATAGCGCGCCGAATGTACTCCGGGCGCGCCGCTCAGAGCATCAACTTCAAGGCCTGAATCATCCGCCAACACGATTTCGCCCGGAGCGTAGCGGCTGTAGCTTTCCGCTTTCTTTCGCGCATTCTCCTCGAAGCTCAGACCGTCTTCGACCACACTGGGGATTGAAGAAAAGTTGGGAATGGATTCAATTTCGATGTGTTGGGCGGCAGCTGCTCCCGCAAAATCGCGGAGCTTTCCGGAATTCGAGGTAGCGATCAGAACACGCAGCATGCGTCAGTTCTCCGGAACCAAGAATTTGCGTTTCACGTAAAAGAGCCCGCCAAGCAGCGCGATGGCCGTGCCCGCAGAGATTAACTGGCCAACGATTCTGTCACCCGTACGGGAGAAGATGATGCGAACCTGATTATCTCCAACGTCTGCAGGAACGATCATCTGACCTGTGGCTTCGACTGTCTGGGTTTGTACTGCCCGTCCGTTCACCTCGACGCTCCACGCCGGATAGTTAAACAACTTCAACACGAACTTGCCAGGAGCACTTACACTGGCGGTGAAGGTCCTCAATTCCGCCGACCATTGACCGATGTGGATTCTTGATCCCCCGTCTCCTTCAAAGATGACCCGGTGCGCATCCTTCTTGATTTCATAAGCGTCGGCGCCCGTGGGCACATACTCATCTGTCCCTTCGTAGCCTGCGCCCGTCAGCTGATTATCCTGAATTTCGGCGATGTCGCCGGCATTGTCCCACCATGGAGGCTGAACTCGATGCCATACCCAAATCAAAACTATCAGCATCAGCAAACAGGCGGCGATACGCGGTAACCACGATTTGAATGCCATCGCAAGCAGAAGAGTAAAAGCCACGTTAAGGCAAAGCAGCCAGCGCAGGGGGAGCTGAACAAAACGCAATTCGGGGAGAATGCGATAAAGAACAAAGCTAAACGAAAACATTAACGCTGTTGTGGCCGTTCCCCAAGAAATGAGTGTCCACCATGATTGTGGATCGCGGCGTCGCCAGCTACTCGACCAACACGCGGCAACGGCCATCACAAAGATTTCTGCAGCTGCCAGCAGGGAGATCAAATGGTTGAAACGATTGTGATCCTGATCAGTAATTGTCGTGAATAAGAAATTATCTTGCGGACGAACCCCCGGTGACAGCACTTGTGCGATCTCCACCCACTTCTGTTCGTAGAGAGCAGGCACAATATAGAATGCAGCCAGCCCCAAACCTAGTATCAATGCTCCGGACGTGATGAAAAAGACACGCGGAGAGCGTCGCAAGGCAGCGACCAACACAGCCAGCAACACCAGGGAATACGTGACCATCACAGCCGACGGAACATTGGTGAGCCAGGCGGCAGCGACGATTAAACCCAGAGGTAAAACAGTTCGTTGACTTTTCTCGGATGAGCGCAACACGTACAGCAAAAGCAATGGCAGAAGAGCGCCCGCGAGCAACTCCGCAAAAGCGCTCCGCCAGTAGAGGATCACGACGTAATAAGGATTAGCAGCGTATAGCGCTGCGGCGAAAATGGCGTCACGACGACTAAGAAGTCTACGGGCGAGCAGATACATCGACCATCCGGAAAGGCTGAGCGCGATCCAGTTGTAAGCTCCCGGGACGATTTTCCACGGCAGAAAAGTTCCCAAGATCGCCCCCACCAACCAAGATCCGGGCGGATAAAAAACGAACCGTGCTTCTCCGAAACCGTAGTGAGCGAGTGCAGCCCATCGCGGATAAAGGATGCCTTGTCTCCATTGACTCGCTACTTCCATCCAGGAGTTAATGTGAAACTCGAAGTCGTGGCCAGAAGGAATTCCGAGGAATAAAGTTGGCAAAATCACAACAAATGCTGTAGCCATGATGACCATGGCTGGAAGCGCGCGAGAAGCTTTTTCCCGGGGAGCACGGGCCCGAACGGATGTGGCCGTAGTTTCAGGTGGAGATTTTGTCAGGGCTAAGCTCCAAGACGGTGGTCCGCAGACAACTAGTGTGTTACGGACGATTGTTGCTCAACCACCGAAAATGGGCAACTCAGCTGAAGACTTCGCCCTCGCCATTCCAGAACTCTCCGTCAGGATTGCACATTCTTTATCGAACGCAGTATTTCCTGGCGCGTCAAATGAGAAGCTTTGCCTATTGCTCGTGGCGGTAGATCTTGGATGAGAATTTAACCTTCCTGAAACCTTTTTTTTGTTCACTGACGATACTCTTGAGTGCACAGGGTGGAGAAGCCCGAGAGGGCAACTAAAGGGCCTGCACATACTACCCCTGTGCAGGCCTTTTAGCATTCGCGGCGAAACAGTTAAGACGAGGCAAGTGCTTCGGAATTGCGTTGCTGATGAAGCTCTTGAAGAAATTCTTCCTGGTTCAGTGAATCTGCGCGATTGAGGAGATCCAGCAGAACATCCTCGGGCTCCCCCGCCCCCTCATTTTTTGGGTAATCGCTTTCGTCCTCAGCTGCCATCGTTTTCGGAGTAATCAGGAGTTGAGGGATGGTTCCCGGGCGGCTGGTCAGAAAGCCGATGAAATTGCCTACCTGTTCACGCTGCTCGGCTGTGCCCGAGGCAAATTGAATTCCCATGCCGAATTCAGGATGCATTACTCTCACCCTGCCTTCTGCCTGTACTTCGATACCTGCGGCTTTGAGACAAAGTACAATGCGGGAGCGTTCGGGAAACGGCGACTCCGTTTCCACATAGCAACCGCCCAAACTCAAGTCACTCAACCTGCATTCTGAAACCGGTTCGGGTTCCTCTGGAAGGGATTCGGTGGCGTTCTTAATCACCCAATCACGCAGCGATTGGCGAAGATTCTCCGGAATATCGCTGTATCGAACCCCGGACTCCCCGCTTGGATTGGCCCAGGCCACTTCGCCTCTAACATCGATTTCGTTAGTCTGATCAGGGAGCACGAAACGCGCATTAATGATCGATGACGGACACAGCGGTTGCGAAGCCAGCACGTCCAAACCGTCCTCGCTCAGATCGAGCAGAATGCCTTCCATTTCAGCGCCGTTCTCGACTCTGAGTTTTACCGGAAGTTGAACCGAAACACGGAATGCGGTGCGCCGCTCGCGTTTGATGAGAGCAATAGCCGCCCGCAGGCTGGTCTCTGCCTGTTGCTGGGACACCGGCTTATATAGAACGAAATTGGCGCCGGCACCAAAAACGTGGCGAACTTTGGTCTTGTCGTTAAGCAGAGCCACGGTCACGGTATTGCTGCCGGCCGACGCCTGGTAGGCGTTTTGCAAGACTAGTGCAGCGCTGTGCGGGTCGTCGTAGTCAACGATAACGGCGTCAAACTTCTGCTCGGTGAGCCGGCAGAGAGCGTCGGGATAACCGCAGCACTGTACACCCAAACCAAAACCGGCAAGCACAGACGTGAGAATGTCCGTTGCCTGCTCATCCTTGCAAACAAGAAGCGACTGAAATGTCATAAGCGGTTCGGTGAAATCCTTCCCGGTTGGTTTAAGGCCAGCGCGGGACGCGTGCCGGTTTGGCTGCGGGTGCTGCAGCGCTTGAAGGTGCCGATCCGGCTGCGGCAGCCACACTGTTGCCCTGATCTTCCGCTTCAACCAAAACCGAGCGATCTTCGTCTTCGTTCTCAGCCAGCAGAGGGGCTACCTCGCGCAGCTTTTCGGCCGCCTGCTGCAGGGCCTCGATCTGCTTAGAGAGCTGGGCATACTTCGCCTGCTTGCGGCGCAAAACCTCGTGAATATCTTTCATACAACCCCCTGTGGCGAATGTAAGTAGAGAGTCCGCCAGGGTCAACGTCAATCCCCCACAGGCCGATTACGGTAGTAATCGTGGGTCATCAGCTGGACGCAAATTCGAACCCGGGTCGATGAGAGCCTCCGGCGACGGTAATTACGGCATGGCCCTTTAGTGCTACTCGCTTAGCACAAAGGTGGGATTTACAGCTTCAGGGGAGAATCGTAGTCTGCATGTGAGCAGACTTCGGGGGAGGGCTGTTCGGGCGCCTCAAGACTCGTAAGAGTTTTGGGGCGCTTCTTAATTTGGCCCCGGTCTCGTTGTTCCGGCTGCAAGGCGGACGCGACACCCCTTACCTACTCAGCTACCCTCGCCTGGAAACTCAGCACGGCCTTTCAATGCGGATAGTATGATCTGGCAAGCAATTCATATCGAAAGATGCTGGAAAATATCGTGTCGACAGGGAATGCTGAGGGCAATCGATTCTTCATTAGGTAACGGCAACCGACCCGGAGAATTCTTTCATGAAGATCATTGTCACGCTGTGCATGATGCTGGTGGGTGGCTTTTCGCTCTCGTGGTATCCCGCGAACGAAACGTCTGCCGAGGCCAGCAAACTCATTGCTCTCGAAAATGCCTGGAACCAGGCCCAGCTACATCATGACGCAAAGGCCTTGGACAGTTTAGTTTCGGATGCCTTTGTCTATACCGATTACGATGGGACGGTCATGAACAAGGCGCAGTTTCTTGCCGACCTTCAGGATCCTGAGTATCACGCCAGCCTGATCGCCAACGAAAACGCCAGAGTTATTTCTTATCCCAACGTCGCAATTGTGGTCGGGACCTACCACTCGAAAGGAACCTACAAACGCCAGCCTTTCGACCACTATGGCCGTTTCACTGACACATGGATGTACTTGAATGGCAAATGGCAGTGCATCGCCAGTCACACCAACCTGATCAAGAAATAACTTTGCCCAGGCAATGGTTTCAAGTGCTCCCAAAGCACTATCCTTGATCGCATGCACGATACCCCCTTGATGGAAGAAGACACCCTCCAGGCCATCGCCGACACCCTGCGAAGTTCTTCCGTCGTCGAATTCGTAAGGATGGTGGTCAAGACGGGATATCGCCCATTCTTTCAGAATGAAAGTGCCAGGGTTTCAGGGATGGTGGACCTAGCTTTCGAACAACTCGCTGAAAGCCAGCGAGGTGGCGTGGATCGGTCGAAACTGGTCAGCGTAACCACAGCGCTTCTGGAAAACAACTTCAGAAAGAAAGACTCCACATTCTGGTTCAACCGGAGTTATCACCATTACAAGACGAAAGCCAAACCGCAAACCGACTTCCAGCAACTATCAAATTTACTCCCCGGAAAGCGCGTGCTCGACTATGGCTGCGGCAGCGGGTACCTCGCCGCGAGGCTGGCCTTGGGGGGGTACGAAGTATTTACCGCGGATGTACTAGATTACCGCTATGAAGAGGCCCGGCGTCTGCCGTTCGTGCAGATGGAGTCTCCCACCGACATCCCATATTCGGACAACAGCGTGGACGTTGCACTGGTGCAGGCGGTTCTTCACCATATTGGTCCTGACGACTTGCCGCTCGTATTGCGACGCCTGGGAAGAGTTGCGAAGTACCTACTCATCAAAGAGGATAGCTATGGCCTGCCGACCGATTTGCCGGGTTTGGCGGACACACTTAAGAAGCAACCTTTATTGCAGACATTCATGGCGATGCCTTTGGCAATGCAGCGTGAGGTTCTGGTGCTGATAGATTTTTTCAGCAATGCTATTGCCCAGGGTCTTCCTGAGATGAACATGCCATTCGAATTTAAGACCGTGCCTGAATGGTGGAAGGTGCTGGTCGCTAACGGCTTCCAAGTCAACAGAACGGTGCTCGCTGGTTTCGAGCCAGGACGTATGCATATGAGCTGCCATGTCTGGTTTCTCTGCGAGCGTGTGTCGTAACTAATTGCTTATCTCCTTCGCGCGGGTACCTGGGGTACAATTTTGTCCAGAGCGCGACAACCGATCTTTCTTTAAGCGCCGCTTCAGTTAAAGAACATGCCAACCGCATATCTCGAGGAAGTCAATCCGTGGGAGGCACAGGTCACCCGCTCCGACCTGGCGGCAAAGAAGCTCAATCTCGACGATGGACTTTGGAAGATCCTTCGCGAGCCCAGCCGTGAAATTATCGTGCACATTCCGGTTCAGCTGGACGACGGGCGCCTCGAAACTTTTACTGGGTTCAGAGTGCAACACTCGATTGACCGCGGACCCGCCAAAGGTGGACTGCGCTACAGCCCTAACGTAACTCTAGATGAAACTCGTGCTCTTGCGAGCTGGATGACCTGGAAATGCGCGGTGGTAAACATTCCGTTCGGCGGTGCCGCCGGGGGCGTGATTTGTGATCGCGACAAGATGTCAAAGCGCGAGCTTGAACGCCTTACGCGCCGCTATACGGCCGAATTGATGGAGTTGCTGGGCCCGGAAAAAGACGTCCTCGGTCCCGACGTAAATACCGACGAGCAGATTATGGCCTGGATCATGGATACCTACTCCATGCACGTCCGCCATACTGAAACCGCAGTCGTTACCGGCAAACCGATAGAACTGGGCGGTTCCCATGGACGCATCGAAGCCACGGGTCGCGGTTTGATGACCGTATGCGACGAAGCTCTCAGGCGCTTGAATCGAAACATTGACTCGACTCGAGTTGTGATTCAGGGCTTTGGCAACGTGGGATCAAACGCAGCCCGGCTGATGCAACGACGCGGATACAAGATCGTCGGTGTCTCAACCAGTATCAGTGGTGTCTACAACCGAAATGGCATCGATGCGGATTCGCTTTGGGAGTATCACCAGGAACGACGCACGCTGGCGGGGTTTCCCGGGGCGAACGAAATCTCTTTGGCAGACCTGCTGGTTGCGGACTGCGACATCTTGATTCCGGCCGCGGTTGAAAATCAGATCACCACGCGGAATGCCGATCGAGTGAAGGCCAAGATACTTTGTGAGGGAGCAAACGGCCCGACTACGGCCGAAGCAGATGAGATTTTATCCGACAAACGCGTGTTCGTTATCCCTGACATTCTTGCGAACTCGGGTGGTGTCACTGTTTCTTATTTCGAGTGGGTTCAGGATCGGCAAGGCTACTTCTGGCCGGAAGCCATGGTGAACGACCAACTCGAGAACACGCTACGAACTTCTTTCGCAGAGGTCTTGCAGTTTGCAGCGAACCACAATGTCAGCAACCGCATTGCGGCCTATATGCTGGCGCTCGATCGAGTTGCTTACACGTTGCGCCAACGCGGAATTTACGCCTAATTTTTTTTCGTTCCGGATAATCTACTGAACGTTCGAACTTAAGCCCGGAAAGCTTATGGCGACGACGTCGCTCGAAATAAAGGAGACCGCAATGTTAGTCTCGCGCTCTAACTTCTGGGGATCAACGTTCTTCCCTGAATCTCCCTTCGCACCACCTGAAAAGGGCGCGTATCGCCACTCCGAAATCGCCTTTGCCGCAGCAACCGCCAGCGACCGATTGCCAGTCAGGACCATGGCCCGGCTTACAGAACCGTCGGAACCAACAACCGCTCGCATAAGGACTTTCCCCCGAGCATTTTTGTTGGGACAGTCTGGATAGACGATTTTCTGTGGCGGCCCTGACATCTGCACGCGAGCCAGCGCGGTTTCTGGTGGTTCGGTCAGATTCCTTAACCCGCGACGCGCATTCACTCTGAGTGAATTCGAGATTTGCTTGGTAGGCATCTGGAGGGGGATAGCGTTTAAACTCACCGAAGTCCGTTCCACAGAATCCGCCGCCTGCGCAGAATCCGGAACGGGTGCGGTTGCAACGACTACCGCGGCCTGAACGGGGACGATTGGAGTGGGGTTTGCGATCAGGCGAGGTCGGGAAGAGTCCTGGTCGGTGACCGTTGCCGAGGTTGTCGAAGCCGAGACAACAGGGCGATTATGAAGCTCCTGCCAACTGGGCATCGCTAAGATTGTCAGCATGGCTGCCATCCCGAATCTCAGCGTGAGTCTCGAGAAAACTGAGCGTGAATGAAAAGCCGGGCTCCCGGTGTCTAGCCTTTCAGGAATTTCTGGCTTTTTCTTTGGACTGGCTGGCCGTGGCTTTTCGGGGATGTTGGATAGCTGACATCCATGTAAGTCTTTGTCAAGGGAGAACACAGTTCTCCTGACGCGCGCTTCGGAGGAGCGCGCACTACCGCACTCGCAGCTCGCACTTGTGCCTC
>Ga0207693_10002172_pt1 | contig 17096 bp, 17 predicted proteins | sample LARL81metaG_FD_184347 | JGI IMG/M metagenome (GOLD analysis project Ga0207693, IMG submission 184347) | Corn, switchgrass and miscanthus rhizosphere microbial communities from Kellogg Biological Station, Michigan, USA - LAR L8-1 metaG... | ecosystem: Host-associated > Plants > Roots >...
CCCAACGGTGCGCGACGGCAGATCGGGGCGGCGGTAGCCTCACCGCATGCCCGACGAGTCCACGAAGTCGATCACGATCAACGCCGGCGCTGCCGACGTCATGGCCGTTATCGCGGATTTCGGGAGCTATCCCGAATGGGCCGGGTCGATCAAGAGCACCGAAGTCCTTGCTACCGGTGCGGATGGGCGCGCGCTGCGGGTTCGCTTCGCGATCGATGCTGGTGTGTTCAAGGACACCTACGAGCTCGCTTATATCTGGACTGACGATCGAAAGGTGGAATGGGATCTTGTCTCGGGCCAGATGCAGAAGACGCAGCACGGCTCCTACACGCTCGACCCCAGCTCGGAGGGCACCGAGGTGACGTATTCGCTGAGCGTGGATCTCGCGATCCCGATGCTCGGCATGCTCAAGCGGAAGGCCGAGCGCGTGATCATGGACACGGCCCTGAAGGAGCTGAAGAAGCGCGTCGAGTCGGCCTGACGTGCGCATCATCCTGTTCACCGGCAAAGGCGGCGTCGGCAAGACGACCATCGCCGCCGCTACCGCAATTCGGCTCGCCGACCGCGGCGTCAAGACTGTCCTGTTGTCGACCGATGCTGCTCACTCGCTGGCTGACGCGCTCAACTGCCCACTGGGGGGTGAACCGGCCGAGGTCCATCCGAGCCTGTGGGCCGCACAGATCGACACCCAGCGACGCTTCGAGGTCGCCTGGCGCGACCTGCAGCGGTACCTGATTGACATCCTGGCGCGAGGTGGCGTGGACGCGATCGCGGCGGAGGAGCTCACCGTCCTCCCGGGCGTCGAGGAGGTCTTGGCCCTGCTCGCGGTCCGCGATCTGGCCGCGAGTGGTCAGTGGGACGCAGTTGTCGTCGACTGTGCGCCCACGGCCGAGACACTCCGGTTGCTTGCTCTGCCGGAGGCGCTCGGCTGGTACCTGCAGAAGGTGTTTCCGACTCATCGACGCCTCGCCCGAGGCATGCGGCCGCTCGCGGTCTTCCTCGGGCGCAGCGAGGCCATCCCGTCAGATGGCGTCTTTCAGGCGCTGCTCCAGCTCGCCGACGAGCTGGAGTCGGTGCGCGCGATGCTGGCCGATCCGACCTTGACCACGGTGCGCCTCGTCCTCACTCCAGAGGCGGTTGTCACGGCCGAGGCGCGCCGCACGTTCACGGCCCTCGCCCTGTATGGCTACGCGGTCGACCTCATCATCGCCAATCGAGTGTTCCCGGCCGGCCGGGATGCGTTCCGCTCGGCTTGGACAGCCGCCCAGCGCCGCCAGCTGGAAATGGTGCGGCAATCCTTTGCCGGGCTGCCGGTGCGGGAGGTGGCCTACCGGCCGGACGAGCCGATCGGCACCGAAGCGTTGCGGGTCGTCGCGAGCGCGCTCTACGGCGACCTGCCCGGCGAGGACCCGGTCGACTACGGTCCGCCGAGCGAGCTGATGTCGGTGGACGCCGATGGTGACGGATATCTCCTGCGAATGTGGCTGCCGCTTGTCGCCGAGACGTCGGTGGACGCCGCTCGAGCAGGCGACGATCTGATCGTCACCGTCGGTCCGCACCGTCGGGTGCTGACGCTGCCGAGTGGGCTCCGCCGGTGCGAGATCGTGGGCGGTGAATTCGTCAACCGCGAGCTACGCATCCGGTTCCGGCCCGACCCGGCGGTATGGCGGCGAACGTGACGACGGGACCGAGCGGCGCCGAAGGAAAGGCCGCGTCCGACGCCGGACGACTGCTCGCCGATGCGGTACATGAGTGGGCCCGCGCGCGGTTCGGTGACGCGGATTCGGCGCACATCGCGACCGGCGCGCCCGAGTGCTCCTGGTGTCCGATCTGCCAGCTCATCGCCGCGCTACGCGGCGACCGGCCGGACGTGACCGACAAGCTCGCCGCTGCGGCGACGGCCGTCGTCGACGTCGTGGGCTCGCTGCTGAACCCACCGCCCGGGCCGACCTCGGGTCCGGCCGAGGATCCAGCGCGCACCGGGCCGGATGCCGGGTCGGGAATAGCGAGCCCGACCGAGCTGCCGACAGCGCAATCGAGCCCTCGCCGGTCCTCCGGTCGCCGACGCTCGGCCGGTCCGCGAGTGCAACGCATCGACCTCGACCACGGCGCCGCGAGCGACGCGGATCGCTGACGGCCGGGAGGAAGCACACATGCCACTTGCCGTCGGGGTCGACATCGGCGGGACCAAGGTCGCCGCAGGTGTCGTGGACGACGACGGTCAGGTGATCGATCGCGAACTGCGGGCGACCCCCGGTGCGGACGTCGTGGAAACCGAGCGGGTGATCGCGGAGGTGGTGCAGGCACTCGCCGCCCGTTACCCGGTCGTCGCAGTCGGCATCGGCGCGGCGGGTTGGATCGCTACCGATCGGGCGACCGTGCTTTTCGCACCGCACCTCGCGTGGCGCAACGAGCCCCTCCGGGATGCGCTGTCAGATCGCATTGGCACCCCGGTGACCGTCGAGAACGATGCCAACGCGGCTGCGTGGGCCGAGTATCGGTTCGGGGCCGCTCGTGGTGCACGCATCGTGGTTTGCGTCACGCTGGGCACGGGCATCGGCGGCGGCCTGGTCGTCAGCGGCATCCTCTATCGGGGCGCGAACGGTGTGGGCTGCGAATACGGGCACATGACCGTCGTGCCGGAAGGGCGGCGCTGCGCGTGTGGGAACCGAGGTTGTTGGGAGATGTACGCGTCGGGTACGGCACTGGCCCGCGATGCGCAGGAACTCGCCGCGGTGTCGCCAGTGCAGGCACACCGGTTGCTCGAACTGGCGAACGGCGATCCCACGCAGCTGACCGGTCCACTAGTGACGGCCGCGGCCCGGGAAGGAGACCCGGCCGCGGTGGAGATCTACTCGGCCATGGGCCAATGGCTCGGCCGGGGCCTCGCGAACCTCGCGGCGATCATCGACCCGACCCTGTTCGTCATCGGCGGCGGTGTCTCGCAGGCCGGTGACCTACTCATCCCGCCTGCTCGCGAGATGCTCGCGCGCACCCTGACCGGCCGCGGTTACCGGCCGATGCCCGGGGTGACGCTCGCGCAGTTCGGTCCCGAGGCCGGGCTCGTGGGGGCGGCCGATCTCGCTCGACGACGGGTGTAGCCGTGCCCATCGTGCGGATACTGTCCTACAACGTCCGATCACTGCGGGACGACGCCGGCGCGGTTGCCCGCGTAATTCGCTCCGTGCAGCCGCATGTGGTTTGCATCCAAGAAGCGCCGCGGCTGCTGCGCTGGCGCTCCAAGTGCGCCGCGCTGGCCCGCCGATCGGGTTTGGTCGTCGTGACCGGTGGCCGAACTGCCGCGGCCAACCTCATCCTGTCGTCCCTGGACGTGGACGTCACGGCCACCCGGGATGTGTTGTTCACCAAGGATCGACGCCTACACCAGCGCGGCGCGGCGCTCGCTGTCCTTCGGTGCGATGGCGGGTCGTTCGCCGTGGCTGGGATACACCTCGACCTGGTGGCCGAACCGCGGGTTCGCCATGTCGGCGAGCTGGGCCGGGCGCTGACCGGGGTAGTGGCCGCCGGCACGCCAACCGTTGTCGCCGGCGACGTCAACGATGTGCCCGGATCCGCCGCCTGGGCCCAACTGACGGAGGACCGACTCGACGTCTGGGCAGCGATCGGTGAGGGCGACGGCTTCACCTACAGCGCGCAGAGCCCGCGGCGCCGCATCGACGGCATCTTCACCGGTCCCGGCGTGGTCCCAATCTCGGCGCGGGTAATCGACTCGACGGATGTGCGCCGGGGGAGCGACCATCGACCGGTATTCGTCGAGCTTGAGCTGCCTGACTAGCTGTATCAGAACGGACGGAGTGCGCCTCCAAGGATGTAGTCCGCCCGCGAGGAGAATGTCATGTCGTCGCCGCACATCACCGACGCTCCGCCGCCGTCACCGCTCATGCCGGCGGCGGTGGAGACCGAGTCAGGCGTGCACCGGCACGGCCCGAGCTGCTTCTGGCAGGTCGAGGAGGCGCGTTGGTCGTGCGACGTGTCTGCGCCGCAGACCCAAGGGCGGCGCGCGCCGCAGTGACCACCGGCCCCGCCGCTGCGCGGTAGGCGTTGCCGGGAGAGCACACTGCACCGATGGCGGACTGGGACGGGGCGCTCTACGAGCAGGTGAATGCCCTCCAGCGCTGGGTGGCCGATCGATCGCTCGTGGACGTTCTCTTCCGCGGTGACGAGCAGGTTCTCGACGTCGGTTGCGGTGATGGAGCGATCACGGCGCGGCTCGCCGACCGGCTGAGCACGGGCGAGATTCATGGGATCGATGTGTCGCCCCGGATGATCAGCGCAGCGCAGGATCGTCATCCGGGCCTGGACTTCGAGGTCGGCGACGTCCTGACGATGCCCTACCACGCGGCCTTCGACGTCGTGACTTCGTTCAACGTCCTGCACTGGGTGCTGGATCAGCGGGAGGTGTACGCCCGAATTCGCGCGGCCCTCCGCCCTGGCGGGTGGGCGCTGGTGCAGTTCGTTTGCGGATCGCCCCGGCCAAGCCTCGAGGCGACGGCGATGAACGTGTGCAGGCAGCCGGAGTGGGCCGCCTCGTTCGGCGACTTCGAGGCACCGTTCGTGCACCCGCAAGCGGACGATGTCACCCGATTGGTCCAGACGGTCGGCCTGGAAGTGATCTCGGCCACGGTTGACGACCTACGGTGGGATTTTCGATCAGGCAGTGATTTCGAGCGGTGGGCCGGCGCGGGGTTCGGAGACTGGGCGGCCCGGGTCCCCGGCCGGGAAGCCGCTTTCGTCGCCGAGGTCGTCTCTCGCTACTCCGAGATCACCGGGTCTGACCGCACGCTGCTGTTCACGCAGCTTCGGCTACGGATGCGGCGGCCAGAGGCCTAACGCTGCGCTCCGGCGTTGGGCCGTACCGTGCGGACGGCATTCAGCCAGCGCTCCAAGGGTAGGGACCCCCGGCGGGCGACGGCGATTCCCGCGTCGAGCAAGACGGAGTACGGTGTCGCGACCAGGTCGGGGACCTGTGGTCGGGCCCAAAACGCCTCCCGCTCCTCGATGTCGACCTGATCGGGATCCGTGCCGGTGAGCCGGCACCAGAGAAGGAACACCGTTTCCGGCGACGTTTCGCGCACCATCGGTAATCACCTCCGACCCCATCGTCGGCGCGGTAGGTAACACGACCGGGACGTTCGGGTGTCGGGTCGGCGAACGGGGCGCGGACCTTCAGATCACCGCGCCGTCATCGTCCTCATCATCGTCGGAACCGTCGCGAAGCCGCATGATCAGCAAGCCGGCGCCGACCAGAATGCCGGCAACTCCGGCCACGAAGGCCAGCTCTCCGGGCAGGCCGAGAGACCGTCCGAACACCATCATCATGACCGACGCGGCAACCACCACGAGCGCGAGAATCGTCGCGCCGGCCAGGCGCGGCAGGGGCGGGGGCGCCGGTGGCACATAGTGATCGTCATCGTTGGCCTCAGACCCCGCGGCCGGCAATTGCAGCCGCATCCGCCAGTCGGCGTCCTCGCGGGTGAGGTCGCGTTCAGCGGCCCGAACGGCGTTCAGGGTATCCACGTGCCAATCGCCTACCAGCGCATCGAATTCCGCTTGCGCGTCAACGCCGGCCAGCAGATCCGGTCGGCGCGCGGCCGAGGCATCATTCGCGAAGGACCTCGCGGCTACCTCGATGACCGAGCGAGCGTCGGTCCGCTCGTCCGCCGCAACATAGAGCCGTTGCCGCGACGTTTCTTCCGGCGATGACATCGGCTCCAGGTACGCCGCGATGCGAGCTCGCCGTAGGGCACTCAGCAGCGCATCGCCCACGGACGGGTCGATGTCGGCCACGGCCACGTATGCCGGCGCCTCCAGCCCGTTATCGCGAGTCGCGCCTTCGCTCATCACATTGCCTCTTCGCGCGAGCGCTTATGCACCCCACTAAACCACCCCACGAAATCGCTGCGCGATTTCGCGGGGGCCCCGGAACGGTCCGCGTTTTCCCGGCGGCCGCGGATGGCACCGCGTCTTCCCGGAGGCCCGGCGATTCGGCCCTGACGTGCCTGCGATGCTCGCTCGTTCATTGCCTGACCTGCGTGGCCTGCTCCTGGATGAACTCGGTGCTGAGATCGAAAATCAGCTGCGCGTCGTTGTCCAACGTCGCGACGTGATAACTGTCCGCCAGCATCACCTCGTGCACCGTCGTCGAGGTCGCTCCGGCCTGCAGCAGCAGACCGGAGAGCGGCTCTACGACGTGGTCCTCTCGGCTTCGAAACATGAGGATCGGCGCGGTCACCCTCGGCAGGTCTGCCAGCGTCACCTTCCACAGTTCCTGCAGTGATGCGAAGGCGGCGATCGGGGTGCGGTCATAGGCGAGCTCCACCGGACCGGACATCTTGATGTCGTTACCGATAGCCGGTTGACTCTTGATCACCGGCGCCAGGTATTTGGCGAGACCGGCAAACCGGCGCTGCGTAGCGTAGGCCGGGTTCACCAGGACGAGTCCGCCAATGGCATTGCCCTTCTCTTCCGCCAACCGGGTCACGAGCGCGCCGCCCATCGACAGGCCACCCGCGAACACGTGCTCACACCGATCCGCCAGCACGTCGTACGCGCGGTCGATCTCCGCGTACCAATCCGTCCAGCGGGTCGTGTTCATCTCCTGCCAGCTCGTGCCGTGTCCGGGCAGTCGCGGCAGTCGGACCGTGTAGCCGGCCGCGGCCAGGTGTTCTGCCCACGGACGCAAACCCTGCGGCGAGCCGGTGAAGCCGTGGCTCAGCAGGACGCCTATCGATCCACCGTCGGCAGCGAACGGCTCGGCACCGGGCAGCAAGGGCACGGGGTACCTCGTTTCACGGGCAGCAGCACCGGTCTCGTCGACCGACCCGTCAATTGTCCCTCATGGAGCGGACTCGGGTCGGTTGTGGACCCGGTCGCGCGCGGCCCACTACTGTGCGTTCATCTGCCTACTGCGGTGCGCCCGCTACGCCTGGGGCGGAGCGGTGACATGAGACGGTCGAGCGAGAGGCGGTGGCCCGTGCTCTACGGTTTCCTGAAATATGTCGCCGTCGGCCCGCTCCTGCGCGCGATATGGCGCCCGTGGACGGAGGGGCTGGATAATGTGCCGAGTAAGGGCGCCGCAATTCTCGCCAGCAATCACCTGTCGTTCTGCGACTCGTTCTTCATGCCCGTGATGGTGCCCCGGCGGGTGACCTTCCTCGCCAAGTCGGAGTACTTCACGACGCCCGGCCTGAAGGGGCGGTTGTCGCGCGGGTTCTTCCGGGGGGTTGGTCAGGTGCCGGTCGACCGCGAGGACGCCGACGCGGCCAAAGCGGCTCTGGACACCGGTGTTCGAATCCTTGGCGAAGGCCATCTGCTGGGCATCTATCCCGAGGGAACCCGATCCCCGGACGGCCGGCTCTATCGGGGCAAGACCGGCGTCGCTCGGATGGCGTTGGAAGCGCGTGTGCCGGTCATTCCCTGCGCGATGATCAACACGGACATCATCCAGCCGACCGGACGGCTTGTTCCGCATTTGCGGCCCCGGCCGGGGGTCCGGTTCGGGCGACCACTGGACTTCAGCCGGTATGAGGGGATGGCCGGCGACCGGTTCGTCGAACGGTCGATGACAGACGAGATCATGTATGAGCTCATGCAGCTGTCCGGCCAGGTGTACGTCGATATCTACGCCGCGAAGGTGAAGAAGGCTGAGGGCAACACGGTGGCGTTCGGTGCGCGCCCCGCGCGCCGTACCGCTGGCCGGGATCAACCCGGGCCGGTAGAACTCCGCGAAGCGGCGGACCGGATGCCGACCGAACAGGCCGGATGATCTGCTGGTCGCGAGACCAGCCCGGTACGCCCCGGGTAAGCAGACAGGTTGCCGAGGCGCACTAGTCTCGCCCATCGTGCGGTATTTCTACGACTGCGAGTTCATCGAGGACGGTCAGACCATTGACCTCGTGTCGATCGGCGTCGTGGATGAGACCGACCGGACGTTCTACGCCGTCTCGACGGAGTTCGATCCGACCCGGGCGATCGACTGGGTCCGCCGGCACGTGTTGCCGAAGCTGCCTCCGATGGCCGATCCGGCGTGGCGCAGCCGTAAGCGAATCCGTGACGATCTGCTGAAGTACTTCCTCGAGCCCGGGGAGCCCATCGAGCTCTGGGCGTGGATGGCTGCCTACGACCACGTGGCGCTGGCCCAGCTCTGGGGCGACATGCGCGCTCTGCCACCCCAGATCCCCCGGTTCACCCACGAATTGCGGCAACGATTCGAGGATGCCGGCTCGCCGCCGATGCCTGAGCCCCCCGCCGATCAGCACGATGCCCTCGCCGATGCCCGCCACAATCTCGCGCGCTGGCGGGTCCTTACCGCATCCCAGTCGACCACCGACGATGTCTTAGGCTCGGCCCGCGCGCGAGATGAGGGCCGCGCGCCGGCAACGGATCGTCTCGAGGAGGACGCCTGATGCGGGTAGGAGTGCTCACCGGCGGCGGCGACTGTCCGGGATTGAATGCGGTCATCCGTGCGATCGTCCGCAAGGGCGCGGGAATGTACGGCTACGAGTGCATCGGCTTTCGGGACGGCTGGAAGGGGCCGCTGGAAAACCGGACCATGGCGCTCGGCATCCCGGAGGTTCGTGGCATCCTGCCTCGCGGCGGAACCATTCTCGGCTCGTCACGTACCAACCCGTTCAAGGTCGACGGCGGCGTCGACGCCATTCGCGAGAACCTGCACGCCCTTGGCGTGGACGCCCTGATCGCGATCGGCGGTGAGGACACTCTCGGCGTCGCCACCAAGCTGAACGAGCTCGGGATCAACGTCGTGGGTGTGCCGAAGACCATCGACAACGACCTGAATGCCACCGACTACACGTTCGGCTTCGACACCGCCGTGAACATCGCGATGGAGGCCATCGATCGGCTGCATACGACCGCCGAGTCACACCATCGCGCGCTCGTGGTCGAAGTGATGGGCCGTCACGCCGGCTGGATCGCGTTGCACGCCGGCCTCGCGGGTGGCGCCAATGTGATCCTCATCCCGGAGGTGCCGTTTTCGGTTGACCGAGTTTGCGCCTACGTCCAGAGCCGGTTCCAGTCGCACTACGCGCCGATTCTGGTGGTGGCCGAGGGAGCGACGCCCGACGTCGCCGAGGACGTGCTCGTCGACCAAGGGACCGACGCCTTCGGGCACGCGCGTCTCGCCCAGCGTGGGATCGGCGAATGGCTGGCGGGACAGATCGAGCTCCAGACCGGAGTCGAGGCCCGGACGATCGTGCTCGGCCACATCCAGCGCGGCGGAACGCCGACCGCGTTCGACCGGGTACTCGCGACCCGATTCGGACTGCACGCGGTCGACGCGGTCCGAGACGGCGACTGGGGGAAGATGGTTGCCCTGCGTGGCACCGAGATCGTCCGAGTCCCGCTCGCCGCTGCGACAGAGAAGCTGAAGACCGTCTCATTGGACCTCTACTCCGAGGCGGAGGTGTTCTTCGGCTGACCTGCGGGCGAGACGGCTGGGGCCTCGACGAATTACTCTGATTCGGTGGAGTCCAGCAACGTCATCAGCTTCGGCTGTGCCGTGCTGGCCTCTGCCGGCAACGCGACCGCCAACGTCATGCAGCGCAAGGCGAGTCTGAGCCAGCCCGACCTGCCCTTCGGCCCGCGGCTGCTGCTCGCCCTCGTGCGCAGTCCAACCTGGTTGCTGGGCTTCGCCGGGCTCGTCGCGTCGTTCGTCCTTCAGGCGGTAGCGCTGAGCTACGGCGAGCTCTCGGCGGTCGAGCCGATCATCACCCTCGAGGTGCCTCTGACTCTGCTCGTGGCGTCGCGCGTGTTCTCCGGCCGGCTATCAGGCTACGACTGGGCCAGCATTCTGATCATGACCGGAGGCATGATCGTTTTGGTGTGGTCGCTCGACCCCAGCGGCGGTGACGCGACCAACGTCGATCACCTGACTTATGTCGCAGCCGGTACAGCCACGGCCGCCACGATTTTGGTTCTCATCCTGGCCTCCAACCGCGGCGGCCGATTGTGGCGTACCGCATGCCTGGGCGCCGCGGCCGGCACCAGTTTCGGGATGACCGCGACGCTGATCAAGGTGACGGTGGAGAAGCTATCGCGAGACGGTGTGGCTGGGATGCTCATGACCTGGCAGACCTATGCCGCCGCATGCTTCGGCATCCTGGGACTGATCCTCGTCCAAGCGGCACTACACGAGGGTCCGCTCGTGGCCGCGCAGCCCGGGTTCACCCTGATGGATCCGCTCGTCTCGATCCTGTGGGGTGTGCTCGTCTTCAACGAGGTGACGCAGACCGGCGGTTGGCTGGTACTAGCGACGTTGGGTGCGGCGGGGGTTGGCTACGGCGTGCTCCGCCTGGCCCGTTCACCCCTGCTCGTCGAGGTCAAGGAGGAGCTCCCCCCGACCGTCCGGGTGGCCCGCCCGGCCGAAAGCCTCTGAATACGGGGCTCATTTCGGCCGGGTCGGCCGGTACGGGCGGCCTGGCCGGCCCGCGCCGATTAGGCTGTGCCGGTGACCGTGACTGACCGCATCGATCCGCCGACCCCGGATCTCTACGGGCTCGACGTGTGGCGGACCCTTCCGGTGGCACAGCAGCCATCGTGGCCGGACGAGATCGTCATGCGGGAAGTCGCGCTGACCCTGGCCGGGCAGCCGCCGTTGGTGGTGGCGAGCGAAGTCGATCAGCTCCGGGATCGGCTCGCCGCCGTCGCGCGCGGTCAGGCCTTCCTGCTCCAGGGCGGCGACTGCGCGGAGACGTTCGCGACGAGCTCGCAGGCCGACATCGCCGGCAAGGTTCGAGTGCTGCTGCAGATGGCCGTCGTCCTGACCTACGGCGCGTCGATGCCCGTGGTGAAGGTCGGGCGGATCGCCGGGCAGTTCGCAAAGCCACGCAGCGCCGACGTCGATCGCACCGGCCGGCCGTCCTACCGCGGCGACATGGTGAACGAGCTCGCCGGCGATCGCACGCCGGACCCGCAGCGCATGCTGCGGGCCTACCATGCGGCCGCCTCGACGCTGAACCTCATGCGGGCCTACGCGGCCGGTGGCAGCGCCTCGCTCGACCAGGTCCACGCCTGGAATGCGGCGTTCGCCCGCAGCACAGACACCGGCGCTCGGTACGACCAGCTGGCGAGTGAAATCGACCGCGCGGTGCGGTTCATGCGGGCCTGCGGGGTGCGCGACGCGGCGCTCGACAGCGTTGAGCTCTATGCCTCCCACGAGGCACTGATTCTGGAATACGAGCGGGCGCTGACCCGGATCGAGGACGGGAAGGCCTACGACCTCTCCGGCCACTTCATCTGGGTCGGCGACCGGACCCGGCAGATGGATGGGGCCCACCTCGACTTCGTCTCTCGGCTCGCCAACCCGATCGGCGTCAAGCTCGGGCCGTCCGCGACGCCCGAGTTTGCGGCGGAGGTCGTCGAGCGACTCGATCCGGACGGCGTGCCGGGCCGGCTCACGCTGATCACCCGAATGGGCAACGCTCGGGTGCGCGAGGTCCTGCCGGCGATCATCGAGAAGGTCGCGTCGACCGGCCACCTCGTCGTGTGGCATTGCGATCCGATGCACGGCAACACGGAGGAAACGCGCGACGGCATCAAGACCCGGCATCTCGACCGGATCATCGACGAGGTGGACGGGTTCTTCGACGTACACGCCGAGCTCGGCACGCATCCCGGCGGCCTGCACATCGAGCTGACCGGGGACGACGTGACCGAGTGCATCGGAGGCACGAACGAGTTGACCACCGCAGACCTGGCCCGGCGCTACGAGACCGCCTGCGACCCCCGGCTGAACATCGAGCAGTCGCTCGAACTGGCCTTCCGAGTCGCCGAACGGCTAGTCGCCGATCGCCGACGGCGCGGGGTGTGAGCGCCCCGGTAGTCGACCTTCGCAGCGACACGGTCACCCGGCCAGGTGCCGGCATGCGGGCCGCGATGGCTGAGGCGGAGGTCGGCGATGATGTCTACGGCGAGGACCCGACCGTCAACGCCCTCGAGGCGGAGGTCGCAGCGCTGCTCGGGTTCCCGGCCGGGTTGTTCGTCCCGTCGGGCACGCTCGGCAACCAGCTCGGCATCCAGAGCCTTGTGCGACCCGGCGAAGAGCTTGTCTGCGACACGCTGGCCCATATCGCCCGCGCGGAGGCGGGCATCGCCGCCGTGTTCTCCGGCATAACCTTCCGGACTTGGCGGGCCGACCGGGGACGGTTGGACCCGGACGCCATCGCCGAGCTGATCGCACCGGCGGCCGGCCCGCACCTGGTGTCGACGACCGCGATCGCGGTGGAGAACACCCACAACTTCGGTGGCGGGACGGTTCAGTCACCCGAGGCGGTGGCCGCCGTCGTCGCACTTGCCCGTGAGCACGACCTGCGCGTGCACCTCGACGGCGCCCGGCTGTGGAACGCCCACATCGCGACCGGCCTGCCGCTGCCTGACCTGACGGCGGGCTTCGACACGGTGTCCGTCTGCTTGTCCAAGGGGCTGGGCGCGCCGATCGGTTCGGTCTTGGTCGGGTCCGCCGAACGCATCGCCGAGGCGCGGGTATGGCGCAAGCGGCACGGTGGCGCCATGCGGCAGGTCGGCATCCTGGCGGCCGCCGGGCGTTACGCGCTGGCCCACAACCTGTCCCGCCTCGCCGACGACCATCGGCGGGCACACGACCTGGCTGGCGCACTCGGCATCGATCCGTCCACGGTGGACAGCAACATCCTCATGCTCACCGTTCCGGACGCCCCAGAGGTTGCCGGGAAGGCGCGGGCGGCCGGGGTCCTGGTCTCTGCGCTCGGTCCGCAGTTGGTCCGCCTGGTCACTCACCTGGATGTGGACGACGACGGGATCGATCGGGCGGTCGCGGTGCTGGTGCCCCTCGTGCGGTGATGCCGGGTCAGCCGGCGAGGTGACTTGCGCCCATCCGGCCCACCAGGACCGGGATCGTGGTCACCGCGTCGGCCAGCTCCGCGAGCGCGTCATCGGCAAGCGCTTGGGCGCCGTCGCACAGCGCTGTCTCGGGATTGGGATGCACGTCGACCATGACGCCGTCGGCGCCCGCCGCCATGGCCGCTCGCGCGAGCGGAACGACCAGGTCTCGGCGCCCGGCGGCGTGGGACGGATCGACGATGATCGGCAGGTGGGACAGCCGTTGGATCATCGGGATCGCGGATACGTCGAGCATGTTGCGGATCGCCGGTTCGAACGACCGCACCCCTCGCTCGCAGAGCACGATGTCGAGGTTTCCGCGCTGGGCGATGTACTCGGCGGCCATGAGCCACTCCTCGTACGTGGCCGACAGACCCCGCTTGAGCAGGACCGGCTTGCCCGCGGCCCCGACCGCCTGCAGCAGGCCGAAGTTCTGCATGTTGCGCGCTCCGACCTGCAGCATGTCGGCGAGGTCGGCCACCACGTCGACCTCGCCGACGTCAGTGACCTCGGTGACGATCGGCAGCTGCACCTCTTCGCGGACTTCGGCGAGGATTCGCAGCCCGGTGAGTCCGAGACCTTGGAACGCATACGGCGACGTTCGTGGCTTGTAGGCCCCGCCACGGAGCAACGTGGCCCCGGCCCGCTTGGCCATCCGCGCCGCCTCCAGCGTCTGGCTCGCGGACTCGACGGCGCAGGGTCCGGCGATGAGGGTGAACGTCTCCGGCCCGATCGGGACGCCGCCGACCCGGACCGTCGTGCGCCGCGCATGGTTCTGGGCGGACACCAGCTTGTAGGGCGCCGTGATCCGCATCGTCTCGGCCACGCCGGGCAGGCCGTCGGCGTCGAGGGTCTCCAGGACCTCCTCGGATCCGACGACGCCCACGATCGTGCGCATCACGCCCCGACTGACGAAGGCCTGGCCCCCGTGGGCCTCGATGTGGCTCACCACTCCGGCGATGTCCGTTTCCGACGCCTTGGGAGCCATCACAATGACCACGGCGTGTGAGCCTAGTGCGCGCGCCGAAGCGTGCCGCGCCGTGCCGAACGTATGCATATTCCGTGGCCCGGGCAGCGGATTATGCATACGTTCGGGGTGGGGCGGGGTTACAGCTGGAGCGCTCGGCGGAGTTGCGTGGCGACGGCGGTCGGCTCGGTGCGCACGATGACGCTGGGAAACCGCAGCACGATGGCGTCGGCCAACGTCAACTCGTTCTGTCGCAGTTGGTCGTCCCACCACCGTGTTGCCACCAGGTGCAATGCGCCGTCGACCTCGACCACGACGAGTCGCCCGTCGCCTCGGCGCCACGTCGCGTCCAGGTACCGCCGGCGGCCGGCGACATCGTGCCGGACCGTCTGCTGATGCGGCGCAGGCAAGCCATGAGTTCGACACAACCGAACGAAGTCGATCTCACTCAACGCCTCCGATCCTTGCCCGATGTCGTAAACGGCGGCGCGCAGTGCGGACCGATGCTTCTGGCGCGGTGTTTGCCGCAATGCCCACGCAAGGTCGGCGGGGGAGACGAGACGTTGCTGAACTGCTGCGGCGAGTAGGCCACAGGCCGGCCTCGGGTGGGGAAAGGTCGCGGCGGCGCGCAGCAGCGCATCGGGCAGCTTGTGTACGACTGGGGTGGGGCCGGGCATCGCTTGGTCGAACTTGCGCGCGTGGTGCAGTCGTACCGGGACCGGAGCTCGGCTGCGCAGCCGCGTGCCAGGCGGCACGAGCAGATGAACGACGTTGCGTTCCCATCGGGTCAAGCCGCATGCCTCGGCCGCGGTGAAGGCGGTCAGCAGCGCCTGTGGGCCGCCGTGAACTCGCGCGACCGTCCAGACCTGGTGACGGGTCAACGGGCCGTTGTGGCAGACGATCGCGTACCCCAATCGCTGCCATCGGCGGGCGTCCAGCTGGGCTCGGATGGCCGCCTCGGACCAACCCTGCTTCTGCAGCCGGCCCACGGTCGTGACAAGTCGCGCATCCGACCCGTCCAGCACCTGGGAACGCGTCACCTCATCGAGCGTCCACAGATTGCGGTTCGCGAGACAGTCGGTGCCGGCCCGCTGTGCATAGCGGTCCTAGTGGCCTCGCACACTCATTCGATTCCGATCAGTATGCATATTGCGTGGCTCGGACAGCGGAATATGCATACCTTCCGGGGGAGAGGGGTCAGATGACGTCGAGGTTGACGGTGTCGCCGCGATGCACCTGAGTGCCCGGGGACGGACTCATGTCGACGAGACGCCCGAGCAAACCGCCGAAGCGTTTGTGCACCTTCACCTTCAGCCCCAGGGACTGCAGCTCGGTCTTGGCCGCGCCCACGTCGCCACTAACCGATGGAATCGTGATCAGCGAGCCCTGCGCAACGGTGATCGTGACCGTGCTGAATTTGGCGGCATGATCGTTGCCTGCGGGTTGCTGGTCGATCACGGTTCCTGGGTCCACGTCGTCGCTGATCTCCTGCCGCACCGCAACCTTGAAGCTGGCGTTCGTCAGCGTCTGGGTCGCGTCGCCCTGCGATTGTCCGGTGACGTCTGGCACCTCGACGATCGCCGGACCGCTCGAGACCAACAGGCGAACTGTCTGGCCGCGCTTGACCTGCGATCCGGCGGACGGGTCGGTCCCGATCACGTTGCCGTTCGGGACGGAATCGCTGGTTTGCTGGACCACGCTGATCTGGAACGGGAACTTCGCCAGCGCGGTCTGGGCGTCCGGCTGGCTCTGATCGTGGACATCCGGGATGGTGAACCGCTCCTTTCCGGACGACACGACCAACGTGACCGATCGGTTGCGGGTCAGTTCAGATCCCGACGGCGGCACAGTGCGGATGACCGAGTCCTTGGCGACGTTATCGCTGTATTCGCTCGTCACACCGGTCTGGCCGAACCCAGCGCGGCGCAGCGCCAGCTGGGCCACTGAGCGGGATTCGCCCGATACGTTCGGCACCGTGGAGTATCGACCGGAGACCATCCACCACGCACCGACTCCGGCGAGCAGACCGAGCAGCAAGATGACCAGGGTGATGATGATCGTGCTTCGGCGCCGCCGCTGGCGCGCGGTCCTCGTGCGGGTAGGGGGTCTTCGCGGCGGCGCACCTGGGCGCCCAGCGAACGCGCGCCGGGCTCCATCGCCGTTTCCCTCGGCGGTCGCCGATCCGTGCGGTGGTCCGGCGACGGCGGTGTCATGCCGGCCGGCGTCGACGCCGACCCGGTCAGTGGAAAACAGCGCGGCCGCCATATCGCCGGTCTTGCCATTCATGCGTGCCGTTGAGTCGGAGCTAGCTCGGGGGACCGGGCCGCGCCGTCGCAGCGGCGGGATCGGAACGACCGGCAGGCCCAGTGTGGAGCGGATCTGACGCAGCTCGGAGAGGAACTCGCTCGCGTCGGCTGGTCGGCTCGCTGGATCGCTGCTGGTTGATCGCACGACGATCGCGTCGAGCTCGGGGGGGACGGTAGCCACGCGCGACGACGGGGCAGGCACCCGGCCGTGCACATGCTGGTAGGCGATCGCCATCGGAGAATCGCCCGCGAACGGCGCGTGACCGGTGAGCAGCTCGAAGAGGACGACGCCGGCCGAGTAGACGTCCGAGCGCTGATCGCACGGGCCGCGGCTGATCTGTTCCGGCGGGCAGTACGCGACCGTGCCCATCATCACGCCGGTCCGGGCCGCCACGTCATCGAACTCGACCGCGCGGGCGAGGCCGAAATCTGCGACCTTCACGACCCCGTCGTTGGAGATCAGGATGTTCTCGGGCTTGATGTCGCGATGCACGAGACCGGCGCGGTGGGCAGAAGCGAGCGCACTGAGCACTGGCTCGATAACCGACAATGCGAGTGCGGGCGGCAGGGGCCCGTTCTCGCGCAGTAGGTCGCGGACGGTTCGTCCTTCGACCAGTTCCATGACGAGAAACACATGACCAGCGTCGGCGCCCTGGTCGAAGACAGAGACGGCATTGACGTGCGACAAGCGGGCGGCCGTCCGCGCTTCCCGCGCGAACCGGTCTCCGAACGCGGGATCGTTGGACAACCCGGCTGACATCACCTTGACGGCGACTTGTCGATCGAGCCGCTTATCGACCGCGCGGTACACCGTGGACATGCCGCCGCGGGCGATGCGCGCGGTCAGGAGGTATCGGCCCTCCAGGACACCGCCGACCAGCGGGTCCTCGGTGGCCGTTTGCACGGGATAAAGTTTAGATCGCCTCGCG
>Ga0207693_10002174_pt1 | contig 17092 bp, 13 predicted proteins | sample LARL81metaG_FD_184347 | JGI IMG/M metagenome (GOLD analysis project Ga0207693, IMG submission 184347) | Corn, switchgrass and miscanthus rhizosphere microbial communities from Kellogg Biological Station, Michigan, USA - LAR L8-1 metaG... | ecosystem: Host-associated > Plants > Roots >...
TGGTGCTCGGCGGCGGCGGCACCAACGGGCCGACCAACACCTACGGCACCGACACCGCCGACGACGAGGCGCAGGCCAAGGTCATCACCACCCGGAACGCGGTCGTCGGGTCCGAGGCCACCGGGTTCACGAAGAACGGCGCCGACTCGGCAGAAGACGCGCCGTGGTCCGCGGCGATCAACCCGACCGACGCCTACGGGTACTCGATCTTCGACGTCGACCCCGGCTCGGGTCCCGGCGAGACCACCATCACCTTCCAGTACTTCGCGATCCCCGCGGTCAGCAACGAGGCAGGCACGGCGCACGACGGCACCACTACGCTGCCGACGACGCCGACGGAGAAGTTTGTCTTCGGCCGGAAGGTAGGCCGCCAGTAGCACTCTGCGCCCCAGTCAACCCCTGGGTTGACTTAATGAAGTCAACTCGCAGGCCGATGGCACGCCGCGCCCGTATCCATAGTGTGGGTACCAGCGCACGGACCTAGCGAGGAGACAGCAGCCATGGACACGTCGAAGAGCTTCCCCACCGGCGGCATCAGGGTGTCGGACGCTGACCGCGACCAGGCCATCGCCGAACTGAGCGAGCACTTCCAGGCCGGCCGGCTCACCCAGGAGGAGTTCGAGGAGCGGTCCGGGCGCGCGCTGCAGGCCCGGACAGGCGACGACCTCGCCGCCCTGTTCACCGACCTGCCCGGGCGGGACACGGCGCCCGTGCCCGCGGCCGGCGGTCCGGTGTTCGGCGCTGGCGGCACTGGCGACCTGAACCGCATGAGTCACCTGCCCATGGCACGCCTGATCATCCTCAGCGTCCTCGCGGTGATCATCGTCGGCAACGTGCTCGGCGGTATCGCCGGCCACATCGGGTTCGGCTGGCTGATTCCTGTCGTGGTCCTCGGGTCCGTGTTCGTGCGGCTGGCCCGCCGCTGACGAGGCGGGAGCTGAGGGAGTCACCACGCGCACGTTCGGGATAAAGATCTTGAATTTTCCGAACGGACCAGTGATGGCTCCCTGGCCTGTCGCTGCCGCGGCGATGCCTTTGCGCAGATTTCAGCCGATAACGGGTTATTAATCATGCTAGGAACCCTATTTCCGGGCGGACGATGAAATTTCAGACGTTTTTCAGAAACTTAAGCTGGGAGATGGCGCGCGGCTGATCGGCCGGCGCGGCCGCAGCCGCCTCGACGAATGGTCCGATGCTGGATAACTTGGAACCGCCAGTACGACGTCGTACGATGTGGCCAGGTCCCTGCGCCGCTGCTGAGAGGTAAGTCGTGGGTGCACAACCACAAGAGCAGGCCCCCAAGACAATAAGACAGCTTCCATTCGACAATAGTTTCCCCGGACAAGCCGCGGAATTCACGCATGAACTCCACCTTGATGACCGCGTGACCCTCGCGGCGGTCGCAGATCTCGCCGACAGGCTGCCGCGTCAGTCAGTGATCGCCGACACGGCGGCGCAGCCCTTGCTGGTTCCGCAAGGAGGTCCGCCCCGGGGGGCCCTGGATCGACCAGGCGACGTCATACGCGATCTGCGTAACGCAAACGCGTGGCTCACCCTGCTCAACGTGGAAGCCGATCCCGGCATGGCGCAGCTCATGAACTCCAACCTGGACCAACTCGAGTCGGGAATGATCGCCAGGCAGGGCAACAGGCGGGGCAAGATGCGGAAACGGGTGGCATTCGTCTTCGTTTCCTCCCCGAATTCGGTCACGCCGGTCCACTTCGACATCGAGCACAGCCTGTTGATGATGGTCAGCGGGAAGAAGACGGTCAGCATCGGGCGCTTCGAGAGCGACGCGGTACGGCGGCACGAGATCGACAGGTACTGGGACGGCTCCCACGGCCGGATCGAGAACCTGCCTCCGGAGATCGCCGCGTACACCCTGACGCCAGGGCGGGGGGTGTACATACCTCCGGGCACGCCGCACTGGGTGCATAACGGTCCCGACATTTCGCTGTCGGTGACCCTCACGTACTTCACCGCGGCCACCGTTCGCGAGAACCGCATCGAGGACTTCAACTCACACCTTCGGCGGCGGCATATGAAGCCACAGGAGCCGGGGCACTCGGCCATCGTCGATACGGCCAAGGTCTGCGCCATGGGAGCCTTGACGATAGGACACCGCCTTCGGTCCGCCGTGCCCGGCGCGAAGCAGAACGCGGACGATGCGGCCGCTACCTGAGGGCCTTCCACCGGGCAACGGCAGACCTGCCGAACCGAACGCCCCGGACCGCAGTCTGCCGAGCCTGGGACGTCGCCGCCCGCGTGACGCCGCCGAGCTGGCCCACGACCCCCTTGCCCGCGACTAGCCTCAGCATCTCCCGGCGGTCCGGCGCGAACCGCCCCTTGTAGGGCTCGTCACCGCGAAGGAAGTCCACTTCGCTGAGGCCCCGGGCACATGCGTCGTCGATGATGGCGGCAAGCAGGACGGTCGTGGCATCGCGCCAGCGGCGATCAGTGAGCCGGGCGCTCTGATACAGGCTCACCCGGCCGGCCACCTCGAAGGCCGTCACGGTCGCGACTACCTGCTCGTCGTTTCCGAGTTCGTGGACGACCACCTCATCGGCCGCGCAGCCTCCGGCGAATCCGGCCGCGAAGCGATCGAAGACCGGAAGAAAGCCGGAACGGCTACCCCACTGGGCCTGATGGAGCTCCCGCAGGATGTCGAGGCGCTGGCGGACAGCCTGGCCCCGGATCGCCCGATGCGCCACTCCCTCGACTGCGAGGCGCTTGGCGGAGACCCGGAGGTTCTTGCGGAACTGAGCGGGCAGACTCGCCCGGTACGCCTCCGGGCTGCCGGGCAGCGGCGTGAAGGGCGCGACAACCATTGCCTCGCGGCGAACGCGGCCGGGCAGGGCTTCGATCAACCGTGACCCTGGCCGGATGCCCTTGAGGTCCAAGAGGCGTTCACCGGGACGGCAGAGCCACTCCCTGAGCAGTCCGATCACCGCGGTCTCGTGACCGGGGGCAGCGAGCAGGTCGAGATGATCCGGGCACAGCGACCCGTCTCCCATCATCCGGACGCCCAGCATCGGGTGGCGCTGCTCCAGAGCGAGGCCGCCGAGAAGTCGCACCCCGTCGACGATCAGAAGGAAGTGGCGGTCCGGTCCGGCGGCCCCGGTCAGCCACCACGACCGCAGGAAAGGTGTCGGAAGCGGGGAAGAATCCACCAGCCGATCCCACTGCGCGGCCCAGCCGTCAAGGCGGGGCGCGTCGATCAAGTTCGGCGGAGCCGTCATCAATTGTGTCCCAGAGACGACAGGTAGACCTGTGCGAGCTGGTCAGCGCATGAATCCCAGGTTGGCAGCTGCGCCTGATCCAGGGTGCGGGCCTCGGCCGCGGCCGGGCGAGCCGACATGGCCGTGACAAGCTGCCGGGCGACGTCAGCGGCAGGCGCGCCAGGCGGCACGCCTCGGACCCACCCCTCGGCGATGAGCTCGCCTATGCCGGCAACGTCATAGCCGACGACCGGGCGGGCGACACTCAGGGCCTCCATCACCGCCACCGGATGTGCTTCGTAGTCGGATAGGGCGGCGACGACGCTCGCCTCGGCCAGCGCGGTAGCCATGCCCTGGCGATCGGCTGACGCTACGTGCTCGATGCTCACCCGGTCGGAGACCCTGAGGTTGCCAGCGAGTTCATGCAGGTCCCGCTCGTACGGGCCAGTCCCCAGGATTCGCACGTGGGCTCCGGGCATTTCGCGCACGACGTGCGGCAGCGCCTCGATGACCCGGTGATGTCCCTTGTACCGTTCCAGTCGGCCGCTGGAAACGATCCGGCCGGGAACCGCGACCGTTCCCTGGCGGGGCGGTGGCAGCGCTCCGCCGTTACGGATCACGATGACCCGCTCGTCTCCCAGACGTGCATGCTGCGTGACGGCGGCAGCCTCGAAGCGGCTCACCGCGATAAGCGACGCGGCGTTCCGCAGCAGCGGGCCCGCCAGCCGCCATTGGGTGGCCCGCATGGCGTTCCTGAGGCCTGACGAGTGGCCGCCGGTGTGGAAGGTGATGAGATAAGGGATGCCGGCCCGCCGTGCGGAGATCATGGCGAGCAACGGCACTGGCGTGTGGATGCCCTGGCAGTGCACGAGGTCCCAGCCGCGCTGCCCGATCACAGTCGCGATCCCGGGGGCGAGGTAATAATCTCGCCCGCGCGGCCAGGCCGGGACGCGCAGGACCGTGATGCCCTCAACGACCTGCTGCCGTGGCAACTCCCGGGACCGGTCGGTTGTGAGCACGGTGATTTCGAAGCTGCCCAGCCTCGAGATGCGACGTGCGACCTCGCGGACGTGCGTCTCGGTCCCGCCGACTTCAGGAAAATAGCGCGGACAGACCATGAGCACGCGAAGTGGCCGCTCATTCGGTGTCATGATGCGTCAGCGTCTCGTCCGCCGCCGCTCACCTGGCGGGTACCGGCATGGGTCACGGAATTCCGCGGAGCGACGCGCGCGTAAACGGCTTCGAGGCGCTCCGCGACGGCGGATGCGGTGAACCGCTCGACGCGCTCAGTCGCGGCGGCGGCAAAGCGGGCACGCAAGCCGGCATCAGCCAGCAATCTGGCCATGACCTCGGCGAGCCTGACTTCGTCCCCAGGAGGCACCAGATACCCGCTTTCCCCGTGCGCGACCAGATCGACTATTCCGCCGGTTGTAGTCGCGACCACCGGACGGCCACTGGCCATCGCCTCAAGTACGGTCGTCGGACAGGCATCCAGGCAAATGGACGGGAGGACGGCGAAAAGGCAACGGCGGAACGCGGCCATGACGTGATCGTGCGGCCACTCGGAGCGCATTTCGACACCCTCGGGAAGACGTGCTGGCGTGTCTGGCATACGCCGGCCGACCAGCAACAGCGGCGGCTTCCTGTCGAGCGACTCATACGCTCGCAGCAGCGTCGGCAAGCCTTTGTCCCTGGACAACTCGCCAACGAAAAGGAGGAACTCCTCCCTAGGCAAACCCGGCGGGATGTCTCCGGTCCGGGACTCTGCCGCACCAGCGCGACCGAGGACGACCTCGTCGAGAACGAAATTCGGGATGACGCTGGCATCCGGGCCAAGGACGATACGGCTGCCGGTAGCGACAGCGTTGCTCACGCAGACGACGTGATCGATGGCCCGGCTCTTCCACGGCCGCATCAGCGCCGTGGCGGCCACGGTCAGCGATCCCACGGCCGGTCCGTACTGCGCGGCGGCGCAGGGCAGGCAACGTGCGGCCGCGGGTCCCTCACACGGCGAGCCCATCCGCATCAGCCTCTTCGTCGCGCAGACGTGACTGAAGTCGTGCAACGTAAGGACGAGCCCGAAGCGCGATCCCGCCGCCGACGAGCGGCGCAGCGCGAGAGCACTGTTGACGATCCAGTTGTGCGCGTGTACCACCTCTGGGCGCTCCCGCCGGATAATGCGCGACAACTCGCGGACACCCAGCGGATCCGGCAGCGGCGGGTGATGCGGACGGCTCGTTGAATAAACCCCAGGGAGGCGCATCGCAGCCGTGGCGAACCTGTGCACCCTGACCCCCGAGGCAAGGGTCTCCTGATCGGGGACACCAGCCATCCGCTGGGTCGCCACCGCGACCTCGTGTCCCCGCTCAGCGAGGGTATTCGCCAGGTTGAAAACGTGGCGCTCCTCGCCGCCGATATCCGGCGGAAAAAACTGTGCCAGCAAAAGGATGCGCATCAGTGCGTTCCGGACGGCACTGTAGAACCCCTCGCAGTAACACCGAGCCGAGCCCGCTGATCTCCGTAGTGAGCACCCCCGCTCTCTCACGAGCTTAGCTCTTGACAAGGTGACTGGATAGGTAGCGGGAAGCGCTGGCGTACGGGTCTCTCCGTGATCTTCGCAAGTCAGGATGTCCGGGTACGATGACGTCAAGCGACGCTCGTCTTGACGGGTGGGACCTGGAAGGTTTCCAAGCTGACCGTGACGGAGGGCAGATGCTCGCCTGGTTCGTGACTCCTGTTGCGCTTGCGACCGCCTAGGCATCGGACGCCCAGCTCACGATGAAAGCGGCGGTCATGAACCACCCTCTTTGGGGTCGGCGCAGACGGACCAAACAGATCGTCCTGGCTTGCCTGATCGTGGTTATCGCGGTCGTGGTCCTGGGCGCTCTGGGGATCGCGAACATCGGGGACGCGCCGGCACCGAGGATCCCGCCCCCGGCCGGCTACTCAGCGAACCAGCTCGTCCTCGATGACCAGTTCCCCGGCACATCGCTGAACTCTGCTACGTGGAACCCCGCCATGAGCGGTCAGGGTGACGCGGCCTGGAACACCCAAGGCCTTCCTGCCGGCGACTCGGCGGCCGGGACTCAGTTTCACCAGACCTTCTTTTCTCCCTCTCAGGTGGCTGTGAACAACGGGCTGACTCTGACCATGGTGCCCGATTCTCAGTACTCATCGCTGGGCTATCAGTACCGATCCGGTGTCGTGACGACAGAGAATAAATTCACGCTCCGGAGCGGTTACGTCCAGATCAAGGCAAAGATGTCCGATGCATCCCAGGGGGGCTGGCCCGCTATCTGGTTCATCGATCCGACCGACGGCCGCGGTAGCCAAGAGATCGACTTGCAGGAAGGCGGATTCACCGCTAAAAGCCTCGGGCTGCCAAGCGGCACTCCGGAGAACAACATTTTCGTGTCGACATACCACACACCATCCGGCGGCCAATCGGACTTCACGCACGTCTCGCGCAAGCCCCTGAATGCCGGGTTCAATATCTACGGGATGCAGTACATCCCTGGCCGCTCGATCAAGACGTATTTCAATGGCAAGCTGGTCGGCTCGTGGACCCAGAACATCAGCACTACCCCTTATGAGATCGTCATCTGGAACACCCAGGCAAGTGCCAATACCTCGGGTTATCACACGATAGGTCAATCCCCGGATCCGTCGGAAATGACCGTGGCCGAAGTCCAGGTGTACGCCCTGTCGCCATGATCCGAGCCGCGGCGTGACTGCTGATCTCAGCCGCCGACGTCGCGAATCGTCCTGCCGTTAACGATGAGCACCACCCGTGATCCGGGGTCGAGCGCGCCGGCCGGAAGGACGACGTTTTGCGTGCCGCTGCTTGATGACAGTGGCGCTGACCAGAGGGCGCGCCCTCCCGTGACCACCGCGAGACGCGCCGAGGCCGAGGCGGCCGTGCCGAGATCCACGCTCGCGACAGGCCTGTCGGAGTGCCCCCGCCCCATCTGAATGGAGAGCTCAGGAGGAGGCACCCATTCCCGTTGCGCAGCCGTCACCGTAACCGCTGCTCCAACCGCGAACAGTGCTAGCCCAGCGCACCCCAGGACGAGCTGAAGTGGGGCGCGACGAGCGCGGCCCGGTGGTGGACCCGGCGACTCCAGGGCCGGACCGCTGCCGGACACCTCGGTTCCGGCGACAGCTGCTTCGATCCGCTGGTTCATTCGCTGTGACCATTCGCCGACCAACGCCAGCTGGTTTTCCAGCCAGCCGTCTTGCCCATCCGACTCGGCTGTCGATTCCGACGGTACTGGCGGCGATTCCTTGTGGCGGTGGACGTTACGCCTGGGATGCCTTTCCCACCGCGCGGGCCGCAGGCCCAGCGCCAGCAGGGCAAAGAGGATGATGATGGCTACGGGACCCGGCGGCAGGTGGAGGAGCAGGATCGCGAAGGCCCCGAAGAGTCCGATCGCCAGCGCGCCGACCAGCCAGCAGGCAACCGTGTGGGCGCCGACACGGACCAGCCTTGCCCGGCGGCGCAGCCGCAGCAGCCACACGGCGGCAACCAGGAGGGCAAGGATCAGCACCGCCAGATTAGTTCCCGTTGTCCTGATGCTGGCGACGGATTCCGCGGGCACCACGAGAGGGGGCTTCCCCAGGAGCCGGGAAAGGTCGTATACCTGGATCGCGCCGCTGTCGTAGATGCGATAGACCCCTGGAATCGAATTGAACTTCTCGAGCTCTGCCGCTGTGAGACGGGTCGGGATCCCGGTTTCACCAGGTGCGATGTACGCCCCGAACAGCGGCAACGACTCGGTGAGACGTGTGTCGGTCACGATGTAGCGGATGTCATCCTTGCGGATGAGGGCGATGTCAGACGGGGTGAGCTGCGGGTCGAAAAACAGCGGGGCCGGGTTGTCCGACCCGTTGAGAGGACTGACCGGGTCAACCTGCCCGAAGTCGTTGAGCACCCCGGCATTGTCGCGGTCCACCGCGACGTGGGCACCTTCCGGGAGATGGCTACTGACCCAATTCGCCAGCGCGAGCGAGGGCGAACCCAGCGAGCGTTCATGTGCGCCGACGATGTAGGGACCATTCACGAGAATGGGCAACGGGCCCCCGCCGTAGAGCGTGCTTCCCAGGAAGCAGACGACAGCGACGCCGATCGTGGCCATCCGTTCGATGAGCCAGCGTCGCATCTTTATCCGTCTGCCCAGCCAGCCGCCGACGATCACTGCCACGCCGAAGAATATGAAGGTGGTTGTCCGGGACCCGATGTCCTTGGCCTCAGCCGATATGTTCGTCAGGACCGCGAGCGGATACGCCGCCGCGATCGCGGCGGGCAAGTACCGGAGCCTGCCTCCTCTGACGCTCTTCTTCCAGATCACCGAGTGGAGAGAGATCAGGATGGCGAGGCAGAAGAAGACGGGCGCCGCCAAGATGAGCGCTTCCTCCCAAGGAGGAGTTCCGCCGCCCGCCGAGTTCTGGAAGAGCTGCCGGTTTCCGCGACCCCGGGCCACGACGTCAGCGGCGCTCCTCAAGCCTGCCTGGACGATCGGGTCGATGTACCCGGTGATGAGACGGCCGAGGAACGCGATCCACACCGCGACGAGAACAACTCCGGCAAGAGCAGCGAGGCCAGCGATCTGCGACTGTCGTTTCCGCCTCGCAGCGGCCACCGGCGGGCGAGAGGGGTCGATGATGAAGCGCAGTCCTGCCGCCCACACCACGAGGAACCCAACCGTAAGCCACGCGGTGACGTGGTGGGATACGACCATCCCGGCGATGGAAACGAGCGCGAGCGCGAACAGCTTCCCGCGCTTTGGCGGGTATTCGTCAATCGAGACGAAGAGCAAATAGACAGCCGCGACAGCAAAGCTGAGGGCGAGGGTCTGGTAACCATACTGTGCGCCAAGAGAATAGAACTCCGGGTTCGCCGCATAGACGAGTACGCCGACGCCGCCAGCGACTGACGAATGACAAGCGCGCTCTACCAGGAGGAAGACGCAGAGCACGAGCAGTATGCGAGCCAGGACGAGGACGGCCATCTGGTCCAGCAGCAACGGGAGACCCGTCAGCCATCTGGTGGCAGCCGTTACGAGCTCAATTCCGGGAAAGTACGGGCTGACCGGCAGAATGGGGTTGTCCTGAAACAGGATCCTGCTGTCGAGAAGCCGCGTGAGAGTCGCCCCGTGAGCCAGTTCGTCGAAATTGTAGAAGAGGAGCGGGCTGCGGAACATGTAGGCGACTTGAAGCCCGAGACCGAGGATGACCGAGACCCAGATGCGCTCGTTCCGCGTAGCGGCCGTACTGGTGAGGCGCCAGGCACACGGGCCCACGATCAACGTCAGTCCGGCCAGGAACAGCGGAACGACCGGCGACTGGGGACCTGTACGGCCAAAGGCGTCCCCGAATCCCACCACCAACAGGCCGGCGCCCACGATTGCGACGACGGTTCCGATCCGTGACCGACTGGCGTTCAGCGCCGTCGGCGGCATCGCCTCTGGACGGAGGAAGTCCGCTTGCTGGAAGCCCGATTCCACGGGCAACGCCGACGCGTTGCCGGCATCGGTGCTGTGGCGACGATCTGAAACCGAAAGGCTCAGAGAGTCCCATGGGAGCGCAACGAGTTGCCGCACCCATGAGCTTCGCAGATCCCTCGCCAACCCCACCGCTAGGTCGCGTCTCCCAGCGGTCCCGCATGGCGAACGTTCTGCAGCGCCATTTCTTTGGCATAGCCTGCGGCAGCTGACAAGGTTCCCAGCAACAAGGCGACTAGGCGCATAATCGAATCTTTCCTGCCCGGCCTGAATATCCCGATTAGTTCACTGCGCACAGCCCGGGTAATCGTGTAAGTAACGTAGCTTCGCTCAGAAGTCAGTGCGGCCGACGCCCCGGATAGCCGTGACACCCGGGCTTTCGAGCATCCCTCCGCACGGCACCGGCCCAGAAAGTAGCGCCAGGTTGTACGGGACTCGTCTACATGGTGATACACCACGGCCTGCGGGTCATAGATGATCCGTCCGCCCGGCGACAGCCTGCGCAGGCGGATGCTGAATTCGGTCTCCTCGCAGCCAAGCGGGCGCGATGACAGGGCTGTGCGCCCTATCCAAGAATTGAAAAATCCGGCCCGCTCGAAGGCTGATCGGCGAAATGACATATTCGCTCCGATTGGGTTGCGAACCTCGGCCCTGACCTGAGGTTGTCCTCGGTAGCTGCAGCCGACAACCCAGAGAAACTCCTCAGGCAGCCATGCGGGCCTGCCAGGCGAGCCCCAGTCGGGAAGGACCACTCCGCCCACGCCAAGGACCGACGCGTCGTGGTATGAGGCCAGCAGCGTCTCCAGCCACTGGGGCTGCGCCCTGGCGTCATCGTCGAGGAAGACGACGACATCGCCAGCGGCCTGTTCGATGCCCGTATTGCGGGCACCCGACAGACCTCTTTCAAACTTGTTCGAAATTACCTCATGGTCTGGGTATTCAGCCGCCAGAAGATCGTATAGCGCCGGGTTGTGGTCGACTACCACGATCACCTGCCACGGTGGCACGGTCTGGCGGGAGATGCTGTCGAGTGCGGCCCGGATCTGCGCCAGCCGCTTCTCTGTGTAGACGCACACCACGACGGAAGCCCGGATGCTCTTGTGAGCCTCAGGCATGAGGAGACCTCCCACAGCGGCACCAGGGCGTGGCCGAAAAGGTTTGCGTATCATCAGCCACTGGCATCGCTGTTCGCTTAGCCACGAAAAGACTTTATCAGCGCACTCGAGCCCTCGATCATGATCCACTTCCCGATTCGGCGGCCACCCAGGCCAGCGACCGTCCCGGTGAATTCAGGGGTTAGCATCAACTCGTGAAGGGCTGGGGTTCACTCAGTCGCCAGAGGACGGCTGGGGACGGGAGGGGCGCCCCGCGCGCCGGCTCCGCAGGTTGCCTCGCCTCCATGTCGCCCGGGCTCCCAGGCCCATGACCAAGTTCGCGGCCGACGAGCCGATAAAGCCGAAGGAGCAGCTGACCCGGCCGGCGGAGCTGCGGCGGCTCTTGACGACCTTCGGGTACCTGGTGGCCAGGCAGGGGGCCACGGCGGTACTGGGCCTCGGCTACTGGGCCGTCACCACGCATCTGTTCTCAGCGGCAGATGTGGGTCTGGCGGCCGCCGCATCCTCGGCGGCGTTCTTTCTCGCAGCGATCGGCGCTCTCGGGATTCCGCTCCTCCTGCTGGCCGAACTCCACACGCTACCGCCCGCCGCCCGCCGCGTTGCCTTCAGCACTGGAACGTCGATCGCGTGTTTCGTCGTCCTGATCCTTTCGTTGGGCACCCTGGCCCTCTCGCCGTTCCTCGGCGAGAGCCTGAGCATCATCGGTCACGACTGGACAACCGCCGTTCTCTTCGTCATCGGATCGGTGGCCACAGTGGGCGGCCTGACTCTCGACAACGCGGCAATCAAACTGCACCGCGGTTCGGTCCAGCTGACGCGAGGCATCCTGAGCTCCTCGCTGAAGCTGGCCGTCGTGGGTGTCCTCATCCTCGTCGGGACCAGAACAGCTCCAGGCCTGCTGTTTGCCTGGGCGGTGGCGCTCGCTGTCTCGCTCGTCGTGTGCATCCCCATGCTTCGATTCGACCCCGTCCCGGCCGGCGAGGGGGATCTCAGCCATCGGGTGGCACTCGTCCGCAGCTACGGGACGCGGTCGCTCAAGCACCACGTCCTGAATCTTTCGATCAATTCCATTGGTTACTTCGTCGCGCTGATCGCGGCTCTCCTGATATCGCCGCAGCAACTGGCCTACTTCTCGACCGCGTTCCTGTTGTCGTCGACGGCGATGATCGTCCCGTACCTGCTGACGCTGTCGCTGTTCGCCGAGATGTCAGGCGACGAGGGACTCCTCCACCGTCACGTCCGCCGGACGCTTCCCCTCGGGCTGGCCCTGTCTGGCGGGATCTTCGTCGTCGTGGCCCTGGCGGCTCCCCTCGTGCTGCGCATCTTCGGCTCCGCCTACGCCATGAACGGGACCACTGCGCTGCGCCTGCTGCTCTTGCTCGGGCCCGCCTATGTGATCAAGGACCACTACGTGGCGATCCGCCGGACGCAAGGCCGACTTGGCGATGCCGCCAAGGCGATGGCGGCAGGCAGCTTCGCCGAAGCGGCCGGCGCGGCGCTGGGCGGCATCTACTGGGGGATGACCGGCCTGTGCGTCGGATGGGCCGTCGCCTCCTGGTGCGAGGCCGCCGTCTTGCTCCCCATCGTGATCCGGGTTTTCCGCCGCGAACCCCAGGCCGAAAACGGCTCCGGGCCGAACGCGGGATAGCCCGCGCCCTGCCAGGCCGATGCTCCTCGTCGCCCAGATCAAAGCCTCATATACTAGATAACCGCCATCGGGCGCGGTGTTTTCGGTCAGGTACACGCGTCCTCTCGCAGCTGACAGCGTGAGAAACGGCCTAGAGGGAGGGCGTCCGACTTGGTGGCCAAGATACCTCCCGGACCGGTCCCGCCACGGCGCAAAGACCGAGACGAAGAACCGCTGTTCAAGCGCAGAGGCCTGGCCCTGGCCAAACGCTCGGCCCGCTCGATCGTGCGGGCCCGCCCCGATGAGCGCCGTGTCCTGTTGATCTTCGGATGCCAGCGATCAGGAACCACGATGCTCCAGCAGACCTTCCTCGATCGGTCCTGGCGGGTACTCATCCTCGAGGAACACGATCGCCGTCTTGTCGGAGCCGCACCAGGCCCCGAAGAGACGACCTGGCAAGAGTATTCCACCGTCCTGCGACGAATCCGGCGCCTCCCGTTCGAGGTCGTGGCGGCCAAACCACTGGTGGAGAGCGCCTCGGCCACCGCACTCATGGATGCCGCCGGCGCGGTGAAGGCGGTCTGGATGATCCGCCATTACGCGGAGGTCGCGCGGTCCAATGTGAGCAAATTCGGCTTGGACAACCCCTACCGGGACCTGCAGCCGATTCGTTCACGGGACACGACGGACTGGCGATACACAGGAGTGAGCGAGGAAACGTGGGAAATGGTAAGCGCCTTGCTGAACCGCAAGCTGACACCATTCGACGCGGCCGCCCTCTTCTGGTGGACTCGCAACCAGCTCTATTTCGACCAGGGCCTCTGGGAGGACGACCGGATCCGGATCCTCCGTTACGAGCGGGCGTGCAATCAGCCTGAGGAAGTGATCCGGTCTCTTTCTGGCCACATCGGACTGACGCTGCCCATCGGCTCGATAGCCCCGCGGGTAAGGGCGCGGCCATCGCCGCCGGAGATCACGGATCTCGACCCGGAAGTCGACCAGCTCTGCAGGAAGCTATGGGATTCGTTCAATGGCTGCCCGGAATTGTAGAAGGAACCAATGGGCGTTAACGTCCTCACGATGAAGCGCAACGGAGTGCTCATTCTCTGCTACCACCGGGTCGCGGAAAGCGCCGAGGACCCCTTCTTTCTCTGTGTGCGCCCTGACAATTTCGCCGCCCACCTCGAGGAGATATCCAGAGCCCGAGAACCGTCGACGCTCGCCGATGCATTTCTTCCGTCGCGTCGACCGAGAGTGGTCGTGACCCTCGATGACGGCTACCGCGATAACCTTACCAATGCGCTGCCGATCGCCGAATCCAAGGGCGTACCGATAACGGTCTTCGTGACCAGCGGCATGGTGGGAAACAGCAATGGCTTCTGGTGGGATCGCCTCGGAGCACTGTTGCGCTCGCGGCCACCGCACGTGCGGGAAATCTGCCTGCCGGCTGGCGGGCGGGATGTCCGCGTCCCACTGGGCGGGTCCGGGATCAGGGAAGACCTCGATTCGGTCCGCCGCCACCTGCTGCCACTGCGGGTGGCGGAGATCGAGCGGGCGCTCGACGCCGTCTCGGATCAATGGCAGGTGAGTTCCGCCGCGCCGCCTGACGCGGGAACCCTCACCCCCGAGGACCTCCTCCGGCTAGCGGCCAGCGACATCGCGACAATCGGCGCCCACACGGTCGATCACGTCCGGCTTCGGGGTCGTCCGATGCAGGAGCAGCAAGACAGCATTTCTGCGTCTAAAAGGGACCTGGAGAAATCGATCGGCCGGGCCGTGTCGCACTTCGCGTACCCATTCGGGCGGCGTGACGACTTCGATGATCGTTCGGTTGACGCCGTGCGCTCGGCCGTGTTCGACACCGCGTGCACCACCATCCCGGGAACGGCGCGGCCCTCGGCCGATCCCCACCGTCTCCCCCGGCGCGTAGTCATGGACTGGGGACGGCTTCGTTTCAAAGTTCAGCTGCAACGATGGAAGGTCGGGTAAGCGGTCAGTGATCGATCAAATCGAACGTGACATCGAGGCGATACTTGAGGCCCGCACCGGACGACAATGCATGTTTATGCCATCCGGTCGATTCGCCATTTACCTTGCTTTCCAGTTGCTCCTGTCGCCCGGCGATCGCATCCTCATGTCTCCGCTCGAGGACGATACCGTGTTCTTCGGGGCCCTCGCGGCTGGGCTGCGCCCGGTGATGGCACCGGTGTCGACTCACGATGGAAATATGCGTATCGATGTCATCGATGATGCGACATGGTCAACCATTTCCGCGGTTCTGACAGGTAACACTTATGGTCTTCCCGACCGTGTCGTCGAACTCAGCGCGACGTGCGGCCGATTCAAGATTCCGCTCATCGAAGATGCCGCCCATGCACTCGAAACGGACCTTGACGGACGCCCCGTCGGGAGCTTCGGCGCTGTTTCCGCCTTCAGCTTGTCGAAGCATTTCCCGGGCCGGGGAGGCGTTCTCGCGCTCGGTCAGGAAGTCAGCCGCGATGACGTCGCTCGATTGCGCGATCAGCTCACGCTGCCGAGACCGGCTGGCAACGGGACAGTAGGTCTCGCGCGATCGACGGCCAGGCGGCTACTGGAGACTCTCCACCTGATGCGAGGACTGGACCGTGCGCGCCGCCTGGCACATCCCGTGGAGGCTCGTCCGTGGCGAGTGCCGCTGCGCGCGGCTCAGCTGGAGCACGCGCGCTCCAGCGGTGACCTCGGTCAGTTCGACGCGTGGATGCAGGCAGGGTATCCGGATTACCGGATGCGACAGCGATCGGGCTATCTCAAGCGGACGCGACACCACCTGCGCGACCTCGCGCGGGACCGCGAGGAGCGGATCGGGGGCCTGCTTCGGCTCCGGGACCTCGATGCGGTTGCCCCAGCGGCCCGTGAGGGCGACCCGCTGCCGCTGCTCCGCGTCCCGCTCCTGATCGAGGACCGGGACGCGGTGGCGCTCGAGCTGCGGCGACGCGGGATAAACGTGTTCTTCTTGTACGCACCGTCACTGGATGATTACTCTGGGCCGGATTTCTGTGCACCCTCACCACTGCCGGAGGCAGCCCGATGGTGGGCAGCGCACGTCCTTCCCGTCGACCCGCACGAAGCGGGTCGCGTTCTCGACCTGGTAGCAAAGAACCAGATCCGCATCACGCCCGCGGTCCCGCCATCGACATGTCTGGATACAGGCGCGTTTGCCCCATAATCAGGGTCAGGGATTTGCCCCATAATCAGGGTCAGGGATAGGAGGTGGCGTTCTCAGGCCGTGCCTTACGACACGAGACAAGCCCGTCTCTGCACATGCGGGCATGCCTATACCGCGCATCGGCACTACCGGCGCGGAACGGAATGTTCGCTTTGCCCGGATTGCCCGCGCTGGCGGCGAAGTCCCGGGGTAATCATCCGTGCCGTAAAGCGGCTGAGCAGCGCGTTTTTTACGGGACCGAATCTGTTACTGATGAGAAATTAGTGGTCAATGGTGCTGAGGTCACCCTGGTTCACGTTGCATTGTGGCTGTGAGCCAGCAGGGAGCGCGAGCAGCGGCAGTTCTCACAGGCAACTCAGACAGTTCTGAGAAGCGAACTTTACCAAAAATTTCCGTTCGCTAAGAGCTTTCAGGGTTAATATTTGTTCCGTCTTCAGTCCTGTGATGTAGGGGGTGACTAAAACCAACCAAACCAGCCAGTAGGCGACCTTCGTATCGGGGCGGGGCCGTGGCCGTGTAAGGAGTCGCCGCACATTTCGCCTTGCCTGGAATCATGAGGGAGCCATGTCTCTGGCTAGCTCAACCCCGCCCTGGCCACGCATATCAGTGATCATTCCCACACGGAATGAAGCAAAAAACCTGCCCTACGTATTCTCACAGCTGCCCGCGGACATCCATGAGGTGATCGTGGTGGACGGGCACTCGGTGGACGACACAGTTGCGGTGGCCACTCGGCTGCGGCCCGACGTGCTGATAGTGCAGCAGACTCGCCGCGGAAAAGGGAACGCGCTTGCCTGCGGGTTCGAGGCCGCGACCGGCGACATCATCGCCATGGTGGACGCGGACGGTTCGGCGGATCCGGGAGAAATACCTAAGTTCGTGCAAGTGCTCACGAATGGCGCGGATTTCGCAAAAGGAACCAGGTTCGCCGCGGAGGGCGGCAGCAGTGACATCACACGGCTGCGGAGCCTTGGAAACCGAATGCTCGCCGCACTGGTCAACCTCTGCTATGGAACGCACTACTCAGACCTCTGCTACGGATTCAACGTGTTCTGGCGGAAGCACGTTCCAGTACTACGCCTCGACACCACCTCTCCCCCCTCACTCAGGGGCGACGGGCGGTTGTGGGGCGACGGCTTCGAGATAGAGACGCTGATCCACCTGCGGGTAGCGGAGGCGGGGCTCCAAGTCGTTGAGGTCCCGAGTTTCGAACATCCCAGGATCTACGGGGTGAGCAACTTGGACGCCTTCAGTGACGGGCTCCGCGTGCTCACGATCATCCTGGCCGAACGAAGTCGTGCCTATCTCCGCCGCATGTTCATGCGTCGTGTGGCGGGCGCGCGAACCGAGTGGGTCCCAATCCGGGACCTTGTCCATGCGGAGTCAGTCCTAGCGCGCATGCTTTACGTCCTGCTGCACTCCGTGGA
>Ga0207693_10002175_pt1 | contig 17088 bp, 12 predicted proteins | sample LARL81metaG_FD_184347 | JGI IMG/M metagenome (GOLD analysis project Ga0207693, IMG submission 184347) | Corn, switchgrass and miscanthus rhizosphere microbial communities from Kellogg Biological Station, Michigan, USA - LAR L8-1 metaG... | ecosystem: Host-associated > Plants > Roots >...
GCTTTGGCCCACTGATCGCCGGCCTCCTGGCGGCGGCGCTCGGCGGGTTCAGCGTCGCCGCGGCGATCATGGTCTGCTTCGCGCTGCTGAGCGTCGTCGCGATGCTGATGGGGCGCGAGACCAAGGGCAGCGAGCTACCCCACTGACCGGTCCGGACCTGCGCTCGACGGTAGCTCGGCGCCCCCACCTCGCCGTTACGTGAGCCGAGCGGCAAGGTCCGGTTGGGGGCGCGATGCCGGGCAGCTAGACCACCCAGAGCGTGGTCGCGATGCGCCTCGATCGTAAAGCCGGGGTAATGCGGCGGCATGTTGCCGACCCTGAACCCGCAGACATAGGTCCCCTGGCCGAACGGTGCGGACAGATCGGAACACACGCTCGCAGGCATTACGAAATTGCTGGAACTCCTCGATCGAGACCGTGACATTGCCTGCCGTAACGCGACGAATGTCGGGAGCGGCTCGATGTATTTCGGAATGTCTAATCCGGAAGTGCCATACAGGAGGATGGCGCCGCAGCACTTGCAGTACAGATTGAGCCTCCGCGGCAGAACGCGCCGGTGATGCGATCGCTACTTTCCCTCTGCGGCGGGCCGAACAGCTGATGCAGCGCGCCGATCCGCGGTGAGAACAGGCTCGCTCCGCCCGCGATCACCAGAAAAGACCGACGCCTCATCTGTTTGTGCCCCAAAATGCGTTGGAATCAGAACGGGATCTCATATTCGAGGCGCCAGCGCACTGTCCCGCGCGGGGTCGCCTGCGTCAGGCCGAACAGGTAACCGACCTCGTATTTGAGCTTGCCGTAGGGCGCGAAATTTTGCAGCCCGACGATGACCGGCCCAATGCGATGCTGTTGGTCGGCGGCCTTACCTGGATTCACTATCTCATTGATCTGACCGTAATACTCGAACCCGGGCTGCAGCAGCGGATTGACCAGTAGTCGCGATTGCCAGGCGGGGTCGAACTCTGTTGCGTCGGTTCGGTTGTTGCCCACCGTCCTCTTGAACAGCAGGTTCAGGGTGTGCAGAGCGCCGATCCCGGCGATCTCGCCGAACTCGGTCTGCGCCAGCGGTCCAAAGGTGAAGGATTTCGGATCGCCTTGGTGCAGCGGATGCTCGTATTCGGCAAACATTGCAAGATCACCAAAGTATTTGCCTGTCGGTGTCAGCTGGAGGTAACTCTCGATCTCGGTCGCGTCGTAAGTGATGTTCTCGCCGTTAGGTGCCGCTAATTCATGTCCGACCTCGACAAACCAGTTTGGCAGCGGGCCAAAACCATATTCAATGGTGTATCGCTGGTTATTGCTTAATCCGCTCTTTGGCTTGTCGAAGGTGATGTCGCCGAAGGGCTCGATCTCGACTTCTCGGTAGTCGACGACCGGGTAACGCACTTTTAGTTGGGCGTGAGCGGCGGAGCTTGCCCCCAGCCCGCCCAGCAGCAAGATGACGAGCAGTGGGGTCGCTGCCCCTCGGCTCAAGGACGCCACCGTCCGCGGTTTCGTCGGCCTGCCGACCAATCGAGTCAACAGCCATATCGCGCAGAGGATGGCAATATAGAGGAGAATTTGGACGCCGTCGGGGCGCGAGACATAGCCGATCAACGTATGCAGAGCTTTCCCGAGAATGCTGTCCTCGGTCAGCACGGCTGAGGTGTCCCAGACCGCTTCGCCAAGGGGCGGCAACAAGTCGGCCTGAACCAGATACCCAGCGGCTTGCGCTGCCATTCCCGCGGCGAGCAGCAGTATCATCCAGCTGGTAACCGTGAACAGCCGGCGGGTCGGGATATGCAATAGCCCGAGATAGAGCGCCGCCCCGACCGCAACGCCCCCGGCCAGGCCGAGGGTCCCGCCGGCGATCAGGGAGCCGGAGCTGAGACCACCGCCTGCGGCGATGCCGTAAAGGAATAGCACCGTCTCCGAGCCTTCGCGGAGCACGGCGAGGCCGACCACCACCGCCAGCACATAGAGCGGCCGAGCGCCGGAGATCACCGCGTCGCCGACTTCCTGGGCGGTAGCGGCGAGCTCGCGGCCGTGACGCGACATCCAGATGTTGTGCCAGCCGAGCATGCCAACCGCGAGGAGCAGGATAACCGCGTTCAACAATTCTTGGCCGATGCCGGAGGCGGCCGCAGCAATCTCGGCCGCGAACAGCGCCACGAGGCCAGCGCCGACGACGCCCCCCACCAGACCGGTCGATACCCAGAACCCGCGGCGCGGCGCGCCGGCGCTAGCCGCCAGGACAATGCCGACGATCAGCGCGGCTTCGAGTACCTCACGAAATACGATAATGGCTGCTGCGAGCATCGCGGCTGTCCCGCCTATTTTGCAATGATGTGACCGCGCGCGGTCTTCGGGTTGAAATCGCCGAAGAACTCGTACTTTCCGGGTTTCAGCGGGCCGATATAGACCGTGATCTGCTCGCCGCCGGCGACCACCTTTTCGCGCCTGAGCTCGGTGCTTTCGAATTCCTCGGGGGTCGAATCGTTGTTCTTGACCGTCAGGGCAATTTTCTGACCGGCCGGAACTTCAATTTCAGTCGGCTGGAACTGGTGGTCCTTGATCACCAGCGTATAGGCGGGATCTTGCGCCAATGCGCTGGTTGCCATTGCCAGCATCAGGGCGAGCGAGAGGAGGGCGAGACGAGACATACAGGCGCTTTCCGGAAGTTTGCCGAGGAGAGCGAATGCGACTAAGTCGCATTACTGCCTGAATCCGATCGTTTGCACAAGCAAAATCTTATATCGTTCTGAGGCTTACGCTGACGAAACCCGCTCTAGCCCTCAGGGTATGCATAAATGTCATAGCTCTTCCTCTCCGCCTGGCCGGAGAGGGGCAACCTTTGCGCCTGGATTTCGGCTGGCGAGGGAAGCGAGACGACAATTAATGTGGAGGGGGTTTTCTACCGTGTCTGGCGCCATAGGCGCTGGATCTCGCGATAGCCGATCGGCACGATCCCCATAGCCTCGCACCACTCGCGGACGGCGCCGGATGCGAAGAGCGCGTATTCGTTGGTGCGCCATGGCGCGTGTTGCGGTGTGATCGCCTCGATGTCCCCGGGCGCGGTGCAGTGCAGGGCGAAATGGGTGACGCCCGCGGGAAGCTCTTCGACGAGCTTGCGGTAGCCCGACTCGACCGCATGGGCGGCGACCGGCAAAGTGGCGCGAATGTAATCGACGACCGGCAATTCGGCGCGGTCGAGCCCGGCGACAGTCGCGCCATAGGCTTTGCGGCTCGGGCGCGAAGCGGATCTTGCGAGGCAGGACCGGAACAACGCCGCAGTCGCGACCGAGCCGGACATGCCAGTCGAGCAGCTCGGGCAACATTGCTACGGCCATATGGGCGTCGATGTGGGTTGGCTCGATTCCGGCCGCCTGTGCGCGCTCGATCTGCGGGCGCAACTCGGCTTCCGCGGCCTCCGGCACCAAATGCCGGCGCAAGCTCGCGACATCGCGCCAGAGGAAGCCATCCTCATCGATCAGCCCCGACGCCTGGCTCACCGTTGAAATCGGCGCCCAGCGATAGTGCTGCCATTCGCTGGTCAACGTCAGATGCACGCCCAAGTCGAGTCCCGGATCGGCCGCGGCGGCTTCCGCGATTTCGCGAAACCATGGGCACGGCACCATGACCGAGCCACATGTGACAAAGCCATTCTCGGCGAGGTCGAGGAACCCCGCGGTTTGCGCCGTGGCACATTCCGATGTCGTCGATATGCAAGATCACGGCGCGTTTCACGCCCAGCGACTGAGCCAAGATCATGACCGAGGTTACTATGACCACTCGGATCGCCAAAGGTCGAGGTCGCCGCACTCAGCGACCGGAGCAAAAGCCCTGCCCAAGCGCGAAGTCAGGTCTGGCCGCCGCGGTTGCCCTGGATCCCTGTTTTCCGCGCAGGCGGTGTCAGGCTGTCTTCGCTCGGGCGCGGCTGAGCGTTCGCCGCCATTTAGCGCGCAGCGCGCCCGGCCGCTCGGGGTAGCGTTCGTCGAGAAACCCCGCCGAAACCACCCGGTCCGTCCGAAAGCTTCGGAAGTCCTGGCGCAGTTCACACCAGGCGATCAGGTGGCGGACCGTCTCCATGTAGCCCACCGTCACCGGCCAAACGATGCGCTCACTCTCGCGGCCCTGTTCGTCGCGATAACGCAGCCTGATTTTCCGGCCTGCGTGAATCTGCGCGCGCACCCGCGCCATGTTGAGGCCGTCGGTCGCGAGACTTCGCGCGGGCGGCATGTCAGTCACCGGCTCGAATACGAAAGGCCGAAGCCGTTCCGGTACGACGGCGCCGATTTTGGCGATCAGATCCTGAGCCGCCCGCGCCAGTTCCGCATCGCTGTGGCGCGCCACCCATTGGGCTCCCAGCACGGCCGCTTCGATCTCGTCGGGGGTCAGCATAAGAGGCGGCAGGTCCAGCCCCGGCCGCAGCACATAGCCGACGCCGGCCTCGCCCCTGACTGGTACTCGCTGGCCGATGAGGTCGGCGATGTCGCGATAGACGGTCCGCTTGGAGGTCCCCAGTTCGCTGGCAAGTGCCTCGGCGCTTATCGGTTTAGGCGTGCGCCGCAGGATCTGAATAATTTGAAAGAGCCGGTCGGCGGGTCTCATAGGCCATCATTGCCCAACAATGCTGACAGCATGGTGGCAGCAGGGTAGCTGGCGCGGGCACAATTCGTAACCAAATTTACTCATCGGCTGGCGACGGAGTGGCGGTGACCGGGGCCAGGACGACCAGCATCGGATCGTCAAGACCCGTCGAATTTCGAAAGCTTGCGGGGGTCTTTCCGCGCAATAATGCGGGATAGGATTCGAAAATGAGCGAAGCCAAAAACCTGTTTCCACTTTTGCAGCAAGCAGCCGATCCCGGCATCGTCGACGCCATCGAGAAGCTGGTGCGCGATGCGCCTGACCGCGACCTCTGCCGGATCAACGTACTGGACTTCGCGGCCAAGAGAGCTCTCGACGAAGAGAAATCGATCGCGGCCTTTCTCCACGCCGCGCGGCTCGGCCTCTTCGAGCTCTCATGGAATGTGCTGTGCCCGAGCTGCGGCGGCGTGCTCGACGCCGGCACGACATTGAGGAGCGTGAACCGCGGGGAGTACCATTGTGCCTGGTGCGCGGCCGGTTATGAGCCGATCCTCGACGAGATCGTCGAGGTAACGTTCACAGTCAACCGGCGGGTGCGCCGGATCGCGGCGCATGATCCGAACGAGCTTCCGTTCGCGGAGTACTTTCGCCAGGTGTTCTGGAGTTCGGCGATCGATCTGCCGGAAAATCTCGCTCAGGTGATCGAGGAGATAACACTCGACACGGTCGAGCTTCCTCCCGGCGAGAAGGCCCTGCTTTCGCTGCAATTGCCGTCTCAGCTCGTGGTCCTTCTCGACCCGGTCACCCATATGACCCAATTCCTCGAGGTCAAGGGCGAGCCGACCCGCGAGCGCCAGAGCCTTTCGCTGCTGTTCGACAGGGTACGCCCGACGACGGAGACGATCGAGCTGAGCCCGGGACCGCTGCGCCTGTCGCTCGAAAATCGCACTGATACCCGCGTATTGCCCGGGCTATGGGTGGCGACAGAAGGGCTCAACAAGCTGCTGAGCCGGCGTAAGCCCTTCCTGACTGCAAAGAGGCTGCTGACCAACCAGGTCTTTCGCGATCTCTACGGCGCCGACACCATCGACGTCGATCAGCGCCTCAAGATCACTAGTCTGACATTCCTCTTCACCGACCTCAGAGGTTCCACCGAGCTCTATGAGCGGGTGGGTGACCTGGTCGCCTTCGACCTCGTCCGGGCGCATTTCGAGGTTCTCAACGACATTATCGCCACCGAGGCCGGGGCCGTGGTCAAGACCAGCGGCGATGCGGTGATGGCGACCTTTTCGACAGCCGATCGGGCCGTCGCCGCGGCGCTGCGCATGCGAGATGCGATGCACGACTTCAAGAATGGGGGCAGCGGCGACGGGCTGTTCCTCAAAATCGGCATCCACGAGGGACCGTGCCTGGCCGTCATGCTCGACAAGCGTCAGGACTATTTCGGTCGAACCGTCAACATCGCCGCGCGGGTGCAGGATCTGGCCGATTCGCGCTCGATCCTGGCGACCGGGTCGGTCGTCAACCATCCCGGAGCTTGCAACCTGCTCGAAACCAGCGGGCTGACACCAGTCCCGCATCGACGTGCGCTGCGCGGCGTCGCCGAAGAGATGGCCGTCTACGAGATCCCCTGACGATGGCGCGCAGCCGTCTAGCTAGGATTGTGAGATGAGCGAAGCTGGCAATCTGTTCACGCTTTTGCGGCAGTCGGCCGATCCCGAAGCTGCCGGGGCGATCGAGGAGCTGGTGCGGGACGCGCCCGACCGTGACCTCTGCCGCGTCAATGTGATCGATTTCGCGCGTCAAGCCAGGGTCGACGAGGAGCGCGCCGTCGCCGCCTTCCTGCATGCCGCGCGCCTCGGGCTCTTCGAGCTGTCGTGGAACGTGCTGTGCCCCGGCTGCGGCGGCGTCCTCGATACCAGCACGACGTTGAAGAGCGTCAACAAAGAGGAGTACGACTGCGCGCTGTGCGCGGCCGGTTATCGGCCGACGCTCGACGAAATGGTCGAGGTCACGTTCACGGTCAGCCGGCGGGTGCGCAGGATCAACGCGCACGATCCGCACGAGCTTCCCTTCGCCGAGTATTTTCGTCAGATCTTTTGGGGCTCGGGCATTGATGTTCCGGACGATTTCGAGCAGCTGGTCGAGGAGATAGTTCTCGACCAGATCGAGCTCCCGCCCGGTGAAAAGGCGCTGCTGTCACTGCAGCTGCCTGCGGACTTCGTCATCGTCATGGACCCGGTGACGCACGGGACGCAGTTCCTCGACGTCAAGGGCGAGCCGACGCGCGAGCGGCAAAACCTCTCGCTCGTCTTCGACAAATTGCGCGCGCCGACCGGCACCGTGACCTTGCATCCGGGACCGCTGCGCCTCTCGCTCGAAAACCGCACCGACACGCGGCTGCTACCAGGCCTGTGGATCGCAGGGGACAAGCTTCATGAGCTGCTCGGCAGACGCCGGCCATTCCTGACGGCAAAACGACTGCTGACAAACCAAGTCTTCCGAGACATTTACGGAACCGACACGATCGACGTCGAGCAGCGGCTCAAGATCACCAGCCTGACGTTCCTGTTCACCGACCTCAAGGGCTCGACCGAGCTTTACGAGCGGGTCGGCGACCTGGTCGCCTTCGATCTGGTCAAAGCGCATTTCCGCGTGCTCAACGAGATCGTTGCCGCCGAGGCCGGCGCTGTCGTCAAGACCATCGGCGACGCCGTGATGGCTACCTTCCCGACCCCCAACCGGGCGGTCGCCGCCGCATTGCGCATGCGGGAGGCCATGCGCGACCTCAATGACGGGCACCGCCGCGAGGATTTGTTGTTGAAGATCGGCATCCATGAAGGACCTTGTCTCGCGGTCGTGCTCAACGACCGGCAGGATTATTTCGGGACGACCGTGAACATCGCCGCGCGGGTCCAGGCGCTGGCGGATTCACGCGCGATCCTGGCGACCCGCTCGGTCGTGACGGACCCGCAGGCCACCGCTTTGCTCGAAACAAGCGGGCTCAAGCCGGTATCGCAGAGCCGCGCCCTGCGCGGCATCGCAGACGAAGTCGCCGTTTACGAGATCCCCTGACCGGTGATGACGTCTTTTTGAACCACACCGGTTACAATCTGACGGGGGCCATCGGATGCCCCGGAGCGGGGGGTAGGAATGTCGAGCAAACGCCTCATAGTCTGCTGTGACGGTACCTGGAACGATGCCGATTCCGCCGGCGAGTTCACAAATGTCGTGCGTATGGCGCGGGCAATTCTGCCGACCGATGTCCGAGGCGGACGGGAGACCGCTCAGATCGTTTATTACCAGTCCGGCGTTGGCACAGGCGCAGATCTGATCCAGCGCGTGCTCGGCGGCAGTGTCGGACTGGGATTGTCGCGCAACGTTCGCGATGCCTACGGCTTTATAGCGGCCAATTATTGCCCAGAGGACGAGATTTTTCTTTTCGGCTTTTCCCGAGGGGCTTACACGGCCCGCAGCGTGGCCGGTCTGATCGGATACGCGGGCCTATTGCAAAAAGGCGACATGGACGATTTCGCCGTGGTTTGGGAGGGATACCGACTAAAGGATCAGCCGGGCCAACCCGACGTGCTTGTCCATTTTCCGCTTCGGCACAAGGACGTCCCGATAAAATGCATCGGCGTTTGGGATACTGTCGGCGAGCTGGGAATTCCAGGGCATCTCGACGAGATTTTCACCCAGTTCTACCAATTCCACGACACGACACTGGGACCGCGTGTCGAAAATGCCTTTCACGCGCTGGCCTTGGATGAGCGGCGGTCCGATTTTGCGCCTACGCTATGGGTTCAGTCGCCCGACGCTCGAACCCGGGGTAACCAGAAGCTGCTCCAGGTGTGGTTCCCCGGGGTGCACTCGAATGTCGGGGGCGGCTATCAGGAGCACGGCCTCTCGGACGTAGCGTTGGCGTGGATGGCGAGCCAGGCGGAGCCGCTATTGGCCCTGAACGATGAATACCTCAGGACGAGACAGGACCGCCGCAATGGCTGGGGCCTCGGCAGGATTTACGATTCCGCGGCTGGCGCCTGGAAACTGCGAGGTACGACGGTTCGGCGACCTTTCATGACGCAGCAGCAGAGCTCGACCTTCGAAGGAATTCATCCGAGTGTCGCGGACCGCCGGAAGCCTGGTGCGGCCAGCGTGCCCAAGCCTTATGACTGCCCCGGCCTGGAGGGCATCGACGTTGGCGCCAAGCTCGTGGAGCTCGGCGCCTTGGAGCAACAACTCAGGTGGACAGCAGCGCAGGTGGGTGTCTCCCCGGCCCCGCAAGAGCCGCCGCTCCCTCGGCCCACGTTCCTCAATCGACTCCTCAAGGACCTCGGCGGCAGCTGATAGCAGCGAGACGACAGCACACTCATACATCCAAATTGGCGACGCTGAGTGCGTTGGTTTGGATGAAGTCGCGGCGCGGTTCGACGAGGTCGCCCATCAGGGTCGAGAAGGTTTCCTCGGCCGAGTCGGCGTGGCTGATCTTGACCTGTAATAGCGAACGGATCTCCGGGTCGAGCGTCGTCTCCCACAATTGCTCCGGGTTCATCTCGCCCAAGCCTTTGTAGCGCTGCACGTCGATGCCGCGGCGGCCCAATTCCATGACCGCCTCGACAAGGCTGACGGGACCGGTGATCGGCCAGGTCTTGTCGCGTGCGGCGAGGGTCCCGGAGCGGTCGTAGACTTCGCGCAGCCGAGCAACGTCTCCGTCGAGCCGGCGCGCTTCGGCACTGCGCAGCAATGCCGCATCGATCAGGCGGCGCTCGTCGACACCCTGGTGAGTGCGGCTCAGTACCAGGCCTTCGCCGGCAATGACCTCGCCCTGCCAGTTGCGCTCGTGCTCGGGGGCCAGGCGGTTGAGCCGCTCGGCGGTCAAATGAGCCGCTTCGATGGCGCGGTTCGGGTCCGCCAGCAGCGTGGCCGACAACGCCCCGGCAATTGCCGCCTGCTCGGCGACCTCGACACTGCCGACCTTGCCGGCCAATGGCTGAAGCCAGCGCCGGTGCACGCGCGCCTGCTCCAGTAAATCGCGCAAATCGTTGCCGGCGCGCTCGACCCCGTCATGTTGGGTGAAGACCGAATCCCTCAGTGCCGCGTCGATGCAATACGCTTCGAGCGCCGCGTCGTCCTTCAGATAGACGGCCTTGGCATTGCCGCGCTGCAGGCGATAGAGCGGCGGCTGCGCGATGTAGAGAAACCCCTTGTCGATCAGGCTCGCCATCTGGCGGAAGAAGAAGGTCAACAAGAGGGTGCGGATGTGGCTGCCGTCGACATCGGCGTCGGTCATGATGATGATGCGGTGATAGCGCGCCTTCTCGGGGTCGAAATCCTCGAGGCCGATCCCGGTGCCGAGCGCGGCGATCAATGTGCCGATCTCGGCCGAGCTCAGCATCTTGTCGAAGCGCGCCCGCTCGACATTGAGGATCTTGCCCTTCAACGGAAGGATCGCCTGAAAGCGCCGGTCGCGGCCTTGCTTGGCCGAGCCGCCGGCGCTGTCGCCCTCGACGATGAAGAGCTCGCTCTTCGCCGGATCCCGCTCCTGGCAATCGGCGAGCTTGCCCGGCAGATTGGCGATGTCGAGCGCCCCCTTGCGCCGGGTCAGATCGCGCGCCTTGCGCGCCGCCTCGCGGGCAGCGGCCGCCTCGACGACCTTGGCGACCACCTTCTTGGCGTCGGCCGGATGCTCCTCGAACCATTGCGTCAGCTTGTCGGCGACGATGCCTTCGATGATCGGCCGAACCTCGGAGGAGACCAGCTTGTCCTTGGTCTGCGACGAAAATTTCGGGTCGGGCACCTTTGCCGACAGGATGCAGGTCAGGCCCTCCCGCATGTCCTCGCCCGACAAGGTCACCTTCTCCTTTTTGGCAATGCCGCTGTCGTTGGCGTAGGCGTTGACGGTGCGGGTCAATGCCGCGCGAAAGCCGGCGAGATGCGTGCCGCCGTCGCGCTGCGGGATGTTGTTGGTAAAACAGAACATCGTCTCGTGGTAGCTGTCGGTCCACTCCATCGAGACCTCGAGCACGATGCCGTCGCGCTCGCCGCGGATCACGATAGGCGGCGACAGTGCCTGCTTCGAGCGGTCGAGATAGCGAACGAAGGCCTCGAGCCCGCCCTCGAAATGCAATGTGACGGTCTTCGGCTCAACCCCGCGCAGATCGCCGAGTATGAGGGTGACCCCGCTGTTCAGAAAGGCGAGCTCGCGTAGGCGGTGCTCCAACGTCGCAAAGTCGAACTCGGTCTTGCTGAAGGTCTCGGTGCTCGGCAGGAAAGTGATCTCGGTACCGGTGGTGTGACCCTCGCGGTTCGATCCGGCCGGCCAGGCCGGCGCGGGTCCTATCTCGGCGAGCGGCGCCTCCGGGACACCGTCGCGGAACCGCACGAACCATTCCGACCCGCCGCGGAATATACGCAGATCGAGCCTGGCGGACAGGCCGTTGACGACGGAGACGCCGACCCCGTGCAGCCCGCCCGAGACTTTGTAGGCATTCTGATTGAATTTTCCGCCGGCATGGAGGTGGGTCATGATGACCTCGGCAGCGGAAACGCCCTCCTCGTCGTGGATGCCGACGGGGATGCCGCGGCCGTTGTCCGTGACGGTAACGGAGCCATCGGCGTTCAGGGTAACGGTGACCGTGTCGCAGTAGCCGGCGAGCGCCTCGTCGATCGAATTGTCGACGACCTCGTATACCATGTGATGCAGGCCGGAGCCGTCATCGGTGTCGCCGATATACATTCCCGGCCGCTTGCGCACCGCGTCAAGGCCGCGCAGCACCTCGATCGATTGCTCGTTATAGGTCGCATCCTCGCCATTGGCAGCGCCGTTCGCAGCGGCAGCGGTGTCAGCCGGCGGCAAGCCGGCATTCGCCGCGCGCTTCGGTGCGGTAGCGCCTAATGGGCCGAGGGGATCGGACGCAGAGATGTTCGCCATGTCCTTCTTGTTTGAAGTTTTAGGATTTAGGGGGTGGTGGAGGCCAGCTGCCCATCGCGCACCGAGATAAACTGGGCCTCGCGCCGCAATGGCGCGAACAGCGCCTCGTCGGTGCCGGTTAGCCAGGCTTGCCCGTCGAGCCGGAGCAACGCATCGAACAAAGCCGCACGCCGGCTCGCGTCAAGATGTGCGGCAATTTCGTCTAGCAGCAGCAGCGGCGGCTCACCGCGTACCGCCCGTTGCAGCCTCGCATGAGCGAGGAGGATGGAGATCAGCAAGGCCTTCTGCTCGCCGGTCGAGGCCAGCGCGGCCGCAATTCCTTTCTCTGCCAAACTGACATGCAGATCGGAGCGATGCGGCCCGAACAGAGTTGCGCCGGCCTCCGCGTCGCCCTGCCGATTGCCGGCGAGCAGCGCGGCGAATTGTGCCTCGGCGGCCAGCGCCGGCATTGTTCCGAGCCAATCCTCGACGGTGCCGGCGAGGGTCAGCCGGGCGCGTGGAAACGGGCCGTCGGCCTCGCCGCAAACGCGGTCGAGCCGCTGCACCGCCTCGCGGCGCCCCGCCGCTACCGCTACGCCTTGCTCGGCCATGACCTCTTCGAGCGCGGTTAACCACGTCGGGTCTCTCGGGCCGTCGCGCAGCAGCCGCGAGCGTTCGCGCAGCGCCTGCTCATAGGCCGCAACGCGCGAGGCGTGCGCCGGGTCAAGGCCGAGCACGAGCCGATCGAGAAAGCGACGCCGTCCGCCGGGTCCTTCCACAAACAGCCGGTCCATCGACGGGGTCAGCCATAGGACCCCGAGCCGCTCACCCAGCCTCGCCTGGCCGCGCGCCGGCTCGCCGTCGATGCGCACGACCCGCCGTTCTCCGGCCGTCGCGTCGTGACCGGTGCCGACGCGCAGAGTGCCGCGGCATGTCGCGACGACCGCGGCGACAGCCCAGCCGTGAGTAGGGCCCGGATCATCGGCACCGGGCCGACGATCGATCTCGGCCAACCTGGCGCCGCGCAGCCCACGGCCGGGTGCCAGAAAAGACATCGCCTCCAGCAGATTGGTCTTGCCGGCGCCGTTGGCGCCGGTCAAGACTACCGGCGCGGTATCGAGCGTGAGCCTAGCTTCGCGATAATTGCGGAAATCGGTCAGCACCAGCCGCGTCACACCGACGCAAGCCGCCGCGGCACGGGCATCGGCCAGAGCTTCCTGTGCCTCGGTAAACATTTGAATCATATGGGGTCTGAGGCGGCCGTTTGCCAGCATCCCGCGTCGTTGCGCCAAGCTCCGAGCTTCACACCGCCAGCTGCCCCTCACCCTCCCGCGATAGGCGTCCCTCCCTCGCCCCGCATGCGCGGAGAGGGGCCTTCTTGCCGTCGAGCGCCAAGTCAAACCCGCATCGGCATCAACACGTAAAGGGCACTCGCGTCGGCGCTGTCGCGCACGATTGTCGGCGAACCAGCATCCGACATGACGAATTGCGCGCCCTCGCCGTCGATCTGCTCGGCGATGTCCAGAAGGTATCGGGAGTTGAAACCGATCTCGAGCGGGCTCGCGGCATAGCGCACCTCGAGCTCCTCGACGGCGGTGCCGTTTTCGGGGCTCGTCGCCGAGACGACGAGGCTGCCCTTTTCGATCGCCAGCTTAACTGCGCGGCTCTTTTCGGTGGAGATCGTCGAGACTCGGTCCACCGCCTCGGCGAAGGATTTGCACTCGACCTCGAGAATCTTGTCGTTGTTCGAGGGGATCACGCGATCGTAATCGGGGAAGGTACCGTCGATCAGTTTCGAGGTCAGCGCCGCCTCGCCGATAGCGAGGCGGATCTTTGTGTCGCTAAGGCCGATCTGCACCTCGTCCTCACTCTCCTCGACGAGCTTTCTCAGTTCGAGCACCGTCTTGCGTGGGATGATGATGCCCGGCATCCCCGCGGCACCCTCGGGCAATATCATCTCCATCCGGGCGAGCCGATGGCCGTCGGTGGCAACGGCGCGGATCACCGGCACCTCGTCGGCCTTTGTTGCGTGGAGATAGATTCCGTTCAGATAATAACGGGTTTCCTCGGTCGAAATGGCGAATCGGGTCCGGTCGACCAGGGTCCGCAACTCTGTCGCCGAAAGCGAGAAGTTGTAGGGCAATTCGCCGCTTGCCATCAGCGGATAGTCCTCCGGCGGCAAGCAGGCAAGGGTGAAAGTCGAGCGGCCGGAACGCAGCACGAGTGCATTGCGCTCGCCGCTCGTCTCGATTTCGATCTGCGAGCCCTCGCGCAGCTTGCGGACGATATCGTAGAGGGTATGCGCCGGCGCAGTGGTACGGCCTTCTCGCTCGATTTGGCCAGCGACCCGCTCGACGATCTCCAGATCCATATCGGTGGCGCTCAGCGCCAGCCTGCCTGGTTCGGCGCGCAGCAATACATTCGACAGTATCGGGATCGTCGTCCGCCGCTCTACGACGCTCTGTACGTGGCTCAACGCTTTGAGGAAGGCCGCCCGTTCGATGGTTAGTTTCATGTTGACTACACAGAAGTTGCCGTCCTGGCGCTGACCCGCCCTCGGCTGGTGCCGCCGGGACGCTCAGTGCCCCCGCCGCCTCATTCCGGCTAGACGGGGCAGCATCATACCACGACAGGCCGTCCGGCTCGCCACCCGCTTTTTACGGCGGACGGCTTCCGGACGCTCAGCCCTGCAGCATCCGGCGCAGCAGTTCGACATCCTCGGCGAGCGACGGATCGGTGCGCATCAGTTCTTCGATCTTGCGCACCGCGTGCATCACCGTGGTGTGATCGCGGCCCCCGAATTTGCGGCCGATTTGCGGCAGCGAACGCGTGGTCAGCTGCTTGGCGAGATACATCGCGACCTGTCGCGGGCGGGCGACCGCGCGGGCCCGACGATCTGAAGTCATCTCGCCTAATTTTATGTTGAAATGTTCGGCCACCTTTCTCTGGATCTCATCGATCGTCACCCGCCGCTCGTGAGAGCGAAGCAGATCGTGGAGCACCTCCTGCACACTTTCGAGGGTAATATCGCGCCCGACCAGCTGGACGTGAGCGGCGATGCGGTTCAACGCTCCCTCGAGCTCCCGGACGTTCGAGGTGATCTTGTGGGCGAGAAACTCCATCACCTTGGGCGGGATTCTAAGACCGCCTTGCTCGGCCTTCGACTGCAAAATCCCAAGGCGCAACTCATAGGTCGTCGGGTGGAGATCGGCGACGAGCCCCCAGCCGAGCCGCGAGCGCATACGCTCTTCCATACCTTCGAGGTCGGAGGGCGATTTGTCGGCAGAGATCACGATCTGCCGATTCTCGTCAACCAGCGCATTAAAGGTATGAAAGAATTCTTCCTGCGTCGATTCCTTGCCGCTAATAAATTGCACATCATCGATCATCAATAGATCGACCGAGCGGAATTGTTCCTTGAAGTCCATGGTCGACTTGTAGCGCAATGCTCGGATGAACTGATACATGAACTTCTCGGCAGAAAGATAGATTATCTTGCGGCCGCAGGCATGCTTGCGGACGTGCCAGGCTACGGCGTGCATCAGGTGCGTCTTGCCGAGGCCGACCCCACCGTAGAGAAACAGCGGATTGAACGGCACAGTGTGTCTCGGGCAGGCGCAAGCCTCGGCGACGCGCCGCGCCGCGGCGTGGGCCAGCTCATTGGGCTTCCCGACGACGAAATTCTCGAAAATGAAGCGGTGGTCGAGAGCCAAGAGCTGCGCCCTATCGTCACCGATTTCGAATGGTGGAACGGGTCCAACGAGAGCAGGCGAGGGCAGGGCGTGTTCCGTGTCGTCCTCCGGGCCGGCGAGATGGTTGCCGTTTGCCGGCTTCTCGGCCACGGCGACGACGATAGAGAGGCGCCTTACCCGTTCGTTCTCCGCCTGCCACAGGGCGAGAAGCCGGTCAGCGTAGTGGATCGAGACCCAGTCGCGCAAAAACCGAGTAGGCGCCGCAATGACCGCCTGTCCGCTTTCGACTTGCTCCAAGTTCATCGGTTGCAGCCAGTTGCGGTAGGCGTCCTCGCCGACTTCCGCCCTGAGCTGACCGAGAACCTCGATCCACTCCGCCTCGCCCGTCGTCATTGTGCTGGCCGCATTCTTCTCGTGAACCGCTTGCGCCACCCTCTATCCCCCTCAATAGAACGGCACTTCCGGTGCCTTTCGGAAAAACATTCCCTTCTGCAGAAACGCCAGCTCCCGGCTCTGCCACACCACTCTATACGGAAAGAGACGCCCTCCCTGCAGTCATGTTGCGATCGGTTAACTGTCAAGCTCCTGACGTTTTCTTGACGATCACCGACATTTACACGGCTTTCCCGTATTTCTGGGCGCCGTTATTTTGGAGTTTACCTTTATGTCGGATTAGTGGCAACGGGACCGAACAAGGAACGGGAGGGAGATTTTCCTCCCTGCAGGCCCCGGGCGTTGGTCCGCCTACGAAAGCCGACCGGGCTCCCAGCTGCGGCATTCCGCCGCACGATCGAGCGGCGGAGTTTTCCCCTTACAGCGCGTTTACGCGCGTCGCCAGCCGCGACAACTTCCGCGAAACCGTGTTCTTGTGAAGGACGCCCTTAGTTATCGCCCGATGCAGCTCCGGTTGAGCCAGCCGCAAGGCCCATTGCGCTGCGGTTTTGTCACCTGTCGCGATTGCCGTCTCGACCTTTTTCACAAAGGTGCGCACACGGCTCGCCCGCGCGCGGTTGATCGCCGTACGCTTGGCCGTCTGCCGAATGCGCTTCTCTGCTGATTTATGGTTAGCCATGCAGTTCGCCCTGCATCAGGGGAAAGCGCTTATATCGGGACCTGCTCGGTGACGTCAACAGCGTGCGCCTGGCTGTGACCATCCGGCATACAGGCGTTGATCGTCGATCCGCAGCAGGGAGATCGTCGGGGCGGCGGCGCGGCCTTGTGGCGAAATATTCACTCCTGCGCTACTAAATCGGCGAGAAGGCGCCATCCGGGGTGGAGCATGTCGGTGTCGAGCGGCCGGCGCAGAATATTGCAGCAACTGCTTGCCGTTAGCGCGGCAATCGGATCGGGTGTCGGCCGCGCGGCGGCGCAACCGGCGGGAAGAGGGGCGCTGCCGCTGCGGCAGCAGCCGACGGTTGTTATCGATCCCGGGCATGGCGGGGTAGACCCCGGCGCGATCAGCCCCGATGGGATCTACGAAAAGAACATCGTTTTGCCGATCGCGTGGGATTTTGCACGCCAACTCGCCGCGACCCGGCGCTATCGCGTCGTGCTGACACGCAGCGTCGACGAGTTCATTCCGTTGCGCGACCGGGTCGACCGCGCCCGGGCATGGCACGCCGATCTATTCCTGTCGATCCACGCCGATACGCTACCTGACCCGGGACTGCGGGGTTTGTCGGTATTTACCTTGTCGACGCAGGCCTCGGACCGCGAAGCCGCCGCGCTCGCCGTCAGCGAGAACAGATCCGACCTGGTCGGCGGCATCAAGCTGTCGCGGCAGCCGCGCGAGGTTGGCGGCATCTTGATGGATCTCACCCGCCGCCAGACCGGCAATCTGTCAATTGCGCTCGCCCGCGCACTCGTCGATCAGCTGGCCCGCGAGGCCGCTCTGCTCGATAATCCGCAGCGCTCGGC
>Ga0207693_10002179_pt1 | contig 17070 bp, 13 predicted proteins | sample LARL81metaG_FD_184347 | JGI IMG/M metagenome (GOLD analysis project Ga0207693, IMG submission 184347) | Corn, switchgrass and miscanthus rhizosphere microbial communities from Kellogg Biological Station, Michigan, USA - LAR L8-1 metaG... | ecosystem: Host-associated > Plants > Roots >...
GTCAAAAACGCATGCCACGCCGCCACGGCAGACAGGCTGATCACCAATCATGATGTTGATTCGGCCAGGGTTGATGGCGATTCCCGACCGTCCCACGGCGGCTAGAATCCGTCCCCAGTTCGGATCGGCCCCTGCCCAGGCGGTCTTCACCAAAAGAGAATGCGCCACGGTCCGGGCGATCTGACGCGCTTCCTGCCGATTCTTGGCTTGTTCAATTGAAAGCCGAATTACGTGCTCGACCCCCTCACCGTCCGCCACGATCTGTTCCGCCAGGGATTGACAGACTTGCTGCAACCCGCTGAGGAAAAGTGGCTTGGCTGGGTCGTTTAAATGCATACCGCTGTGGCCGCTTGCCAGAAGCAATACGGTGTCGTTGGTGGAGGTGTCACCGTCAATCGAAATAGCGTTGAATGTGTCTTCGCAAGCGTGCCGCAAGGATCGCTTTAGTTCCGCCGGAGTGGCAACAATATCGCTGAAGAGATAGACCAGCATCGTGGCCATTTGGGGGTGAATCATGCCGGCACCCTTTGCGATTCCAAGCAATTTGACCATCAACTTTCCCAAACGAAACTCTGCAGACGCAAATTTGGGTCGTTTGTCGGTAGTCATGATTGCGTGCGCGAAACTTGTAACACCCTGCTCAGTAGCTGCTCGGAGACCTACAACTTCAGGAAGGCGCGAAATAATCTTATCTACCGGCAACCGAACACCAATGATGCCAGTGGATGACGGAAAAACCTGGGTCTGCGGTACGCCCAGCAATTTGCCTACTTCACGACAGACTTGCCGGCACGCTTGTATTCCCGATTTTCCAGTGGCGCAGTTCGCGTTTCCTGAATTCACAATGACAGCGCGAATCTGCCCTCTGCTGGAAGCCAAAGATGCACGACCCACCACTAGTGGCGCGGCGACCACACGGTTTCTGGTAAACAAAGCCGCTGCAGCCGTTCCCGGACTAGCCTCGACCAAGGCCAGATCAGGGCGGCCACTAGCCTTAATTCCAGCGCAAGCCGAAGCAAAGCTGAAGCCTGCTGGTAAGGAAACCTGATCTGTTAGCAGGCTGTGAGTTTTGGAGCGAGAACGAGCTTTCATACTCCGATCTTCACCAGCCAATTCGTGGGCTGAGGAAGAATCGCGAATTTTGGCAGTTCGCCGCGGACCATGGCTACCTCATCGCAACAATGAAAACGAGGACAGACGCAACAGTCTTTGTGGATTTTGTCAGGTAAGTCTTCGCGTTGCGCTATGCTGAATCCCAGGCGGGCAAAGAATTCCGGAATACGCGTGAAGAGACAAATAGAACTGACACTATGCTTGTCGGCCTGCGCCAATAAGGCGTTGATCAGCCGCTCGCCGCCTCCGGCACCCTGGCGGGTGGGATCTACGGTTATGGATCGAATCTCCGCCAGGTGAGGCCCGTAAAGATGAAGAGCGCCACATCCGACGATCTCGCCGTGATGCTCGAGGACAACGAAATCCCGGACATTTTCGCAGACTTCGGCGAAAGTGCGGGGCAACAGAGTTCCGTCGCCGGAATATGCCGCAATCAGATTGTGTATCGCCTCGGCGTCGGGCAGGAGGGCTTCACGCGTGCGCATGGGCGTCCTCCCGAATGGCTTCCACTTTTTTTCTGGCGTCGGCGATGGCCTGTCGGACTCGCGCCGGGGCCGTGCCACCCGGAACATCGTGAATACCGAGCACCGCTTGAAGACTGAGGCAGGAAAAGAAATCCTGATCGAACGCTGAATTCAACTGGCGCAAATCCTCGAGTGGAAGGTCTGCAAGCTCACAATTTTTTTGAAGGCAGAGTTGCACCGCTTTGCCAATCTGCTCGTGAGCCAGGCGAAAAGGAACTCCATGCCGCACCAGGTAGGTGGCGCCGGCCCAGGCGTTCATGAATCCGGTCTGCGCTGCATGATCCATTCGATCGAGCTTGAATTCCACTGATTTCATCCAACCGGATACCAGTGGTAAAAGCGAAAGCACGGTCTCGGCAGCATCGAACAGAGGTTGCTGAGTTTCCTGCAAATCTTTGTTATAGGCCAACGGCAGACCCTTCAGCGTGATCAGTAAAGCTGTTGCGTCAGCAATAATTCGGGCCGCTTTTCCGCGAGTTAGTTCCAGTAAATCGGCATTCATCTTTTGCGGCATCGCACTGCTACCGGTCGAAAATGTTTCCGGAAGGCGAACAAATCCATACTCCTGAGTAGAGAACAAAATCATTTCTTCCGCCCACCGGCTGAGGTGTACAGCCAGCATGGATAGGACGTTTACAAATTCCAGAACGAAATCACGATCGCTGGTAGCATCGAGGCTGTTTGCCGTAGGAGCGTCAAAGCCAAGCTCGGCAGCCATGACGCGGCGATCCAACGGCAATGTAGCGCCAGCAACCGCGCCCGATCCCAATGGGGAGAAATTCAGTCGCTTGCGGCAATCAACGAGGCGTTCGGCGTCTCGTAAAAACATTTCGACATAGGCAAGCAGCCAATGCCCGATCAGTACGGGCTCGGCGCGTTGCAAGTGGGTGTATGCGGGCATGGCGGAACTGCCAGCCCTCTCTGCCTGGTCGAGAAAAGCGTAGAGACAATCGGCAAGGTCAGATCTTTGCTGATCGATGGCGGCACGAACATAGAGCCGGAGATCGGTCGCAATCTGTTCATTACGGCTACGCCCGCTGTGTAACTTATAGCCGACGTCTCCGATGAGGGCGACCAATTGCTTCTCCACGAAATGGTGCACATCTTCAGCCTCACGATCGTCCAGAAAATGTGGTTCGGAGGTGGCTTTGGCACCTATCTGGTCTAAACCCTGAAGAATCGAGATTAACTCGCTCGAAGACAATATTCCTGCACTCTTCAACGCCCCCGCATGGGCCCGGCTGGCGGCAAGCTCCTCCCGAAGCAGCCGCTTATCGAATTCAAAGGACCGCTGCCATTGCTCGAAGTCAGGATCGAGCGGCTGACGGAAGCGACCCGACCACATCTTCATCGAGATACCTCCGTTTTCGCCACCTCTGACTTCGAGGCTTCCGCCAGTTTGCGGGCACGGGATCGGGAAGGCAGTCCGAGGATTCGAATGAAGCCCTCGGCGTCTTTTTGATCGTAGCTGTCGTCCATGGTGAAAGATGACAGATCGGTACGGTAAAGCGAATTCTCCGAGTGGCGGCTAACCACGGACACATTGCCCTTGTAGAGCGAGAGCGTCACTGTGCCAGTCACATCGCGCTGGGTGTTCTCGACAAATGCGTCGAGGGCTTCGCGCAAGGGCGTGAACCAGAGACCGTAATATGCGAGCTCGGCATATTTCAAGCCCACGTGCTGCTTGAAGTGCGTGACGTCCCGTTCCAAACATAAGGCTTCAAGTTCACGATGAGCGGCAATCAACAGAGTTCCACCCGGCGTTTCGTAACACCCGCGAGATTTAATGCCGACAAAGCGGTTTTCGACAAGATCAATGCGGCCAACGGCATTGCGGCCTCCGATTTCGTTCAGCAACTCAACCAGCGATACCGCATCGAGGTTCATTCGGTTCACTGAAGCTGGAACGCCCCGTTCGAAACCGATTACCACTTGTTCTTCACGGTCGGGCGCGTCCTGGGGAGAACGAGTCATCTGCCAAGTGGTGGCCAGGGGAGCATTGCCCGCATCTTCCAGTTCCCCGCCCTCGTGGCTGATATGCCATAGATTCCGGTCGCGACTGTGAATCTTCTCCCGACTGGCGGACACGGAAATTCCACGCTTTTCGGCATAGTCGAGACAGTCTTCACGAGATTTCAAAGTCCACTCCCGCCACGGCGCGATAATCTTCAAATCTGGCGCTAGTGCCTGGTAGGTGAGCTCGAAGCGGACCTGGTCATTCCCCTTGCCGGTGCATCCATGGGCAACGGCGGTTGCCCCTTCGCGCAATGCCACTTCGACCTGATGCTTGGCGATTACAGGTCTGGCCAAAGAAGTTCCAAGCAAATACTTGTGCTCGTACACTGCACCCGCTTTAAGCGCAGGAAACACGTAGCCAGTGAGAAACTCTTCGCGCATATCTTCGACAATCACCTTGCTGGCGCCGGTTTTGTAGGCCTTTTCGACGACGGCTTCAATGTCGTCTCCCTGCCCCACGTCTCCGACCATGGCGATGACGTCGTAGGAGTAGTTCTCTTTGAGCCACGGAATGATGATAGAGGTGTCGAGCCCTCCGGAATAAGCAAGTACAACTTTCTCAGGCATGGGCATTCCTCGCATTGGGGCGGCCCACCTTGCCGCCGAGCAGTAGTAACAGGATAGCCTTCTGCACGTGCAAGCGGCTTTCGGCCTGGTCGAAGACCACGGATCGATCGGAGTCCATCACCTCGTCGGTGATCTCCATCCCACGGTGCGCCGGCAAACAGTGCATGAAGACGGCGTGAGGCGCCGCGCCGGCCACGAGCTTTCGGTTCACCTGATAGGGCGGGAATATCTGATTTCGTTCCTGCTCTTCATGCTCATGGCCCATGCTGGTCCAGGCATCAGTATAGACCGCATCCGCGCCGTCTACAGCCTGGTTTGGATCGTTGAGAATCTCGATGACAGCGCCAGTTTGACGGGCAATATCCAGCGCGTCCGCAACGATCTGGGTATCCGCTTCGTAACCCTTGGGCGTAGCGATGCGTATGTTGGACCCGAGTGTCGCAGCCAGCAGCAGCAACGAATGAGCCACGTTATTTCCGTCGCCAACGTAGGCTAGGCAGATTTTCTTCAAATCGCCGAACCTCTCCAGCAAAGTGAAATAATCCGCCAGCGCCTGACAGGGATGTTCCAGATCGCTAAGCGCGTTGATCACGGGAACGCAGGCGTGCTCGGCCATTCCTTCGACGGTGCTGTGAGCGTAGGTACGCAGCACGATGGCGTCGATCCAGCGTTCGACGTTGTGGGCGATATCACTTAACTTTTCGCGCGCGTCGAGGCGCCCCGCAGTCTGGTCCATGAAAAAAGCGTTGCCACCCATGCTCGCCATTCCAGCTTCAAACGTCAGCCTGGTTCGCAGCGATTGTTTTTCAAAAAACATCACCATCTGCTTGCCGGCCAGGGCGCTACGAAAATTTGCGGGCCGCGCTTTCAGCAATCCCGCAAGATGGAAAATTGTCTCAACCTCGATTGGACTGAGGTCGCGAATGGAAATCAGGTCGCGACCCGGAAATGTCGCTGACGAGGGGGACGATATGACCTGTGACGTTTGCGGCTGGCTACTCACCGTGATTGACTCCTTCGTGTTGGCTTTGGGTTGCTGATCGGTTTCTTTTTCGGTTGGGTGGAACTCAGCGCCGAGGCGAGGGCTCGAATCACCTGGTCCACGTGAGCTCGTTGAATAATGTATGGCGGCAGAAAACGTAATACCGTGTCCTGCGTGCGATTGATGAGGATGCCGCGTGCCAATAATTCAACTACTACAGCCTTGGCTGTGTTTGGCGAATCCAGATTCATACCCAGCATCAGACCCATGCCGCGAACTTCCAACACGCATTCGTGTTTCGCTTTTAGACCTTCCAGCTTGGAGTGAAAATATTCCCCGGTCTGACGAATGTGTCGCATCAGGCGGTCGAGGACGCGCAAGAAGTCGATGGCGACGGCGCAGGCGAGCGGGCCGCCGCCAAAAGTCGTGCCATGCATTCCGGGATGCATGCCACCGGCAACACGATCGGTTGTAAGCAGCGCTCCGAGCGGAAGACCCGCAGCCAGCGGTTTTGCGACCGTAACGATATCCGGCTTGATTCCGTAATGCTGGTAGGCGAAGTAGCGTCCGGTTCGGCCGAGTCCGCATTGAATTTCGTCGAGAATCAGAAGCGCTCCAGTGCGATCACACAACTGTCGCGCAGTCTGCAAAAACTCAGAGCTCAGCGGTCGGATTCCACCCTCTCCCTGGATCGTCTCCAGACAGATGGCACAGACGCTGCCATCGAATTGCCGCTTAAGGTCGTCGACCTCGTTAAATGCGACAAAACCCACCCCGGGTACCAGTGGCGCAAATGGATGCCGATATTTTTCCTGACCCGTGGTTGCGAGCGAGCCGAAGGTGCGTCCATGGAACGAATTTTCGAGCGCCAGCAGTCTCCACTTGGCCTTGTGACCATTGTTGTTCTGGGTACGGGCGTAGGCGCGCGCTAACTTGAGCGCGCCCTCCCATGCTTCGGTACCGCTGTTGCAGAAAAATGCTTTGTCCAGACCGGAAATCCTAGTTAAGCGCTTTGCGAGATCCGCCTGGAACTGGTGAAAAAATAGATTGGACACGTGAATCAACCGTCCCGCCTGGCGCTTCAGCGTCGACTGAATCACGGGATGACCGTGGCCGAGCGCGTTCACACCAATGCCGCTCAGGAAGTCGAGATAGCGCTTGCCCCGCGAATCCCACAAATACACCCCTCGCCCGCGCTCAAACAGGACACGCTGCCGGTCATATGTGGGCAACAGCAGTTTCGATTCTGAACGGATGACGGTAGCCAGGCTCATACGACTGTGACCTCGGTACCGCCGTAGAGCTTGGTGAGATAGAACTGGGGCAGAATGTCGGCCTGAGCGGCCGGCAGAATCCGCACCCGTCCTACACCCTTTCGGAGAGCCTGACCGCAGGCCTCAAGCTTGGGAAGCATACCGCCGGCAATCTCCGCGCTTTCAACCATGGCGGAAATCTGCTTGGTGTTAAGCCACGGCATCACTGCGCCTTCGGCGTTTTTCACTCCGGCGACATCGGTCAAAAAAATGAGCGTGTCGGCATGACAGGCGACCGCGCAGGCCGAAGCCATCTGGTCTGCGTTCACGTTGTAGTATTCGCCGTCGGACCCAAGCGCCACGGACGAGAGAACCGGAATTCCTCCCTGCCCCCAGATCGCATCCAGCCAGCGTGGCTCGACGGAACAGATTTCACCAACGTAGCCCAGATCGTAGCCTTGCGTCTGTTTCTTACGTGCGCGAAACGACATACCGTCGCCGCCGCAGAGTCCGATCGCGGGACGTCCGGCAGCGACGATAGCTGCCACCAGGCTTTTATTCACCATGCCAGCGAGAACCATGAGCGCAACATCACGCGTCTCCGCATCGGTGATTCGCAGACCGTTCACGAAATCGCTTTCCTTGCCCAGCAGTTTCAACGTCCGCGTGAGCGCTGCGCCGCCGCCGTGAACCACGGTGACGCGGTGCCCGTCGTTCGCTAATTCAACGATGGCGCGAGCACACTTCTGCAAGGTGGTTTTATCCTCGAGTGCGGCGCCGCCCAACTTGATCACAATTTTCACTGCAGTCCATCCTGTTCTTTAAAGCCGTACATTAAGTTCATGTTCTGAACTGCTTGTCCTGCCGCACCCTTAAGCAAATTGTCTACGCACGAAACCAGGACTAGCCGCCGTCCATCTTTCGCCAGACAGAAGCCGATATCGCAGTAATTCGTGTGCAGCGAAAACTGGATCTCCGGAAGATTTGGGGTGGCAAACACCCGTACCCAGGGTTTGCGCGTATAAAACTCCCGGAAGCACGTTTCGATCTCAGCGGGCTTTGACTCAAGCTTGAGGTGCACATAAATGGTGGAAAGAATTCCGCGCGGAATTGGCAGCAAGTGCGGAGTGAAGATCAGTTCACTCTCGTCCAACTTCAATTGCTCGAGAATTTCTCCGACGTGCCGATGTCCGAATACCGAATAGGCCGACAAATTGTCCGCCACCGAAACGAAGTGGGTGCGGGCTGTGGCTTCCTTGCCTGCACCGGAGACGCCCGACTTCGAATCCGAAATAACTCCCTTCTCTCGATCGACTATGCCGGCTGCGAGCAGCGGAGCCAGCGCCAAGATTATGGAAGTTGCATAGCAGCCAGGATTGGCCACCAGCGCCGCCTCCGGCAAACGGTCGCCATTCAACTCCGGAAGCCCGTAGACCGCCTTTTCCGTAAGCTCGGCTGCAGTAGCGGCATTGGTGTCCTGAAAACCGTAAATCGCGCGGTGCTGGACTTCGTGCAAGCGCCAGGCGCCGCTGAGGTCGATCACCCGAATTCCGCGGGCAATCGCTTCCGGCACCAGCGCCCGCGAAACTTCGTGCGGCGTCGCCAAAAACAGCAGCTCAATATTTTGTGCCTCGAGCTCGGACCAGGACAGCGGTTGCATGGGATAGCCACCATTGCCCGAAATGGCGGGATAGATATCTGCCAAATTGGTTAAGGCGCTGCTCTCACTGGAACGCTGAAGCATCAGCGGAGTTTCTGCTTGCGGGTGACGCAGGAGAATACGCGCCAATTCGAAGCCGGAATAACCGGTTGCGCCTAAGATCGCGGTCTTGAGTTTGCCTGTCATTCCATTCCGCTTAGCTGAGCATCTCCTGGATTCTGGCGGCGAGACGACTGGCACTCCTCTTGTCGGCGCACACCATCAATATCGTGTCGTCCCCGGCTATGGTTCCGATGCTTTCCTCCCAATCCTGCCCGTCCAGGGCGGCGGCCACAGGTTGCGCGCTGCCCACCGTGGTCTTGATGACCAGCTGATTTTGTGCCGCCCGTACCCCCAGAACAAACTCTCTCACCAGTCTCGCGACCGGGGGCAAAGCCGGCTCGAATACCGCCTCGCCCGGCAGCTTGTATCCGGTCGCCGTTTTCACCAGGCCAAGCTCGTGAATATCGCGTGAAAGCGTTGCCTGCCCTACCCGCATCCCACGCCTGCTCAAAGCGCGCTGCAAATCTTCCTGATTGCCAACCGACCTCTCTTCCAGCAACTGCAAAATAGCGTTTTGTCGCAGCGGCTTGCTCATATGAATGACTATTCATCATGATGAATAATTATTCATTTATGATAATGGTTGTGGGCTGGGTGTCAAGAAGAAATGCAGGCGCGACCTCTCGCTCGTGCAAGGGTTAGGAGCGAGTACTTCCTGCAGTACGCCATCCCCCCGCGATTCGCGGCGAAGGTGCAGAAATGATTAAGCCGCTGTTCCGACTAAAATCTACCGCGCTTCCGCACGAGCGGGCGCTCGCGGCCATATTCACCACGTTCCTTCAGCCTGGCACATCGCGTGAGAAGAATTCTGTTTTCTAGCCTGCTCCGGCACGGGGAAAAACGAGCTGTGCAACCGATGCACTGCCTCGACAGCCCGGGACTCATCTACGAGAAAACTGATGTTTCTCTCCGAGGCTCCCTGGCAGATCATGCGCACATCGATATCGCCGATAGCGCGGAACGCCTGACTGGCCAGCTCCGGACGCCGCCGGATTTGCTCGCCCACCAGGCACACCAATGCCTTGTGATTTTCCCATCGGACATTGGCCAAGCCTTTCAGTTCTTCGGCAATCGCAGGCAACGCGGTCACTGAACTCACCAACAACGCAAGGCTGCCGCGCGACGCGGAAAGTAAATCCAAGCTGTGCTGGTGCCGTTCGAACACGTCAAAGACCTCGCGCAACAGCTCGGGCGCGAACCAGCGAACCGGTTCGATATCCACGATCGCCACACCTCGTTTCGCCGTGATGGCCTTAACCTCGCCGTTCACTTCGCAACGGGCCAGGATTTCCGTACCCGCACACGCGGGATTGCGCGAATTGAGCACCCATACCGGAACGTTGCCACGAACCGCTGGCACCAGCGTGGCGGGATGCAACACTTTGGCTCCGAAGTAGGCTAGTTCAGCGGCCTCATCAAAGCTCATGTGAGGCACACGATGAGCCTCAGGACAAAGGGCTGGGTCGGTGGTCATGATCCCATCCACGTCCGTCCAGATCTCGATGCACCGCGCTTTTAATCCGGCGCCAACGATCGAGGCACTGAAATCAGAGCCACCTCGGCCCAGAGTAGTGGGAATTCCATCTTGCGTGGCGGCAACGAATCCGCCCATGACCGGAGTCCGGCCGGCGGCAAGCAGCGGAACCATGACAGCCTGGAGGCGTTGGTTGGTTTCATCCCACAACGGCGTGGCGCGCGTGTGTGCGGCGTCGGTGACGATGCAAGTTTTGGCGTCCACGAGCGCCGCGTCCACACCGGCCGCACGCAGGGCAGCGTATAGGAGTCGTGAGGACAGCCATTCACCCGTTCCTAACAGGCGATCCTGGATATTGGGAGTAAATGCCTTCTCCCAGGCGACGCTGCTGAGCACCTGATCCAGAGCGTCGAAATCCGCGGCAAAATCCGCACACAGGCGGACGCAGACGTCGCTACTGAGCAGTCCGCGGGCGATCGTTTCATGTCGCTCGCGAAGCTGGCTCAAGACGGCTCGAGCAACATCGAGGCGTTTACTCGCAGCCGCCCAGCCCGCTTCCATCAACTGGTCCGTTACCTTCGCGAGGGCGCTAACCACCAACACGGGACGTTGCGGCAACGCCCGCAGAACAATCTGACATACCCGGCGGATCGCGGTGGCGTCTTGGACAGAAGTGCCTCCGAATTTCATGACCAGGCACTCGCCTGACCCCTGACTGCGTTCTACCGATAGTGCGCTCATTTTGTCTCCTCTTCGGTCTTGTAGCATTGGTCTTGTGGTCGTTGGCGACGGTTATGCGACAAAATAAAAAACCCACCGGCCAGTTGCTTCTGGCGGTGGGTCTTGTTTAGCTGTTAGAACTTTGTGTTTCTCAGCTCACCAGGCGCCCTCCCCCAGAAGACACGCTAATTCGTGTCGATATGCCTGTGCTCATCGATGTAATTCGCTTAGCCTTAGCCTTTTGGGAAATTGAGGTCATCTTTGATATCGCTGCCATCTACACAACTAGTTGTGTTGCTCCCGGCCCAATTTGCGTTCTTGAGCCTCCGGGTTAAATTCTTCGAAGAACTGCATCAGCCGGTCGATTAACCTGCGCCGTCCACCGATCACATGTAATCCGCTCTCGTGCTGGTGATCTTCGAGGATCTTGTTCAAACCGCTTTCCAATGGATTCATATCGCACCCCCTCAGCCGGGTTCAAGTTACATTAATCATCGGCACTATTAGAATTTCTGAGGCCGGTAAAACTCACATTTAGATTAGCAAGTCTGTGTCCTGAACTGAAATTGGAAATTATGATCCTGTGGATCGACAAATTCGATAGGGCAATGGCACCGGCCCAAAGCCTACTTGGACGCTGAAGCCAACTGTCGCACGGTACTGATGAAGGTTGAAGTTGCGCGAGTATGGGTACGATCGCGCCGGTAGGCGATACCTAATTCCCGCCAAAGTTCTTCGTCCTTGATAGGAATGAGCTTGACCCTGCCAGCCAGCACCTGGTCGCGAGCGAAGCTGGAACTGATAAGAGAAACTCCCAGCCCGGCGGCAACGAAGCTCTTAATCATCCCAACGCTGGGCAGCTCCATCCTTATCTGCACATGGGAGGCGTAAGGCCGGAACAGCTTGTCCATCAAGCGGCGACTGTAGCCTGTCTTGGGAAGCAAGAGTGGCTGTTTGACGATTTCGCTAATGGGAACGACTTCCAGTTTTGCCAGAGCATTCTGTGGGCTGACCATCAGCATTAGCTGGTCGCGAAAAATCGAATGTGTCTTCAGGCTGGCGGATTTTACCGGCAAAGTAACGATGCCCACGTCGATGGTACCGTTCTCCAGCTTCTCGACGATTTTGTAGCTGAAGTTCCGATAGATACTGATTTGCACGCTGGGATAAAGGTGGCAATACTTGGCAAAAACGTCCGGCAACACGTATAGGCAAGTGGCCTCGTTGGCGCCGATGACCAGCGTGCCACGCGGACTGGCACCCTGATCGGCCACGGCCAGCAGTGACTCATCCCGCATCTGCAGCAGACGTTCCGCGTAGGCGAATAATACCCTGCCGGCGGGAGTAAGGGTGACGTCCTTGCCGGATCGGTCGAGGAGGCGATCGCCGTATTCCTGTTCCAGCTGACGAATCTGGGCGCTGACGGCGGATTGCGAACGGAAAACTTTCTGCCCCGCGCGGGAAAAGCTTCCCAGCTTTGCCACCTCGAGGAACGTGACTAACTGATCAAAGTCCATGAGTAGTGAAGGATTATAACGGAGACACGCAATCTCAACTGTGGATTGCAATCGATCCCATGGGGCAATGATTGCTGAGATCCAAGTCTGTCGCTGCTCAAGCCAAACCAGCCCGCATAGACGATGCGGATGGAATGTCACCGTCTTTTAGAGCGACCGTTTTCAAGATCGACCCGAAAGCGCGAGGAGCCATTGCCGGGGAGGCGTACACCGGATCCGCCACGTGGCGCCTGAACCGGCCGAGGATCGTGGCCCAGGTCTGTGCGATGGTACACGGCAAGACCAGGGGTTCCAGCCGTAAGAATGGTAACGGAGTCGAGGCATTCAACAGAGCGGCCGCGCGCCAACTGCCAGTGAGCCGCAAATGCTTACGCAGGACCCGTCGCAGCCACAACTCTTCCCGAACTTCAATGGGAGCCAGCCGCACGGAATGCTGGTTGTAGCCGTATCCGCCGATGGAATCTCGCAAAAGATACGCGAGGCCACCGGTCATCCCTGCGCCCAGGTTCATTCCGGCAGGACCAAGAATCACGGCGACCCCGGCAGTCATATATTCGCATCCGTGCTGACCCACGCCTTCAACGACCGCCAGTGCGCCACTATTCCTGACCGCAAATCGTTCGCCTACGCGGCCGGCTACATAGAGTTCTCCACTGGTCGCACCGTAGAGCAGCGTATTGCCGGCCAACACGTCCCCACGCGCCGAGGCTTGCTCCCCGGCGGTGATTGCGATCGTTCCTCCCGAAAGACTCTTGCCGACGTAATCGTTGGCCTCTCCAACTAATTTGAAATGCAGGCCTCTTACCAGAAATCCACCGAAGGTTTGCCCCGCAGTGCCCACAAATTCGTACCGCGCCGGAGCGTCGCCGCCCGGCTTAAGACCCTGGCGCAACATCTCCCCGCTCAAATGAGCTCCGATGGCGCGATCGGCGTTGCTGATGGGAAAACGCCGACGACGTGCAGCGCGGACACTATCGGCGTCCGCGTCATAGTTGAATGTCAACGTGTGATTCAGTTCGCGATACAACCTACTCTCGTCATCGCTTGGGCCCGCAACCTGTTGAGGGTCGGTGATCGGTTCGAGCAGTCCTGCCAGCGCCTTGCCCGCTTGCGGGGTCTGCGGCCGCAAGCGTCCGACTTGGCCAGTGATGTCATCGATGGAGCCGGCCCCCAGAGTAGAGAGTATGTTACGGACATCGGTCGCCACGGCCCGGAAATAGGTTTCGACCATTTCCGGTTTTCCAGTGAAACGAGTGCGCAGTTTCTCGTCCTGCGTGGCGATGCCCACTGGACAGGTATTCAGGTGACACTGCCGCGCCATCACACAGCCCAGGGCAAGCAGGGAGGCGGTGCCAAAACCGAATTCCTCCGCGCCGAGCAAGGCGCCAATAATCACATCGCGCGCGAACTTGAACCCTCCATCGACGCGCAAACGTACCCGGCCACGCAGTCCGGCTTTCACCAACGAGCAATGGGCGTCGCGTAACCCTACTTCCCACGGAATGCCTGTGTTCTTGATGGACGTAATCGGCGATGCACCGGTACCACCATCATGACCGCTGATGGTAATTACGTCGGCGCCGGCTTTGGCCACGCCGGTTGCGATGATTCCAACACCCGCGCTGGCAACCAACTTTACGCCGATACGCGCCTGCGGATTGATCGCCCGCAGGTCGTAAATCAGTTGCGCTAGATCTTCGATGCTATAGATGTCGTGATGCGGAGGCGGAGAAATTAGCATCATGTTGGGCACAGCGTGCCGCAACCGCGCGATATAAACCGAGACCTTACTCGCGGGGAGTTGTCCACCTTCTCCAGGCTTTGCGCCTTGTGCAATTTTTATTTCCAGCTCGTCGGCGTGAACCAGATATTCGGCCGTCACACCAAAGCGTGCGGAGGCTACCTGTTTGACCCTATTGTTCGCTTCGCCACCCTGGCGATAGATTTCTGGGTCTTCCCCTCCCTCGCCGGTGTTGCTGCGGCCCCCAAGACGGTTCATCGCAAGGGCAAGCGTACGATGGGTCTCGGGCGAGATTGCACCCAGGGACATGGCTTGGGTACTGAACCGGGCAAGAACCGAGGCCTCTGATTCAATCTCATCCAAGGCTCGAGGCGAATCGCTCGGAATAATTTCCAGGAGATCGCGAATCGCTACCGGTTCCCGCTGGTGACCAAGTTCCATGAACGCAAGCCGGTTTTCGTCGGTGGGCGATTTGAGATAGCGATGCATTCGCCGAACCAGTTCAGGCGAAGTCGCGTGTTGCTCGCCTTGACGGCGGAAGCGATACAGGCCGTTGTCTTGCATCGGCGACGTAGCCGTGATTGCGAAAGCAGTGGCGTGGCGATCGAGAGAATCCTGCAAAAGAGCGGCAAGACTCTTGCCGGCGAGAGAACTGCTGGCATCTTCGAAAAACTGGTCGCAGATATCGGAGTCCAAGCCGATGACTTCGAACAGATGACTGTTCCTGTAGCTACCAATGGTCGAGATACCCATCCTCGCGATTACCTTGCGCAATCCCTTTTCGACCGCGCCGCGATAATTGTCGGCTCCGCCTGGCAACAGGCCGGCAGCCTGCTCAAGGGCAAGATAGGGAAACACCGCACTGCCGCCCGACGCAATCAGCAGAGCGATGTGATGGGTGTCAATGACTTGTCCAGTCTCAATCACGAGCGGAATATGGTGACCACCCGCCTGCACCATGGCTTTCCAGGTTGCTGCCAGGGCCAACAATGCCGGCAACGCACCGTGATGTGCATCCACGCTCCGGTCAGTCAACAACACGAGCTCTGGATTGTTAGCCACCGCTTTCTTTGCAATTTCCTGAAGATGGTTTAGCGCAGCCTTTGCCCCATTTACTTGGTCTGCGACCGGAAAGGTGAATGGAATCCTCTCGATCTCCCGTAATTCCTTCTCAAGCTTGCGCAGTTGCCCACCGTCCAGCAACGGTGAGTTGAGCACGGCCCGGCCGAGATAAACCTTTAGCGACATCACGTGAGTCTCACGCAGTGAGTCGATCGGGGGATTGGTAACCTGGGCGAATCTTTGCTTGCAGTAGTCCCAAAGTGGACGACGAAAAGAAGAAATCGAAGCGGGCGGCGCGTCATCTCCCATGCTCCAGACCGCTTCCTGGCCTTGCTCGACCAAAGGTTGGAACAGGAGGCGAAACTGATCTTCACTCCAGCCCATCGCTGCCATTAACTGCTTCGGCTCGGCCGTGGCAGTGAGGAAGGCCTTAGCGGTGGGAGAGATGGTAAGGGAAGGCTCCGAGAAAACCTCACGAATGTCACGAAGACGTAGAGAATCTTGGGGACGAGTAAAGACGCCGGCGGCGGGATTCACCAGCAGAATCTCGCCGGGGCCCAAACGCTGCCGTTCAACAATCTCCTTGCCGCTCAGATCGGCAATGCCCACTTCTGAACCAACCACTAACAATCCATCAGCAGTAACGGTATAACGCAAAGGGCGGAGACCGTTGCGGTCGAGCTTCGCTCCGACGGTAGAACCATCGGTGAAGATCAACGCTGCCGGGCCGTCCCATGCTTCCTGGTGGCGCGACCGTTGCCCAAGAAAATTTCGGAGTTCCGGCGAGACTTCCGGGGAACGCTCCAATGCAGGTGGGACCATAGCGAGCATGGCCTCCGCTGGGCTGTAGGTCTGGCGCAGGAGCAGTTCGAATCCATTGTCGAAGCTAGCGGAGTCGCTGACACGCTCTTCGAGCAGACGAACCTCTTCGGAAAATCCCAGCTCGCGGAGTAGGGAAGGAGATTTCGCCCGCAACCAACGCCGGTTACCGCTGATGGTATTGATCTCCCCGTTATGGGCCACAAATCGGAAAGGCTGCGCCAGCGACCAGCTAGGCTGAGTGTTGGTGGAGTATCGCTGATGAAAAATCGCGAACGAGCTTGCGAACGCGGCGTCCCGCAAGTCCGTGTAAAAAGCGGGGAGTTGATAAGGAGTCAGCAAGCCCTTGTAAACGACGGTACGTGAAGACAACGAACAAAAATATGTGCCCGACGGAGCGACCGCTTCGGCATTCTTTCGTAAATGAAACAGGAGAGTTTCGATATCCCTGGTTTCGAATCGCGGTGCCAGAAAACATTGCTCGATTGAAGGGAGGGCTTCGTAAGCACGCGGCCCCACAACATCGGAGTCGGTTGGCACAACTCGCCAGCCGAGACACTCTAGGCCGTCAAGTTTTGCTTGCGCAACAATAGCATTTCGCGCCGCTGCTTCGTTGCCGGGCGGCAGAAAAACCATTCCCAGGCCAAATACGGTGGGCAACTCAATGCCAATTTGACGCGCACGCTCGCGCACAAACTGATCGGGAATGCTGGTAAGGAGACCAGCTCCATCGCCGCTTCGCCCGTCGGCGTCCACGCCGCCACGGTGGGCAAGCCGGATCAAGGCTTCGAGCGCCCGCTCGACAATTTCGCGCGAAGCACTTCCTCCGAGTCGTGCGATCAGGCCGACACCGCAGGCATCATGGTCTGTGGTTATGTGCCGATGATTCATCTCTAACTATGGTGTATCTCTAATGGAGACAGTAAGTACAATCGAGAATTTCGATGGCAGTGATGGATTTTTCAGGCAAGCCGATTTCGGCGGACTAGAGTGTACTCATGAAGGTTGAGTTCCCCTGGTTCGGGTTTGAGAGAGACGATCTGTCGATGCTGCTTGTTGAAAGACCTGATCGACTTCTGTATCACCTGGAAACCATCGACATCGAAACTGACAAATACCTGTTTTTGGGATTCGACAGGCGCGGGAGTCTGTGTGTCGGTTGCGGATGACGCAATTGACCAAATCACGCGCTTGTAATCAGGAATATCGCTTACAGATTCATTCCGAGCCTACGTGCAGTCTCTTAGTCTCGGACTCTCCACCGAGGGACCTCCCATCGAAGTTTGGAGACGTATGCAATCGCACATAAACAAACGAAAGCGCCCTGGAGACCGCTGCTCGGCAGATGAGTGTCGAAGGGGTTTTGACGGGACGAGGACTGTCCACCCTAACGAGTGTTGGAATCGAGTTTTCCGCACTCTGTTAGGTCTCTTCGCAACCAAACGGAGTCTTAGCCAGGGAGTTCTTTATCTCGACCAGCGGGGCGATTGCTGCGGGAGGTGCGGAGTGCAACCCGCACT
>Ga0207693_10002181_pt1 | contig 17066 bp, 15 predicted proteins | sample LARL81metaG_FD_184347 | JGI IMG/M metagenome (GOLD analysis project Ga0207693, IMG submission 184347) | Corn, switchgrass and miscanthus rhizosphere microbial communities from Kellogg Biological Station, Michigan, USA - LAR L8-1 metaG... | ecosystem: Host-associated > Plants > Roots >...
CGTGATGGCGGCGGCAAAGGAGGCGCGCGGCGTCATGATGGAGGCGGCAGCGGAGGAGCTGGAGGTCAACGCCGCCGATCTCGAAACCGACGGCCGAGGCAACATTCACGTCAAGGGCGCGCCCCATCGTTCGATCTCGACCAAGGACGTCGCGATCGCCGCGCAGTTCAAGCAGGGCAAGACGATTTCGGGGCGCGGCATCTTCCTCGTGCCGCTGTCCGACGTCGATCCCGAGACCGGCGAGATGACGCCCGCGACCTGTTACGCGCATGCGTGCCTGGTCGCAGAGGTGGAGGTCGATGACGAGACCGGCGAGGTCAGCATGGTGCGCATGGACAGCGCCTATGAGCTCGGCCGCGCGCTCAATCCGCGGCTGGTCGAGCAGCAGCTCGTCGGCGGCGCCTGGATGGGTATCAGCCACACACTCTACGAAACGCCAGAGCCGTATTATCCCGATCCAAGCCACGGCCCGCGCGATTTCGTCGAATATCTGATGCCGGGGCCGGGCGACATCTGCCCGCATGACATCGCGGTTCTGGAGCGGCCGGCGGCCGATGGGCCGTTCGGCGCCAAGGGGCCAGGCGAAATGTGCGCCAATCCCGTGCTGCCCGCGGTCGCAAACGCGATCTTCAACGCCGTCGGCGTGCGCATCGACGAACTGCCGATCACACCCGAGAAAGTGCTGCGCGCGATCAAGGCGCAGGGCGGCGCGCGGCCGCAGGCGCGACGCTAGGGTATTGCAATGGTGGTCCGCGGCAACATCGTCGGCATCGACAGCCCCGAGGCGCTGGAGAAGGCGCTGCGGTCCGCCTATTACCTTGCGGATGAAGGTGTCGCGACCGCAGCGTATCTCGCGCTCGCGCTGGGCAAGCCATTGCTGCTCGAAGGCGCGCCCGGCGTCGGCAAGACCGAGGCCGCCAAAGCCATCGCCGCCGTACTCGGCCGCCGGTTGATCCGCCTGCAATGCTATGAGGGGATCGACGCGTCTGCGGCGCTTTATGAGTGGAATTATCCGCGCCAGATGCTGGCGATTCGGCAGGCGGGCGAGGAAAGCATCGACATCTATGGCGAGACGTTCCTGATCGAACGTCCGATGCTCGCGGTGTTGCGCGCACCGGATTCAACGGTGCTTTTGATCGACGAAATCGATCGCGCCGACCAGGAGTTCGAGGCCTATCTGCTCGAATTCCTGTCCGACTTCCAGATCTCCATTCCGGAGCGCGGCACCGTCCGTGCCATGGAGCGGCCGGTGGTGATCCTGACGTCGAACCGCACGCGCGACCTGCACGAGGCGCTGCGCCGCCGCTGCGTCTATCACTGGATTGAATATCCGACAGCCGAGCGCGAGGCGCGCATCATCATGATGCGGGCCTCGAGCGTTGCCGAGTCGACTGCGCGCGCGGTCGTTGCCGCCGTCGGCAAGCTCAGGCGGGAGCCGCTCAGCAAGGCGCCGGGCATCGCCGAGGCCGTCGATTGGGCGGAGGCGGCGACCTTGCTGCACAAAGGCGGCGCGCGCTGGCCGGATGCCTTCAAGCGCTCTATCGGCGTTGCGATCAAGGACGAGGAAGACCTCACATTCATCTCCAGCCGGCTCGACGCCTTGATTGCGGAGGCGGCGGCATGAGCGACGAATTGCAGTTGCCGCATGCCGCGCGCGCTTTCGTCACTTTCGTTTCGCTGCTGCGCGTGAACGGCTTTGCCGTCGCGCCCGAGCAGACCACCACCTTTCTCGCGGCCGTCGAGTTGCTTGGGCCGCGGAGCCTTGAGGACATTCATCGCGCGGGACTGGCGACGCTGGCGCCGCCGCCCGAGCGGCGCGCGACCTATGACCACCTGTTCGACATTCATTTCCGCGGCAGTGAGGCGCTTGATTACACCGGACCGGACGACGAAGACGTCGTGCGCCTCCAAGAAGAGGGCCGGGGTGACGACGAAGCGCTGCTTGCCGACGAGGTCAACGAGTCGGGGCTCGTTGCCGCGCGCGCAGAAGCGCTCGTCGCGCGCCGCTTCGAATCGCGCACGACGGGGGATGCCTTGCGCCGCTTTTCCCGCGAGGCGCGCTCGCGCTTGCCGCGACGGAGAGGTCACCGCCGGATGCGCGCGCGCCGCGGCCCGTTCGCGGATCTGCGCCGGACGTTGCGCGACAGCGTGCGCAATGATGGCGAGGTGTTGCGGCTTGGATGGCTGAAACGCCGGCAGCGGCTGCGCAAGGTGCTGTTTCTGATCGACGTCTCCGGCTCGATGAAGGCGCGTACCGAAGACAATATGAAGCTCGCGCATGCGCTCATCCAAGCGGCGCCAAATGTCGAGGTCTTCACCTTCGGCACGAGGCTGACGCGGGTGACGCGGCCGCTGCGGATGAAGCGCCGCGAGCAGGCATTGAATGCCGCCGCGCATCTGGTCAGCGATTGGGACGGCGGCACACGCATCGGCGACGCGCTGCAGGCCTTTCTCGCCGTGCCACGCTTCTCCGGCTATGCACGCGGTGCCGCCGTCGTCGTGATCTCGGACGGGCTGGAACGTGGCGATGTCTCCGCGCTACGCGATGCGGTCGCAAAACTGTCGCGCCGCTCCTGGCGCCTCTCCTGGATGACGCCGCTCGCGACAGGTCCGGGATTCAAGCCGCAGACCGAGGCGCTGATTGCGATCGGACGCTTTGTCGACGATCTCCTCGACGCTGGATCGAGCAGCAGGATCGTCTCCCATATTCTTTCGCTTGGAGAGAGGAGGGCGGCGTGACCGGCATCGCCGATGCGCATCATCATATCTGGCGTCAGGCCGATTTGCCTTGGCTGACGGGCCCGATGCAGCCGCGCATCTTCGGACCCTACGAGCCGATCCGGCGCGACTACCCAATGGAGGAATATCTCGCGGATCTCGAAGGCTGCGGCGTGACCAGGTCCGTCTATGTGCAGACCAATTGGGCCAATGATCGCTTCGAGGATGAGGCGGCGTGGGTGCAGGAGACCGCGAACCAGCGCGGCTGGCCGCATGCGATCGTGGCTTATGCCGATCTCTCCGTCGAAGACGCGCGTCCGCAGCTCGATCGTCTGACGCGCTATCCTCTCGTGCGTGGCGTGCGCATGCAGCTGCACTGGCACGACAACCCGCTCTATCGCTTCGCGGCGCGTCCCGACCTTTGCGATGATCCGATCATCCGCCGCAACGTCGCGGGGCTTTCCGATTATGGTTTCAGCTTCGACCTGCAGGTGTTCGCGCCGCAGATGACCGGCGCGGCGCGCCTCGCCGAAGCCTGTCCGCAGGTGACGTTCATCCTGCAGCACGCGGGCATGCTGGAGGACTCGTCGCCGCAAGGACGCGCGGCCTGGCGCGAAGGCATGCAGCGGCTCGCGACTTGTCCGAACATCGTCTCAAAGCTGTCCGGGCTTGGCACCTTCGTCCACCGCAACGATCCCGCGCATCTCGCCGATGTCGTTGCCGAGACGGTTGCGATATTCGGCGCCGAGCGCTGCCTGTTCGGTTCGAATTTTCCGATCGAGAAGCTGTGGACCGGCTATCGCGAACTGATCGACGCGTTTCGTGCGGCGACCGCACCGCTCGGTGCGCAGGAGCGCGAGGCGGTGTTCAGGACCACCGCCATGCGCGTCTACCGGCTTGAGCCATAAAAAATACGATCACGGGAGAGACTATGCCGCTGGAAATCAAGATACTGGACTATGGCGATATCGAACTGGAATCGAGCTTCCTCGTGTTGGGGCGCGATTGCGGCCGCACCCGCCGTGTCCTGACGCTCGGCTTCCTGATCCTGGGTGGTCCTTATCCAGTCGTGATCGATACTGGCTACCGTTCGAACCAGATCATGGAAACGCTGGGCATGCGTGGCCTGCAGTTTCATGAGAACATGATCGAGAACCAGCTCATGCGTCACGGCGTGCGGATGGGCGACGTGCGCTTCGTCTGCCACACGCATCTGCATATCGATCACGCCGGGAAGGACGATCTGTTCCCGATGAACACGACCGTCGTCCTCAACCGGCGGGAGCTGGAATATTCGGTCTCAGGGCTGATGCATCCGCAGTACCCCGCACCCGATATCAAGCACCTGATAGACCGCCTGCATACCAAGAGCGCGTTGCGTTTCTTGGATCTCGAACTGACCGGCCCGGTCGAGCTGATGCCGGGCGTCTACTGCGATGCGGCCAACGCTCACACCGAAGGCTCGATGAACATCCACGTCCATACGGCGGACGGAATCGCGACCATCTGCGGCGACGTGATCTACGACTTCAACGACCAGATCGTGACGCCCTTCAACGAGATCCAGGACGCCGAGCCGCGTACGACCGGTAATCACGGCACGTCCAAGCGCGCGGAGAAGGCAGCCATCAAGAAGCTGCTCAGCAGCTCGCGCTATCTGCTTCCGGTCCATGACCGGCCGGCCAAGATCGAAGGTGGCGTGGTTATCGGCCGTCTGCACGACCAGGTGCCCGGTCCCGTCGTGCAGAGCCTGCCGCATAGGCAGTGGTTCCCCGCTTGAGGAGGGATCGATGACGCATGTGACGCTGCGGCCTGAGTTCGAGAACCTGATCGATCCCTATGCGCCGGTCGGACAGGTCGCGACCGGCTTCGACTTCACCGAAGGGCCGATCTGGCATCCCGTCGAGCACTTCCTGCTGTTCTCGGACATGCCCGGCGATGTGCGCCGGCGGTGGGACGCGCGGCGTGGAATTGTCGAGGTCCGCCGTCCGTCGAACAAGTGCAACGGCATGACCTATGATGCCGAGCTGAACCTGATCGTCTGCGAGCACGCGACTTCGTCTTTGATCCGCGAGCGGCCGGATGGAAGGCGCGAGGTGCTGGCCTCGCATTTCGAGAACCAGGAGCTGAACAGCCCGAATGACGTCTGCGTGCATTCGAGCGGCGCGATCTATTTCAGCGATCCCTGGTATGGCCGGATGCCGGTCTATGGTGTCGAGCGGCCGCGCCAGCTCGGCTTCCAGGGTGTCTATCGCGTTCCGCCCGGCGGCGGCGCGCCGCGACTGGTGGTCGACCGCTATCTGTTCGAGCAGCCGAACGGCCTCTGCTTCTCTCCCGACGAGCGGCAGCTTTACGTCAACGACACCGTGCAGGCGCTGATCCGCGTCTTTGATGTCGATGCCGATGGCGGATTGTCGAATGCGCGCGTCTTCGCCAGCGCTGTCCGTTCCGAACTCGAGCCCGGCGTGCCCGATGGCATGAAATGCGACCAGCGCGGCAATGTCTGGGTCACTGCGCCGGGCGGCGTCTGGGTCTATGCGCCGTCGGGCGAATTGCTCGGCAAGCTGCGCGTTCCCGAACTCGTCGCCAATCTCGCCTGGGGTGGGCCCGAATTTCGCACGCTCTATCTGACCGCGACCCATTCGGTCTATGCGATCCCGACGAAAGTTGGCCCGCGCCATGAGCCCTATATGAGCGCAAAGCGCGCGGGCGGGCCGGCAGCGGGTACCGCCGCGCCGGCGCCGCAACTCGCCGGCGGCGATATGCAGCTCGATCCCAAGCGCTGCGCGATGATCATCCAGGATCTGCAGAACGACGTCATCATGGAAGGCGGCGCGTTCGCGGACTCCGGTGCGCCGGCCCATGCCCGGCAGCAACGTGTGGTCGACAATGTCCGCAGGCTCGCGGAAGCGGCGCGGGCGCGCGGCGTCGTCATCATTCATGTCTGGTTCGTCGTCGAGCCGGGCGCGCCCGGCGTCACGCTGAATGCACCGCTTTTCGAGGGGCTGGTCGACAGCAAGGCGATGGTACGGGGGTCCTGGGGAGCGGCCCCGGTACAGGGACTGGAGCCGAGGAGCGGGGACTTCGTCGTCGAGAAGATGCGCATGAGCGCCTGGGAGGGCACGAGGCTCGAGACCATCCTCAAGGCGACCGGCCGCGACGTCATCATCAATACCGGCGCCTGGACCAACATGTCGGTCGAGCACACCGCGCGCACCGGCGCCGACAAGGGCTACTTCATGGTCGTGCCCGAGGATTGCTGCTCGACCATGAATGCCGACTGGCACAACGCCTCGGTCAACTTCGCGCTGCAAAACGTGTCTGTCGTCACCAACGCCGATACGGTGCTGAAGGCGCTCGGCTGAGAAGGGCTTAAAGGGGATGCCCAAGCTCTTTCATCTGACCTGTTCACCACGGGCGGAGTCTGAGTCCTCGGCGGGGGCGCGGATTTTCCTCGATCGTTTCCGCGAGGCGCGGCCGGGCTGGGATATCGATGAGATGAACCTGTGGCGCGATCATCTGCCGGAATTCGATGGTTCCATCCTCGACGCGAAATATGCCCGCATGAACGGTCGGGCTTTCACTGACGCCGAGCGTGATGCCTTCGCCGTCGCCGAACGCATGGCGGTTCGCTTCGCGTTGGCCGAGCGCGTGCTGATCTCGACGCCGATGTGGAACTTCGGCATTCCCTACAAGCTGAAGCAATGGATCGACGTCATCAACCAGCCCGGGCTGACCTTCCGCTTCGATCCCGCGCGGGGATACCTGCCGTTGCTGAAGGACAGGCCAACCGTTGTTATCCTCGCGAGCGGCGGAGATTTCGTTACCGGCATGAACCGTGGACGCATCGATATGGCGACGCCCTATCTGCGCGAGGCGCTGCGCTTTATCGGCGTCAGCGACGTGCGCTTCGTACCGATCGGACCGACGACCGGTCCGGCGGAGCCGATCCACACCGCGCGCGAGAGCGCGCATCGTCGCCTGCTCGAGATCGCCGTGAAGTTTTGACGCAGGCCTGTTGTTATTGCGAAGCAGCAGGGACATTGATGGTGAGGACGCAACGCAACATGCCTTATGCCTAACAAGCAGCACGCGCGATCATGCCTGTGCTGGCGTGTGGCATACAACATTCGTTTCGCATGCAAAGCATGGCATCGAAGAGAAATAGAATCGCGCGAACGAATGCTCGCCATTTTTTTGGCCGAGTCGCGGCGCTCACTTTCACTCATGCCCGATTCAAAACAAAATGATAAGCCCGCCAGCGAAGTCGGCCAAACAGCGTGTTGCGCTGATCATACCCGCCGCTCCGTCTTGCTTTCAGCACTTGCCACCGGCGCCTGTCTTGCGGCGGTGAATTCTGCCGCGGCCGATGACGAGAAGCCCGGCGCGGACATGCGGCCGCAGAAAGGCGACCTGTTCGTCGTCTCTGACGGAGAGCGGAAGGGCGAGGTCATCAAGCCCGATGATCTCAAGCTCGGCGGTCCGCCGGTGCGCGCCTGGCCGCAGGATCCGAAGACCTCGGTGGTTCGCCGCGGTTCGCGATTGAACGAGGTCCTGATCGTCAAGCTCGACGTCAACGAGCTCGACGACGATACGAAGGCGCATTCCGCCGAGGGAATCGTTGCTTACTCTGCCGTCTGTGTTCACGCTGGCTGTCCTGTCACCGCCTGGGTGAAGTCGGAAACCAACAACAAGGACGTGCTCAAGTGCATGTGTCATAATTCCGAATATGACCCGCGCCAAAGTGCGCAGGTCGTGTTCGGACCGGCAACGCGCCGTTTGCCGGCGCTTCCCCTGGCGATCGCCGATGGCTCGCTCACGGTCGCCGCACTCTTCATCGGAAAGGTAGGTGTCTAGGCAGGAGGATGACGCAAAACTACCGCACCGATTTCGCGCCGCAAAAACAAAATACTTCAGCGAACGAACATAGGGAGGACCTAATCCATGACCATGAAGCAATGGCTATTGTCGAGTACCGTCGCGCTCACTTGCTTTGTCTCTGCTGCCGCTGTCGCCGGCCCAATTGAAAATTACAGCCCGGTGACGCAGCAGCGCCTGGAAAATCCCGAGCCCGGCAACTGGATGCTGTATCGCCGCACCTATGATGGGCAAGGCTACAGCCCGCTCGACCAGATCAACAACACCAATGTCAAGAACCTGACACCGGTGTGGACATTCTCGACCGGCGTCATCGAGGGACATGAGGCGCCGCCGATCGTCAACAATGGCGTCATGTTCGTGGCCACGCCCATGGGGCAGGTGATCGCGCTGAACGCGAAAACCGGCGACGAGTATTGGCGCTACAAGCGGCAGCTTCCCGACGATCTGTTCCAGCTGCATCCGACCAGCCGCGGCGTCGGCCTCTGGCAGGACAAGCTCTATCTCGCGACCACGGACGACCATGTCGTCGCACTCGACGCCAAGACCGGCAAGGTGCTCTGGGATACGAAGGTCCAGGATTACAAGAAGGGCCAGTACCTCACCCTGATGCCGCTGGTGATCGACGGCAAGGTTTTCGTCGGCGGCTCTGGCGGCGAGTTCGGCGTGCGCGGCTATGTGGTCGCGTTCGACGCCAATGACGGCAAGGAGCTGTGGCGGACCTTCACCATTCCGGACGAAGGCGAACCGGGCCATGACACCTGGAAGGGCGACGACTGGAAGAACGGTGGCGGCTCGGCCTGGATGACCGGCAACTACGACCCCGAGACCAAGACGATCTATTGGGGCGTTGGCAACGCCGCGCCCTGGCCCGGCGATGGTCACCCCGGCGACAATCTCTACACAACTTCCGTTCTCGGGCTCGATCCCGCAACGGGCAAGATCAAGGCACACCACCAGTACCATCAGAACGATTCCTGGGATTGGGACGAGGTCGAGGCGCCGATGCTGATCGACCTTCAACGGGACGGACGGACTTTCAAGAGTCTGATCCATCCCGGCCGCGATGCGATCTTCTGGATTCTGGAGCGTAAACCGGACCGCATCAACTACGTGGCAGGCTGGCCTTTCGTGAAAACCGATGTCTGGAAAGGCATCGAACCAGAAACCGGCAGACCGATCGTCGATCCCGCGCACAAGCCGGTGCTCGGCAAGCGGATCGACTTCTGTCCGTCCCTGTGGGGCGGCAAGGACTGGCCGTCGGCGGCGTACAGCCAAAAGACAAAACTGGTCTACGTTCCCGCCAACGAGAATTTCTGCGGCGGGTTCACCGGCGAGAAGGTACCGCTGAAGCCGGGTGAGCTTTGGCTCGGCACCAAGCCTGAGGACATCGGCCTGAAGGTTGTTCCCGGTTCGGATCACTATGGCGAGTTGCAGGCATGGGATCCGTCGACCGGCAAGAAGGTCTGGACGCAGAACTTCGCGAAGACGCCGATGTTCGGTTCGGTGCTGGCGACCGCAGGCGATCTCGTCTTTGCCGGCGGCACCAACGACCGCAACTTCAGGGCCTTCGACGCCAAGACCGGAGAGATCCTGTGGCAGCAGAAGACCAACTCGGGCATCATGGGCATGCCGATCTCCTACGAGATCGACGGCACGCAGTACGTCGCGATCCAGTCCGGCTGGGGCGTCGACGCGCAGCGCATCCAGGATGCGTTGGCGACGACCAACAATATCGGCGTCGAGAACAACGTTCCGCAGGGCGGCGTCGTCTGGGTGTTCGCGGTCAAGAAGTGATCTGAACGCGACCGATAAGAAGCGACCCACAAAAGGCATGTGGCGGGCTAAACACCCGCCACATGTTTTTTGTTTGTACCAAGTCTGTTTCGCTCGGCCTGTTTCGCTTGGTCTATTTCCGCTTGGCCTATTTCCCCTTGGTGTCGACCTTCTGCTTCTCGTCCTCGTTCATCTTCTTGATCGTGGGATCGCGGTTCGCTTCGCCGGTCGTCTGAGTCGCGGTCGCCGGCGGCGCGTTGTTCGGGACGGATGTCTGATCGGGCCCTTCTTTCGCCGGCCGCGTTGCAGTCGTGCCTGGCCGCGTGGCGGCGTCCTCGGCACGCGCGGTCTGTAGTCCCAAAACAAGGACGCCCGCGAGCAGGGGAGCCGCGAGCGCCGCATTCTTGATGAGCCTGGCCTTGGTGCGTTTGTTGTCCATTGATCTGCCTCCGTTCAGATCAATGGAAACGGGCGATGCGGCGGAACGTTCCGGGGTCGCATCGCCCGCAAGCAAGCTTCCTGCGCGGTCAGGTCTCCAACTGCTTGCCGATCGGCATTGACCGGATGCGCTTGCCGGTCGCAGCGAAGATCGCGTTGATCAGTGCAGGCGCAAACGGCGGCACGCCGGGCTCACCGACACCGCTCGGCGGCGTGTCGGGTCCCGGCGGTACGATATGGACGTTGGTGACCAGCGGTGCCTCGTCGATTCGGACAAGCGGGAAGTCGTCGAAATTGCCCTGCTGCACCCTGCCGTTCTTGAAGGTGACCTCGCCATACTTGGCGAGGCTCAACCCCATGATCGCAGCGCCCTCGATCTGCGACTGGATGCGCTCCGGATTGACATAGGTGCCGCAATCGATCGCGGTGTCGACCTGATGCACCGTGAGCTTGCCCTTCTCGCCAACCTCGACCTCGACAATGGTCGCGATATAGCTGACGAAGCTACGGTGCGCGGCGATGCCGAGGCCACGTCCTTTCGCTACGGAGCGTCCCCAGCCGCCCTTTTCGGCCACCAGCTCGACCACGCGCCGCAGACGCGCGGTGTCGATCGGGTAGCTGTCATAAGGCTCGCCATAGTTCCAGGGGTCCTTCACCGACGACAGATTGACGATGCGTGGCGAGCCGATCAGCTCGAGCAGCATCTCCTTCTGGTCCTTCTTCGTGGCATGCGCGAGCTCGCCGACCATGGACTGCACCGCGAACGCTCGCGGGATGTTCGAGACCGAACGGAACCAGCCGATGCGGGTATGCGCGGCCGCTTCCGGGTTCTCGCACTGCAGGTTGGCGATCTCGAACGGATTGTCGATCAGGCCCATGCCGAGCTCGAACGGCGCCTGATGGTTCGCGCCGGCCGCAAAGGTCGAGGCGATGCTTGGTGCGACACTGCGGTGCCGCCAGGCGATCACCTTGCCGTTCTTGTCGAGACCCGCCTCGATGCGCTCTACGGAGACGGTGTGCAGGAAGTCGTGGCGGACATCGTCCTCACGCGTCCACTGCACCTTCACGGGCGCGCCAAGCTCCTTCGACAGCAAGGCCGCCTCCAGCGCGAAGTCGCATTTCGACTTGCGCCCGAAGCCACCGCCGAGCAGCGTGACATTGACCGTCACATTGTCCTCGGGGATTCCGAGCGTCTTGGCGACATCCTCGCGCGTGCCGCCGGGGCTTTGCACCGGCGCCCAGATCTCGGCCTTGTCGCCTTTGACATCGGCGACGGCGACGGGCGGCTCCATGCTGACATGGGCGAAGTGGGGCAGGTAGTACTCGCCCACGATCACCTTGTCGGCGCCCTTCAAGGCTGTCTCGGCGTCGCCTTCCTTACGCACGACCAGGCCGGGCTTGCGCGACGCCTCTTCGAGCTCGGTCCGGTAGGCGACCGAGTCGTATTTGGCGTTGGCGCCATCGTCCCAGACGACCTTCAGCGCATCGCGGCCCTTGATCGCCGCGCCGGTGTTGCGCGCGATCACGGCCACGCCGCCGAGCGGCTGGAACTTGGAGGGCCACGGCCATCCCTTGACCTCCATGACCTTCTCGACGCCGGAGACCTTCATCGCTTCGCTGGAGTCGAACGACACGACCTTGCCGCCGGTGACGGGCGGCCGGGCAATGACCGCATATTTCATGCCGGGCAGCCGCGTATCGGCACCGTAATGCGCGGCACCGACCGTGATGTCGCGGAGGTCGACCATGCTGACGTCGCCCTTGCCGAGATAGCGGAAGTTCTTCGGGTCCTTGAGCTTAAGGCCCTCGATGCTCGGCACCGACTCCTTGGCGGCATCGGCGGCGAGATCGCCGAACCCGATGCGACGGCTGCTCGCGGAGTGAACGACCTCGTGGTTCTGCGCCTTCACCTCGGTGACGGGAACGCCCCACTTCTTCGCGGCGGCAGCCTCCAGCATCGAGCGCGCCGAGGCGCCGATCTGGCGCATCGGTATCAGGTAGTGCCGCGTGCTGCGCGATCCGTCGGTGTCCTGGTTGCCGAACTTGACTTCGTCGCCATGCGCCTGCTGGACGCGGACGCGCGACCAGTCGGCTTCCATCTCCTCCGCCACGATCAGGGGTAGGCTGGTGCGCACGCCAGTTCCCATTTCGGAGCGATGCGCCACGATGGTGACGATGCCGTCGGGAGCGATCGCGACGAAGACGCGCGGATCGACCACGACGCCGTGCGGCATTTTGCCGGCGCCGGTCTCATAGGCGAGCGCAGGGCGTGACATGATGGGCGCCGCGAGCACGAAGGCACCGGTGAGTCCGAGGCCCTTCAGGATGTTGCGACGCGAGACGTTCTTGACCTTGATGTGACGCTCAAAGCCGCGGAGTTTGTTGGGGTTTGCGATGATGTTCATGATCACACTCCCGTCGAAGCGAGCTTCACCGCGTTTTCGATGCGCTGGTAGCAGCCGCAGCGGCAGATGTTACCGGACATCGCCTCGCGTATCTGATCGTGGCTCGGCTTGGGGTTCTCGTTGAGGAGCGCCGCGGCCTGCATGATCTGGCCGGCCTGGCAGTATCCGCATTGCGGGACGTTGACTTGACGCCACGCTTTCTGGACCGGGTGATCGCCGGTTGGGTGCAGGCCTTCGATGGTGGTGACCTCGCGGCCAACGACGTCGTTCACGGAAGTGATGCAGGAACGCACGGCCTCCTTGTCGACCATCACGGTGCAAGCCCCGCAGAATGCTTGGCCGCAGCCGAATTTGGTTCCCGTCAGTCCTGTTTCGTCACGGAGAAACCAGAGTAACGGCAGATCGGGATCGCCATCCCAGCTGCGTTCCTGGCCGTTGATCTTCACCTTGATCATGATCGTTTCCTCGCTCTTTTTAAGCTTAAGATGTCTGGTCGATCGCAAGCCGGAACACATTTCCCATTCGCTTGCGTCGGTTTCCGTACACGTTCCCGCACTCATGCATGATGGGCGGAAGGCCGACAGGTCTCATTGCACGATCAAATCGGTAACCGTGTCTGGGTCGAGTCCTCCTCGTGATGTTGCGAGAATGGTCGCGTCTAGCCCGTGAAGTGAATGCTATCAGAAATCACGTATCGCCGACTTCACAGGGAAGTGTTTTGCCTTCTTCTTTTGTCAAAAGCGGGGCGGTCGTCATCCATGATGGGCATGCCGGACATGAACATGACGCTCGTTCAGCGACAGACGAAGAAAACCTCGCCGCCGCAAATGCGGGGCGAGGCTCCGGGGCAGTTGGGGAGGGACGTGAGGGGCGCGATCGTTTGATCAGGCCGCCTTGGCTTTCGCCACGTGGGTGGCGATTGCGTCCATCAGCGCCGGCGACAAGCAATCATAGGGCTCAAGCCCCAATTCCTTCAGCCGCGCACGAATACCATCCATCTCTTCGGGCTTGACGCCGGATTCGATGACCGACGACACGAACGCCGCGAAGCCGGGTGCCGCCGAGCCCTGTTCCTGGAACAGTTCCGGATGGATGAAGTCGAGGCCATAGAACGGATGGCCCTTGTTCTCGATGCGGCCATACATATGCGTGCCGCAGACTTTGCAGGCATGGCGCTGGATCACGGCGGCCGCATCGACGACCTGCAGCTTGTCGCCGTTCTCGAGCACCGTCACGTTCTGGCTCGGCACGACCGCGACGACCGAGAAGATTGCGCCGTCCGGCTTCCAGCACTTGGTGCAGCCGCAGGCGTGGTTGTGCGCGACATCGCCCTTGACGCCGACCTTGACGGGCTTGTCCTGGCATTTGCAAACCAGCGTCCCACCGGCGAAGCTGCCGGTGCCTTTCTTGACGCCGCTGTCGACCGATGGGTGGATGTGAACAGTCATGGGTCAGTCCTCCTATGTTTGACGTTTTTTGAATCAGAACACGACGACTGAACGGATCGATTTGCCCTCGTGCATCAGGTCGAAGCCCTTGTTGATGTCCTCCAGCTTGAGCGTGTGGGTGATCATCGGGTCGATCTGGATCTTTCCGTTCATGTACCAATCGACGATCTTCGGCACATCGGTGCGGCCGCGTGCGCCGCCGAACGCAGTGCCTTTCCAGACACGTCCGGTCACGAGCTGGAAGGGACGGGTGGCGATTTCCTTGCCGGCTTCCGCCACGCCGATGATGACCGAGACGCCCCAGCCGCGATGGCAGGCTTCCAGCGCCTGGCGCATCACCGTGGTGTTGCCGGTGCAGTCGAAGGTGTAGTCCGCGCCGCCATCGGTCAGCGTGACGAGATGCTGGACGATGTCGCCCGAAATCTTCTTCGGGTTGACGAAATCGGTCATGCCGAAGCGGCGGCCCCATTCTTCCTTGCCGTCATTGACGTCGACGCCGACGATCTTGTCGGCGCCTGCCATCTTGGCGCCCTGGATGACGTTGAGGCCAATGCCGCCAAGCCCGAACACCACGACATTTGCGCCCGGCGTGACCTTGGCCGTGTTGACCACGGCGCCGACGCCCGTCGTGACGCCGCAGCCGATGTAGCAGCTCTTGTCGAAGGGGGCGTCCTCGCGAATCTTCGCCACCGCGATCTCGGGCAGCACCGTGAAATTCGAGAACGTCGAGCAACCCATATAGTGGTAGATCGGCTTGCCCTTGTAGCTGAAGCGGCTGGTGCCATCGGGCATCACGCCCTTGCCCTGGGTCGCGCGGATCGCGGTGCAAAGGTTGGTCTTCTGGCTGAGACAGCTTTTGCACTGGCGGCACTCGGGCGTGTAGAGCGGAATCACGTGGTCGCCCGGCTTGACCGAGATCACGCCTGCGCCGACCTCGCGGACGATGCCTGCGCCCTCATGACCCAGGATCGACGGGAAAATTCCTTCGCTGTCGAGGCCGTCAAGCGTGTAGGCATCGGTGTGGCAGATTCCGGTCGCCTTGATTTCGACGAGGACCTCGCCGGCCTTCGGCCCTTCGAGATCGACTTCGACGATTTCCAGCGGCTTCTTTGCTTCGAAAGCCACGGCGGCGCGCGTCTTCATTTTTCTACTCTCCTTCGTTCTTCAACGCCCGCGTGGCGCGTTGTCGTCCATGCTTTAGCACTTTGCTCAGTGCTTATTGCCCATACAGGAATTTTCCGCCTGGGTATAAGCTTCCGGCTTGTCCTCGTGCTTCGCAGGGCGAGCGCGACCCCATGCATCATTGGCGCGGGCGCGCAGATAAACATAAATGTCGTCCATGTAGCAGGCCACGTTCGGGTTGTCGCCGAAGGCCGGCATCACATTCTCCTGGGACGTGCTGACGTTCTTACGACCGCTTGCGACAACCTCCAGGAATTTCGCGTAGGTCATGGTCTTGAGAGAATCCTTCAAGCCCGGCGCGTAGGTCGATCCCATCCCATCCGGCCCATGGCAGACATGGCACTCGGAATGGTAGCGGCGATATCCGGAATACGTGTACCAGTCCACGGAGCCGTCGGACGTGATCTTGTAGGTCGGATCTCCTTCCTTATCGAGATATTTGCCGTCTTCGCTCTTCACCGCGGCCGGATCGGTCGGGTCCGCGAAAGCAATCCCTCCGGCCGCCACGAGAACCAGCGCGGCAGCCAACAACTTTATCATGCGCAAAAGCCTATCCTCGAATTTCGATGGCAGGTGTCCCGACGCATGGATTTCATGCGCCGGGACGAGACTTGCTTAAGTCCTTACTGCTGCGGCAGCGAGAACACCGTCAGCGCTCCACCGAGTGCGGTGTAGTTGCTGAGCGCCGCGTAGCCGCCGACAGCACCGAGGCCGGCGGTCGGATCGGTCAGACCGGCAGCCAAGCCGATACCAGCCCAGCCGCCAACACCGGAGAGGATTGCGACATACTGCTTGCCGGCGTTCTCATAGGTCGTAACGTTGCCGATGATGCCGGACGGAGTCTTGAACTTGTAGAGCTCCTTGCCCGTCTTGGCATCGACCGCCTTGAGGTAGCCTTCGAGCGTGCCGTAGAACACCACGCCGCCTGCGGTCGCGAGCGCACCCGACCAGACCGAGAACTGCTCCTTGTTGGACCAGACGATCTTGCCGGTCTTGGCGTCCCAGGCGATGAAGTTGCCCATGTTGGTCTCGCCCTGAGGCGGATACATCGACAGCGTCGCGCCGACATAGGGCTGACCCGCGGTGTAGCTCACCTTGAACGGCTCGTAGTCCATGCAGACGTGATTGGTAGGCACGTAGAACAGCTGCGTGTCCGGCGAATACGCCGCCGGCTGCTCGTCCTTTGAGCCGAGCGCGGCCGGGCAGATGCCCTTGGTGTTGTGATCCTCTCCGCCCTTCTCAGTCGAGGCCGTGTCAAGAACCTTCGGACGGCCATAGGTCGGCGAGTTCTTGTCCATGTCGACGCCGCTGGTCCAGTTGACCTTCGGATCGTACTTGTCGGCAACCAGCAATTCGCCGGTGGCTCGGTCGAGCGTGTAGCCGAGCCCGTTGCGGTCGAAGTGGACCAGCAACTTGCGCGCCTGACCGTTGATCGTCTCGTCGGCGAGGATCATCTCGTTGACGCCGTCATAGTCCCACTCGTCATGGGGCGTCATCTGGTAGACCCACTTCGCCTCGCCGTTGTCCGGATTGCGCGCGAAGATGGTCATCGACCACTTGTTGTCGCCTGGACGCTGCTTCGGATTCCAGGTCGAGGGATTGCCCGAGCCGTAATAGACGAGGTTCAGAGCCGGGTCATAGGACATCCAGCCCCATGTGCAGCCGCCACCGATCTTCCACTGATCGCCTTGCCAGGTCTTCAGGCTCGAATCCTTGCCGACCGGCTTGCCGAGCACAGTGGTCTTTTCCGCGTTGAACATGATCTGGTCGTCCGGACCTTCGGAGAAGGCACGCCAGACCTGCTTGCCGGACTTCATGTCGTAGGCGGTGACGTGACATTGCACGCCGAACTCGCCGCCGGAAATGCCGACCAGCACCTTGTCCTTGACGACGAGCGGAGCCGACGTTCCGGTCGAGCCCTTGCTGGGATCGCCGTTGACCGCCGTCCACTCGACCTTGCCGGTCTTGGCGTCAAGCGCCACCAGCGTCGTGTCGGACTGGTGCAGGAAGATCTTGCCATCCCCATAGGAAACGCCGCGGTTCACGGTGTCGCAGCACATCACGGGAATGACGTTCGGGTCCTGCTTCGGTTCGTATTTCCAGACGATCTTGTTCTCCTGCGACAGGTCAAGTGCGTAGACCTTGTTGGGGAACGGCGTGTGGACGTACATCATGTTGCCCACGATCAGCGGACCACCTTCGTGTCCGCGCAGTACGCCGG
>Ga0207693_10002182_pt1 | contig 17058 bp, 15 predicted proteins | sample LARL81metaG_FD_184347 | JGI IMG/M metagenome (GOLD analysis project Ga0207693, IMG submission 184347) | Corn, switchgrass and miscanthus rhizosphere microbial communities from Kellogg Biological Station, Michigan, USA - LAR L8-1 metaG... | ecosystem: Host-associated > Plants > Roots >...
GTAACCCCACTGACTTCCGACGTCCTTGAACATCTTCTGCGGGTACAGCTTGATCGCAAGTCTGCTGAACCAGCCGATGCCGCCGTAGTCGTTGAACGCCAGCTCGCCGGAGCCGAAGTGGTCGGTCATGCGGCGGAAGATGCTGACGATCACCGGCTCGGACAGAAACGTGAACAGCCCGTCGGCGACCAGCATCGTGGGGCGGTCGGCCGGTATCGCGTCGGGCCAGTGCTTCTCGGCAAGCGACACCGGCACGGAGTGTGAGTGCGGGTTCGCGGGCAGCACCTCATCGCGCAGTGCGGTGATCCCGGGCAGGTCCACGCTGTACCAGTCCACGGACAGCGGCGGATCGACGCGGTAGAAACCGCTGTCCAGACCGGCGCCCAGGTCGACGATCACCGCGTCGGGATGCTGTTCGACGAAATCGCGAACCCGGTCGTCGAGCATCTTGGCGCGCAATGCCGCCTGGCACACCACGCTTGTCTGCACCCCCAGGCCGGCGAAGTTGAAGTCGATCTTGCCGACCACTTCGTCGGCCAGCGTGTCGCCGAGGATCGGCTTGGGCCATCGGCAGTCCAGCGCCCTCGCGTACTCGGTGAGAAATGCGGTCTGTTCGACTGGTGTCAGTTCGGTGGTTGCAATCCCCATGACCGCGAACGTACTCCTGTTCTCGGGCTGAACGGTTAGCCCAAAACGTTCACCGCCCTTGCGATTACGAGCGCGATGGTGGTAACCGCCACCAGGCTCTGCACCGCCATCATTCCCTTCGCCCAGCGGGCCAACGGCATGGTGTCGGTGGGGGAGAAGGCCATCGCGTTGGTCAGGCTGACATACAGGTAGTCGAGGAACGTCGGCCGCCATCCCGGTTTGACGAGTTTGGCGGTGTCGGGATCCATCTGCGGGAACATGAAGTCCGGGTAGGGCTGTTCGCCGGCGCGCCGGGCGAACGGCCCGCCGCGGTCCAGTTCCCAGTACCAGATGCCGAACACGATGATGTTGGTGACGAAGATCGCCGCGCCGCTGCCCAACAACACCGCGGCCTTGTTGCTGACCTCACCGGACAGGATGCGGATGTCCAGCAGCACCGCCGACAGCGTGTTGTCGAGGGTGATGGCGGCGAGCAGCACCCAGGTGGCGTATCGGCCGAGTCGCGTGGCATTGGTGAGCCGCAGCGGGTTGAGCCACGTCAGCACCGCGAGGAGCAATAACTCGAGCGCGATTAGCGGCCATCGGGGCACGACGGTGTAGCTCTTCGGGATCGCCAGCTGCAGACCGATCACGGCGACGAGTGCGAACAGCACCGGCAGCCGGCTTTCCGGGTCGCCGGGCCGCAGCCACGACGGAATGTGGTGTTCTGCGCCGGAGGCGAGGCGCTCGGCGCGTTTGACGAACTCCTCAACCGGTGAGGGTTCGGGTGTGGTGTCCATCAGCCAAGTGTGTGCGCGAGGATGGAGCCATGGAGTCGCGACACGTCAGCATTTGGATCGAGGCCGCGCCCGAGGTGGTCTACGCGTTCGCGTCGGATCCGCAGACATGGCCGACGTGGGCCGCGGGTCTGGCCCAGGGTGCACTGCGGCAGACCGCAGACGGATGGGTGGCCGATTCGCCGATGGGCGAGGTGACCGTCGAGTTCGCGCCGCCGAACGAGTTCGGCGTGCTCGATCACGTGGTGCGGCTGCGGTCGGGCGAAGCGGTCTACAACCCCTTGCGGGTGATCCCCGGCGGCGTCGGGGAGCCCCGCTGCGAGATGTTGTTCACCGTGCGACGACGGGCAGGTATGACGGACGCGGAGTTCGACGCCGATGCCGCGGCGGTGGCCGCCGACCTCGATACGCTGCGGCGGCTACTGGAGGGTTAGCGGCCAGCCGAGGAAAACGGGCCAAGGGCCAGCCACACGACGGTGCCTGCGGCCGCGGCGGCCATCACAGACGGTGCTGCGCTGCTGGTCGCAACCGCGACGATCACCAGAACCAAGAGACCGATCGCGAGCGCGAGCAGCTTGTATACCGGCCAGGCCACGCCGGCAATGCTGACTTCGTCCCGCACGGTCATAGGTTGACGATAGCTCGGAAGTAAGGTTTCGGGCAACCGAAACACCGATCTGGATCTCACTTCTGTAGCGGGTCTAAGCTGGTCACATGCCACTTTCTGGAGAGTACGAACCAAGCACGTCCGACTGGGCCCGCGAGAACGCGGAGAAGTACATGGAGTCCGGCGGCACCGACGGCACCGAGCTTCAGGGCAAGCCCGTGATCCTGCTGACCACCGTCGGCGCCAAGACCGGCAAGATCCGCAAGACGCCACTGATGCGGGTTGAGCACGGCGGCGAGTATGCGGTGGTGGCGTCGCTGGGTGGGGCCCCGAAGAATCCGGTCTGGTACCACAACATCAAGGCCCACCCGCGGGTAGAGCTGCAGGACGGCACCGTCAACAAGGACTACGAGGCTCGCGAAGTCTTCGATGACGAGAAAGCTGCGTGGTGGGAGCGCGCCGTGGCCGCGTGGCCTGACTATGCCAATTACCAAACGAAGACCGACCGGCAGATCCCGGTGTTCGTGCTGACCCCGATTAACTGAAAAGCGCTGGTTGATGGCACTATTGATCGGTGTCCGCTGAACTGAGCCAGAGCCCTCGCACCCGTCCTTCGCAGCCGCTTCGCGCCGCAGACATCGACGAGGCCGCTCAGCGAATTTCCGGCGTGGTCGCTCACACCCCGCTGCAGTACAGCGAGCGGCTGTCGGAGGCCACCGGGGCAACGGTCTACCTGAAGCGCGAGGACCTGCAGGCGGTCCGGTCGTACAAGCTGCGCGGCGCACACAACCTGTTGATGCAGCTGTCCGAGGACGAGATCGCCGCCGGCGTGGTGTGCTCGTCGGCGGGCAACCATGCGCAGGGCTTCGCGATGGCATGCCGCTCGATGGGCATCCATGGCCGGGTGTACGTGCCCGCCAAGACGCCGAAGCAGAAGCGGGACCGCATCCGCTACCACGGGCGCGACTACATCGAGCTGATCGCCATCGGCAAGACCTACGACGAGGCCGCCGCGGCGGCGCTCGACGACGTCGCGCGGACCGGCGCGACCCTGGTTCCGCCGTACGACGACCCGCGGACGATGGCCGGCCAGGGCACCATCGCCGCTGAGATCCTCGACCAGCTCGACAGCGAGCCGGACGTGGTGATAGTCCCGGTAGGTGGCGGCGGCTGCATCGCAGGCATCACGACGTACCTGGCCGAGCGGACATCGAATACCTCGGTGCTCGGCGTCGAGCCGGCCGGGGCCGCCGCGATGATCGCCGCGCTGGCCGCGGGGGAGCCCGTGACGCTGGATCACGTCGATCAGTTCGTCGACGGTGCGGCGGTGAACCGCGCGGGCACCCTGACGTACGCCGCGCTTGCCGCGGCGGGGGACATGGTGGCGATAACCACTGTCGACGAGGGCGCGGTGTGCACGGCGATGCTCGACCTGTACCAGAACGAGGGCATCATCGCCGAACCCGCGGGGGCGCTGTCGGTGGCGGCCTTGATGGAAGCCGACATCGAGCCGGAATCGACTGTGGTGTGCTTGATTTCGGGTGGCAACAACGACGTCTCGCGTTACAACGAGGTGCTCGAGCGTTCGCTGGTGCACCTGGGGCTCAAGCACTACTTCCTCGTGGACTTCCCGCAGGAGCCGGGCGCGCTGCGCCGATTCCTCGACACAGTGCTCGGTCCTAATGACGACATCACGCTATTCGAGTACGTCAAGCGCAACAATCGCGACACCGGTGAGGCCCTGGTCGGCATCGAGCTGGGTTCGGCCGCCGATCTCGAGGGTCTGCTGGAGAGGATGAAGGCGTCCGACGTTCACGTCGAGACGCTGGAGCCGGGTTCGCCCGCGTATCGCTACCTGCTCTGAGCGTCGAAAGTGAGCTTGTTCGCCAAGTTTTGGCGAAATCTCGCGCGCAACTTCACGTTCGGCGAACAATGACGAAAGAGTGCCCATCCACCCGCGTGGCTTCGGCGTCGACTTTCGGCTCGCCCCAAGCCAGCACGACCTCACCGGTGACCGGAACGTCGACGGCTTCGATGCCGAGGTTGCACGCGATCGCCAGCGAGCCGCGGTGCATGACAATCCACTGCGCATCCTCGTCGTAGTCGACGCGCATGTGGTCCAACCACGGGTCGGCCAGGTCGGGCTCGTTGTGCCGCAACGCGATCAGCTGTCGATAGATCTGCCGCAGGTGTCCATGTTGGCCGTCATCGATCTCGTCCCAGTTGAGCTTGGACCTTTTGAAGGTCGCCGGGTCTTGCGGGTCGGGGATCTCGTTTGCGTCCCAGCCGTATTCGGCGAACTCGCGCTTGCGGCCCTCGGCAGTCGCCCTCGCCAACTCCGGCTCGGGGTGGGAGCTGAAGAACTGGAACGGCGAGGACGACCCCCACTCCTCACCCATGAAAAGCATTCCCGTATAGGGTGATCCGAGCGCCAGCGCCGCTTTTACCGCCAGCTGGCCGAATGTCAGAATCTGCGACGGCCGGTCGCCCGCCGCGCGATTGCCGACCTGATCGTGCGTCAGGGTGTACGCCAGCAGCCGCGTCGCCGGGATGCTCGCCGTGTCCAGCGGGCGGCCGTGTCGCCGATGCCGGAACGACGAGTAGGTCCCAGCGTGGAAGTAGCCGTGCTTCAGCGTCTGTGCCAGTGCCTCCAGTGACCCGAAATCGGCATAGTAGCCCTGCCGTTCACCCCCGACTGCGGCGTGTATCGCGTGATGGATGTCGTCGTCCCACTGTGCCGTCATCCCGTAGCCGCCGCGATCGCGGGGTGTGATCAGCCGCGGGTCGTTGCGGTCACTCTCGGCGATCAACGACAACGGCCGACCCAACTCTTCGGCGAGCGCATCGGTTTCGGTGGCCAGTTCTTCAAGGATGTGAATGGCGGTGGTGTCGACGTGTGCGTGCACGGCGTCGAGCCGCAACCCGTCGGCGTGGAAGTCACGCATCCAACGCGAGGCGCAGTCGAGAATGTAGCGTCGCACCTCGTCGGCGGCCGTGTCGGAGATGTTGATCGATTCGCCCCACGGATTGCTGCCCGACGACAGATACGGCCCGAACCGCGGCAGGTAGTTGCCCGACGGGCCAAGGTGATTGAACACCGCATCGATCAGCACGCCAAGGCCACGCCGGTGGCAGGCGTTGATCAGCCGAACGAGCCCGTCGGGCCCGCCGTACGGCTCGTGCACCGCATACCAGAGCACCCCGTCGTAACCCCAGCCATGAATGCCGCCGAACGCGTTGACCGGCATCAGCTCGACGAAGTCGACGCCCAAATCGACCAAGTAGTCCAGCTTCTCGATCGCCGAGTCGAACGTGCCGCCGGGCGTGAACGTGCCGACATGCAACTCGTAGATGACCCGGCCCTCGACAGATCGGCCTTGCCAGTCGTCGTCGGTCCAGGCGTCCGGAGCGGGCTGCCACAGCTGCGAGCGCTCGTGCACACCGTCGGGCTGGCGGGGAGAGCGGGGATCCGGAAGCACTTTGGGGTCGTCGTCGAGGACGAAGCCGTAACGCGCATCGGGGCGGGCATCGACGTCGGTCCGCCACCAGCCGTCGTCGGCCGGGTCCATCGGATACAGCGCGCCGTCCACGTCGAGACGGACCCGGTCCGGACGCGGCGCCCACACGGAGAACACTGCCGGCGGAGCCGGCGATCCGGATTCAGCCATCGACGCGCTCCAACAGCGCGACCGGTAGCTCGGCGAACAGATCCGTCGCCAGCACCCTGCCGCTGAACCGGCCGCCGCCGACGCGGTCGACCCACACTCCGTCGGGCAGAGTCAAAGACGTGTCGCCCCATTGGGTTTCGGCGAGCACAACACTATGACGGGTGACAGCAGTCAGCGCGTCGTCGGCACGCAGGAACGCAACCAGATGTTCGGCGGCCGCACCCTCGGCCAGCACGGGTGTGTAGCCGCCGTCGGTGAAGGTGTACGCGCGGTCACGCCGCAGTTGCAGGGCAGCTGTCACCACTCGCATCTTCGGATGGCTGTTTTCACTGAGTACCCCCCGACGGAGGTGGTAGTCGACCGGGCGGCGGTTGTCCGGGTCGACCAGGCTGTCCTCCCACAATTCCGTGCCCTGATACACATCGGGCACGCCGGGCACCGTCAACGCCACCAGCTTCTGGCCGAGGCAATCGTTCCGCGCGTGCTCGTCCAATCGGATGACCAGCGAGGTGAGCCCGGTCGCGACCGGTCCGTCCATGACGGCGTTCAGCCACGTGTGGACTGCGGTTTCGAACGTGGTATCGGGTTCGTTCCACGTCGTATGGACGGCGGCCTCCCTGATGGCTTTCTCGGTATACGCGTGCAGCCGGCCACGCAGTTCATCGGTCACCACGCCGTCGACGGGCCATACGCCGAAAATGTTCTGTAACAGGAAGAGCCCCGTCGCAGCATCTGGTGGCGGAGCCTCCAGAGCCCACTTGCCGACGAGTCCGGCCCACAGCGTCGGCACCTGCGACAGCACGCCGATGCGGGCGCGCACGTCTTCACCTCGTTTGGTGTCGTGGGTGGTCAACGCCACCATCGCGTGCGGCCACAGCCGGGACCGACTCGCGGCGCGCTGGTGAAACTCCGCGGCACTGACGCCGAACCGGTCGGGCTCCCCGCCTACTTCGTTCAGTGACACCAGCCGGGCGTCGCGGTAGAACAGGCAGTCCTCCATCGACTTGGCGGTGGCGGCGCCGGACAGCTGCTGCAGCCGCACCGCCGATTCGACACTGGTCGTCAGCGCCGCGGAAACGATCACCACCGGTTGCGCCAATTCCGGTAGTGCCGCCGCGGTTTCGGCCATCGCCTCGGACAGCATCAGGGACAGCGACAGGTAGTCGGAGCGGTACACGTGTAACCGGCTGATCAGCTCGGCCAGAGCCCGCGGCAGGTCGGGGTGATCAACGCCCGTGGCGGAGACGATGGTCCGGTGCAGCCTGGCCAGTTCGCTGCCCAGCGTGCCGGTGACAGCGTCGGCCTTGAGCCGACGGGCCAGCTGCGGCATCTCGTCGTAGGGAACACCGCTCGATTCGAACAATGCGGTCAGCGGGCCCCCGCCTGCGGGATCGATGAAGAGTCCGCCGATTTCGCGCAGCGCGTCATACCCGGTCGTGCCGGCGACGGGCAGCGTCGGCTCGAGCGGCTCGTCGACGGCCAGGATCTTCTCGATGACAATCCACGCGTCCGGGCCGACAAGATCGCGTAGCCACGTCAGATAGCCTGCGGGATTGGACAACCCGTCCGGATGGTCGATGCGGATTCCGTCGACCAGACCCTCGCTGAACCAGCGCTTGACCTCCACGTGGGTGGCATCGAACACCGCACGGTCCTCTTGGCGCAGCCCCGCCAGCGATGTGATCGAGAAGAAGCGCCGATAGCCGCAGATGCCGTTGCGCCATCCGATCGCCCGATAGTGCTTGTCGTCGGCGGGATAGCCCGGCGGCGCGGTGTCGTCGTCGGACCCCAGCACCGGCAACACAATTCGGCCGTCAGGATCGAGGTCCCAGTCGATGTCGAAGTAAGACGCATACGGCGAATTCGGGCCGCGCTCGAGCACATCGCGCCACCACCGGTTCTGATCCGGTTTGTCGACGCCGACGTGATTGGGCACGATATCGACGATCAGACCCATCCCGCGGGCCTGCGCCGCAGCCGACAGCCGCTTCAGCCCCTCGGGACCACCGAGCGCGGCGGAGACGGTGGTGGGGTCGGTGACGTCGTAGCCATGCGTGGAACCCTCGACCGCGGTGAGGATCGGCGACAAGTACAGATGTGACACCCCTAGAGCCGCAAGGTAGTCCAGCACCTTCAGGGCGTCGTCGAAGGTGAAGCAGTCCCCGCGCATCTGCAGCCGATACGTCGACAGCACTCCAAAAGCCATGTGTCAGGCGGTCTTACGCAGCACCAGCAGCGATCGTGCCTGCAGCGAGATCTTCTTGCCTGCAGTGACAACCAACTCAGTCGACCCCGTGGCGTCGGCCGTGTCCAGCGTGGCGGTCCACTCCTTTGCGTAGTCACCCTTCGGGGTGACGAAATCCTGCGGCTTGTCATTAGCGTTGAAGCAGAGCAGGAACGAATCGTCGATTACTCTTTCGCCGCGCGTATTGCGAGTCGGGATCGCCTCACCGTTGAGGAACACCGCCACGCATTTGAAGCCGGAATCCCAATCCTCTTGCTTCATTTCCTTACCGGACGGCGTTAGCCAGGCGATGTCGCGGACCTGTTCGCCGGTGCGGATCGGCTTGCCCTCGAAGAACCGGCGCCTGCGGAAGACCGGATGGTCCCGCCGCAGCTTGGTGACCCGGCGCGTGAACTCGAGCAGGTCGGCGTTCTTCTGGCACAGTGACCAGTCCATCCACGAGATGTCGGAGTCCTGGCAGTAGACGTTGTTGTTGCCCCGCTGGGTGCGCCCGATCTCGTCGCCGTGCGAGATCATCGCCGTGCCCTGGGAGACCATCAAGGTGCCCATGATGTTGCGCATCTGCTTGGCGCGCAGAGCAAGAATGTCCGGGTCGTCGGTCGGACCCTCCACCCCGCAGTTCCACGACCGATTGTGACTTTCGCCGTCGCGGTTGTCCTCGCCGTTGGCCTGATTGTGCTTCTCGTTGTACGACACCAGGTCGGCCAGCGGGAAGCCGTCGTGACAAGTGACGAAGTTGATGCTCGCGCCTGGCCTGCGTCCAGTGGCTTCGTAGAGGTCCGACGATCCGGTCAGCCGCGAGCCGAACTCGCCGAGGGTTGCGGGCTCACCCCGCCAGTAATCGCGCACAGTATCGCGATACTTCCCGTTCCATTCGGTCCACAAACCTGGAAAGTTGCCGACCTGATAGCCGCCCTCGCCGATATCCCACGGCTCGGCGATCAGCTTGACCTGGCTGACGACCGGGTCCTGCTGCACCAGATCGAAGAACGCCGACAGCCGGTCGACGTCGTAGAACTCGCGGGCCAGCGCGGCAGCCAGGTCGAAGCGGAAGCCGTCGACGTGCATCTCCAGCACCCAGTACCGCAGTGAGTCCATGATCAGCTGCAGCGTGTGCGGGTGCCGCACGTTGAGGCTGTTGCCGGTGCCGGTGAAATCCTTGTAGAACTTCAGGTCGCCGTCCTGCAGGCGGTAGTAGGCGGCGTTGTCGATGCCACGGAAGTTGATCGTGGGGCCGAGGTGGTTGCCTTCGGCCGTGTGGTTGTAGACGACGTCGAGGATGACCTCGATCCCTGCCTCGTGAAATGACCGGACCATGGTCTTGAACTCGGCCACCGCGCCGCCTGCGTGCCGGTTGGCGGCGTACTGGTAGTGCGGCGCGAAGAAGCCGAATGTGTTGTAGCCCCAGTAGTTTCGCAGACCCAGTTCGATCAGCCGGTGGTCGTGCAGGAACTGGTGCACCGGCATCAGTTCGATGGCGGTCACGTTGACCGACTTGAGGTGGTCGATGATCACCGGATGCCCGAGCCCGGCGTAGGTGCCGCGCAATTCCTCGGGGATGCCGGGATGGGTCTGCGTCATGCCCTTGACGTGGGCCTCGTAGATGATGGTCTCGTGATACGGCGTGCGCGGCGCACGGTCGGACGCCCACTGGAAGAACGGGTTGATCACCACGCTGGTCATGGTGTGGCCCAGCGAGTCGGTCATCGGCGGCGTGCCGCCCGCCGCGAGATCCTCGGCGTTCAAGTCATAGGAGAACAAGGCCTGGGTGAAGTCGAACTCGCCGTGGAAGGACTTGCCGTACGGGTCGAGCAGCAGCTTGCTCGGATCGCAGCGATGACCCGCCGCGGGATCCCATGGCCCGTGCACCCGGAAGCCGTAGCGTTGGCCGGGCGTGACGGTGGGCAGATAGCAGTGCCACACGTAACCGTCGACTTCGTCGAGGTTGATCCGCTCCTCGGTACCGTCCTTGGCGATCAGGCACAACTCCACCTGCTCGGCCGCCTCGGAGAACAGGGAGAAGTTAGTTCCCGCGCCGTCGTATGTGGCGCCAAGAGGGTAGGTGTCACCCGGCCAGACCGTGGGTACGGACGCCGGCTCGGCGGAGGACATCAGGGCCGCCACCAGCCGGTGGCCAGGGCGATCTGACGGCCCAGCTCGTTGGTCATCGTGCGCATGTAAGTCGTCGAGATGTGGTGGGCGTCGCGATACAGCAACACATTTCCCTCCACGGCGCGGCAAATATCCTTGCGGCACACCGCATCACTCATGTCGAGCGGCTTCAACAGCGGAAACTGCGCGACGAAATCCAGTGTTTGGTTGTGGTCCGACAGTACGTCGGATCGCTTGATCCCGCAGGAGATCGCGTCGCCGCCGTTGGCCAGGCAGTCGGAAGGGAAGTAGGGCTTCCCGTTGCGGACCATCCACGGCGTGTCACGCATGGCAAGGATCGGAATGTTGTTGTCCGACAACGTCTGCCAGATACCGATGTAGGTCGCCGGCATCACATCGCCTGGCTTGATGTTCCACGGCCGGGTGGAGGTGGTGAACACGAAGTCCGGATGATCGGCGATGAGCTTGGGCATCACCCGCTGATTCCACTCACGGCATCCCGGGTACGGGCGGTTGTCGCCCATCACCAGCGGAGCTTGCTCGGTGGTCAACGGGCAGCCCATCTTCATGTAGGTCACCACCTTGAAGTGGTGCAGCCGGCCCAGCAGGTCGAGCGCGGTGATCCAGTGCTCGGCGTGCGATCCGCCGGCCAGCGCGATGGTCCGCGTCGCCGACTTGTCGCCGAAGGTGCAGTTGATGACGCCCGTGTTGTCGAAGTCGCTGATGCAGCCGTCGGTGGTGGTCTCCGGCAGATCGTCCTTGGCCTCCAGCACCGTTGGGCGCATCGGCAATTTTGGCACCTTTGCGTGGTTGATCAACGCCATTGCGCCGGGGTAGTCGCGCACCGAAAGGCTCGCCAGCTCTTTGCCGTTCGCGCGCTGCACCGTGACATGCTCGCGCCAGGTGAACGACGTCGCCGTCAACGCCACACCCAGTAGGCCGACTATCGAGCCCAGCACGATCGTCGGGCGGCGCAGTCGCGCGCGCAGCGGGACGGCACGGGTGGTTTTTGGCGCCTTCGCCGTGCCGCGGTACCGCAGCGGGTTCTCCACGTACTTGAGAGTCAGCCAGGCCAGCACACCCGAGAGCAGGAGCACAATCGCGCCCTCGAGGAAGTTGACTCGCGGCTGCCCGGTGTAGGACAGCCAGAAGATCAGCAGCGGCCAGTGCCAGAGGTACAACGAGTACGCCATCGCCCCGAGCGACACGAACGGTGCGCTGGCCAGCAACCGGTTGGGGGCGGGCAGCCGGTCCGCCGTGGCCGGATCGGCCTGCCGATTGGCGGCCGACAGGATGAACAACATGGTGGCGCCGACCGGCACCAGCGCCCATGGCCCGGGAAACTCCTTGACCCCGTCGATCAGCGCGCCACACGACAGGATCGCCGCCAGCGCGACCACCGCGACCGTCGTGCGCAGCCACATCGGCCACCGAACGTAGGGCACCAGGGCGCCGAGCAGGGCACCAAGCAGCAGCTCCCACGCCCGGGCGAAGCTGTTGTAGTAGGCGGTCGCCTGATCGGTGTTGTGAGCAAATATCGCGTAGACGAACGACGCGATGGTCAGCGAGCCCAGCAGCACCACGAAAGAAGTTCGCATGCGCTTCCCGAGGCGCTCACGGAACACATAGGCGAACGAGAAGATCAGTGCCAGAAAGGCGATGTAGAACTGGCCCTGCACCGACATCGACCAGATGTGCTGCAGCGGGCTAACCGCCTCACCGGCGCGAAGGTAATCCGAAGCGGTGTTCGCCAGCTCCCAGTTCTGGAAGTAGCCGAGGCTCGCCAGGCTCTGGTCAGCAAACGTCTCCCAGCGCGTCTCCGGCTGGATCAGAATGGTCAGCACCGCCGAGGCGGCGAGCACCACGACGAGGGCAGGCAACAGCCGGCGAACGAGTCGGGTCACTTCTGGAACGGGCCACAGCGACGTGCCCGGCGTCAGGGCCGTGCGCAGCAGCCGCCCACCGAAGAAGAAACCCGACAACGCCAGGAAGACGTCGACGCCACCGGAAACCCGGCCAAACCACACGTGAAACATCGCGACGAGAGCGATCGCGATGCCGCGCAGGCCGTCGAGATCGTGTCGGTAGAAGCCCGACTTTCGTGTCCCCAGGTCGGCGCGCGGGGTGGAACCCGGATCGGTGACGGGCGCCGGCCGGGGAGGGGCGAGGGTCATCATGGTCGACGGCTAATCTACCTAAGATCGCCTGGTGGCTCATGCCGCGGGCGACGCGTCACAGCCCGTGAGCAAAGGATCAGGCTCGTGTTGACCCCCGCGGAGATCAGTGCGGTCGACGCCGCCCACGTCTGGCATCCCTACAGCACCATTGGGGCCGAAGTCCTGCCTCCGGTGGTGGCGGTCGGTGCCAAGGGCGCCTGGCTGACGCTGATCGACGACGGGCGCCGGATCGAGGTGCTCGATGCGATGGCTTCGTGGTGGACCGCGATCCACGGCCACGGCCACCCCGTGCTGGACGCGGCGATCACGGGCCAGCTCGCGACCATGAATCACGTCATGTTCGGCGGGCTGACGCACGAACCCGCCGCCCGGCTGGCCCAATTACTGGTACAGATCACGCCCGACGGACTCGATACGGTGTTCTTCAGCGACTCCGGCTCGGTGTCGGTCGAGGTGGCCGTCAAGATGGCGTTGCAGTACTGGCGCAGCATCGGCCGACGCGACAAGCACCGGCTGATGACCTGGCGCGGCGGCTACCACGGCGACACCTTCACCCCGATGAGCGTGTGCGACCCCGAGGGCGGCATGCACTCGCTGTGGACCGACGTCTTGGCCCACCAGGAGTTCGCGCCCCAGGTACCGACCGAATACGACCCCGCCTACAGCGAGGTGTTCGCAAAGCAGCTGTCCGAGCACGCCCACGAACTGGCCGCCGTGATCGTCGAACCCGTCGTCCAGGGCGCGGGCGGCATGCGGTTCCACGACCCGCGATATCTCGTTGACCTGCGCGCGATCTGCGACCGCCACGACGTCCTGCTGATCTTCGACGAGATCGCCACCGGCTTCGGCCGCACCGGGGAGCTGTTCGCCGCCGACCACGCGGGCGTCAGCCCCGACATCATGTGTGTTGGCAAGGCGCTCACCGGCGGCTACATCACGCTGGCCGCGACGTTGTGCAGTCGCGACATTGCGCACACGATCAGCACGCACGAGCCCGGCGCGCTGATGCACGGCCCCACGTTCATGGCCAATGCGCTGGCGTGTGCAGTTGGCCTGGCGGCGGTCGACCTGCTGTTGGAACAGGATTGGCGGTCACGGGTTTCCTCGGTCGAGGCGGGGCTGCGCACGGGGCTGGCGCCCGCCGCCTCGCTGCCGGGCGTGGCCGATGTGCGGGTGCTCGGCGCGATCGGCGTGATCGAGATGGACAAGCCCGTCGACCTGCGGGTCGCGACGCCGGCAGCGCTGCAGCGTGGCGTCTGGCTGCGCCCGTTCCGCAACCTCATCTACGTCATGCCGCCGTACATCTGCACGCCTGAGGAGATCGAGCAGATCACCTCGGCGGTGATCGGCGTCGCGCGTACGTTAACCTGAACACCGTTCAAGTGGTGGCACTGCGTCATCGAGGGGGCGGTCAGGTGACTCGCGTCGGTCTTTCCCCGCTGGCCTGGCTCGACGAGGTCGAGCAGCAGCGGCGCGCCGCCGGGCTGCGCCGATCGCTGCGCACCCGTCCACCGGTCGGCGCCGAGGTCGACCTGGCTTCCAACGACTACCTCGGCCTGTCGCAGCACCCCGACGTGATCGACGGCGGCGTCGAGGCGCTGCGCACATGGGGTGCAGGCTCGACCGGATCGCGGTTGGTCACCGGCAATACCGAATTGCACGAAGGCTTCGAGGCCGCCCTGGCGGATTTCGTCGGCGCCGAGTCGGCGCTGGTCTTCTCCTCGGGCTACACCGCCAACCTCGGTGCGGTGGTGTCGTTGTCCGGAGCTGGATCGCTTGTGGTGTCGGACGCGCTGACGCATGCGTCGCTGGTGGACGCTTGCCGGCTGTCGCGCGCCCGAGTCGTCGTGACACCGCACCGCGATGTCTCCGCCGTCGAGGCCGCGCTGTCGGCCCGCGACGAAGAGCGCGCCGTCGTGGTGACCGACTCGGTGTTCTCCGCCGACGGGGTGCTCGCCCCGCTGCGGGCGTTGCACGACCTGTGCCGTCGCCACGGTGCACTGCTGATCGTCGACGAGGCGCATGGCCTCGGCGTGCGGGGGAGCGGCGGACGCGGGTTGTTGCACGAGGTCGGCCTGGCCGGTGCGCCCGACGTGGTGATGACGACGACGCTGTCCAAGGCGTTGGGCAGCCAAGGCGGTGTGGTGCTCGGACCGGCCGCGGTGCGTGCTCATTTGATCGACGCAGCGCGACCGTTCATCTTCGACACCGGGCTGGCGCCCGCTGCGGTCGGGGCCGCGTGGGCCGCGCTGCGCGTGTTGGTCGACGAGCCCTGGCGGGCGCAGGCCGTGCTAAATCACGCATCGGCGCTTGCGGAGATGTGCGACATCTCCGAGCGCCCGGAGTCCGCGGTGGTGTCGGTCATCCTTGGCGAGCCCGAGGTGGCGTTGGCCGCCGCGGTCGCGTGCCTGGACCGCGGCGTGCGAGTCGGCTGTTTCCGCCCGCCGACCGTTCCTGCCGGCACGTCCCGGCTCCGGCTGACGGCGCGGGCGTCCCTGTCGGACGACGAAATGGCCTTGGCCCGCGCGGTTCTCACCGAAGTGTTGGCCCGCCCGAGGCATCGGGCGGCCGACATCAAACACAGCCCGTGAGCGTTCTGGTCGTCACGGGCACCGACACCGGCGTCGGCAAGACGGTGGCGACCGCGGCGCTCGCTTGTAGCGCGCGGCTGGCTGGCGTCGACGTCGCGGTGTGTAAGCCCGTACAAACCGGCAGCCCCCGCGACGACGACCTCGCCGATGTGGCGCGGCTGTCCGGGGTGGGCGCGCTGTACGGCACATGGCGGTATCCGGAGCCGCTGGCACCGGCCGCGGCCGCCCGGCGTGCAGGTCTGGCGCTGCCGACTCGCGACGAGCTGGTGGCGTCGGTCGCGTCGGTCGACGCGAAGCTGACCCTGGTGGAGGGTGCGGGTGGGCTGTTGGTCGAACTGGCTGCGGGAGGGGTGACGCTGCGCGACCTCGCCCGCGAGCTGGCCGCACCGGTTTTGGTCGTTGTTTCGCCGGGGCTGGGCACGCTGAACCACACCGCTCTCACGCTGGAAGCGCTTGCTGCCCGAGAGATTCCATGTTCAGGACTGGTGATCGGCGCTTGGCCGCGCGAACCGGATGTGGCAGAGGCGGGCAATCGCGACGCGCTGGGCAGGTTGGCTGAGGTGCGGGCCGTTCTGCCCGCGGGTGCGGGTTCGCTGAGCGCGGAGGAATTCGAGTCGATGAGCGCGGCCGCGTTCGACGCACAGTGGGTCACGAGCCTGGCCGGCTGATGGTCCACTCCGTCGAGCTGGTTTTCGACCCGGACACCGAAGAAGCGGTCCGGCGCATCTGGGACGGGCTGCGCGAGGCCGGGATCCCCAGCCAGGCGCCCGCGAGCAGGCCGCACGCGACACTGACGGTCGCCGAGCGGATCGACGCCGAGGTGGATGCGCTCTTGAGAACGTTGAGTGCGGTGTTCCCGTTCGAATGCCGGATCGGCGCACCGCTGTTGTTCGGCAGGGCGAAGGTGGTGCTCGCGCGGCTTGTGGTGCCGACGACGGCGCTGCTCGACGTGCACGCCGAGGTGCACCGGCTGTGCCTACCGCATCTGTCGCCCGGTCCGATGGCGAATGCCCTGCCGGGGCAGTGGACCGCGCACGTCACGCTCGCCCGTCGCATCGGGCCGGCCCAGCTGGGCCGCGCACTGCGGATCGCGGGCAAGCCGCAGGAGATCGTCGGGCGCGTGGCCGGACTGCGACGCTGGGACGGAAATGCCAAGCTGGAATATCCGATCAGTTGACCAATGCCGCAACACTTTTCGGCACGCACATCCGCCAGGCGTCGATTACCAGTTCACGCATTTCCTCGAGGTCGATCGCGTCGAGCCGGACGTGAATCCAGTTGTACCGCATGTCCGATTTGCGAGGCAGGATGAACTTGTCGGGTTCGGCGGCCACCACTGCGGCCCGTTCCTCCTTGGGGAAGCCGACGCCCATCACCGTCTCGTCTCGCGAGAACGCGACGAAGACGATGCGCCCCACCCGGAACTTGATCTGGTCGCGCACTACCACCTCATAGGACCGAGGCAATGACGCGGTGATGCGCCGGACATCGTCGACGGTGATCACGTGTGGGACGGTAGTCGAGAGGTCCGACAAGTGGCTCTGAACCCCCGCCGAAATCGACGAAATGGCGAGATCTACTCGAACTTTGTCGCCGAAACGTTGGTTTGGGCGGGAGTGTGCGCGGCGATGCCGTCGACAAGAAGGCGCAGCCCGAACGCGAACCGCGCGCTCGGATCCTCCGACAGGACGGACTGCTCGTCGGGCAGGTCGGCGCCTGCGGCATCCCATTGCAGCCGTGACTGTTCGTCGGCAGTGAATCCCAATACGTAGTACACGACCGTGCGGGCCGCCAGCTCGGCGTGCGTGGGGTAGACACCCGCATCGGCTGCAGCGTCGGTGAGCCACGCAAGAATCCGCGCCATCACCTCCGACTGTCCTGCCGCGAAGCTCGCCGACACCAGCTCGGCGCCGTCGGTGTGCGACAGCAGTGCATCGCGCAGCTGTCGGCAGATCGCCGCGACGCGGTCACGCCAGCCGCCGGGCTCGTCATCGACCGATTCCAGGATCCGGTCCGCGACGGCGCCCAGGAGCTGCTGCTTGTTGGCGAAATGCCAGTACAGCGCGCCGGGTGAGACGCTGAGCTCACGGGCCAGCCGCCGCATTGTCAGGTCGGCGATCCCGTAGGAGTCCAGCAGCGTTGTCGCCGCGCCGACCACGTCGCGTTTGTGGAGCTGCACACCGGTACCCTAACCTGAACACCGTTCAAGAAGCGATGGAGGGCGACGGGTGAGC
>Ga0207693_10002183_pt1 | contig 17058 bp, 14 predicted proteins | sample LARL81metaG_FD_184347 | JGI IMG/M metagenome (GOLD analysis project Ga0207693, IMG submission 184347) | Corn, switchgrass and miscanthus rhizosphere microbial communities from Kellogg Biological Station, Michigan, USA - LAR L8-1 metaG... | ecosystem: Host-associated > Plants > Roots >...
CGTCTCCTGTGGTCGCTCTCGAGCCTTCTTCACAATTTTGTGGCGAGCGTTATCGTCGGCGGTTGAACGATTTGGCACGGGTTGCAGACCATAGCCTGTGCCAAGGACGTCGGAAACGGGATTGACGCTCCAGGACCCACCGGCGAAAGCCGGCGCGCTGTCGCGCCGCGTTGCCAAACAGCTCGACATGGTCGAACATCGGCCCGCGTCTCACCTTTGATTCTCCGCCGGAGTGGTGAAGGCGCGTTCAGTGATGCGTGCATGAACGGTGGAACCGTTCGTTTCCCACAGGAGCGCATCAGGCTGTTGCGCAGAGCCGCCGGCGCACTTATCCAATCAGCCCGCCATGATTCCCGGAAGATCCGCCGTGCCGAACTTCGCTTCCATCATCGCTACCGAACTCGCCGTTCGCGACGTCCAGGTCCAGGCCGCCATCGATCTCCTCGACGGAGGCGCGACCGTTCCCTTCATCGCGCGCTATCGCAAGGAGGCGACCGGGACGCTTGACGATACGCAGCTCCGCACGTTGGAGGAGCGATTGCGTTATCTGCGCGAAATGGACGCGCGGCGATTGGCCATCATCGAGAGCATCAAGGAGCAGGGCAAGCTGACGCCCGAGATCGAGCAGGCGCTGAACGCCGCCGACACCAAGGCGCGCCTGGAAGATATTTATCTCCCGTTCAAGGAGAAGCGCCGCACCAAGGCGCAGATCGCGAAGGAAGCCGGCCTCGAGCCGCTGGCCGACATGCTGCTGTCTAGTCCCGACAAGGACCCGGAGATGGAGGCGAAGGCCTTCCTGACAAAGGACGGCGAGAATCCGGTGAAGGACATCAAGGCGGCGTTGGAAGGCGCGCGCTCAATCCTGGTCGAGCGCTTTGCTGAACATGCCGACCTGACCGGATCGTTGCGCGAGGAGATGTGGGGGCGCGGCCAGCTTAAATCTTCGGTTCGCTACGGCAAAAAAGCCAGCGGCGCCAAGTTCACCGACTATTTCGACTTCTCCGAACCCTTTGCCAAGCTGCCGTCGCACCGCATCCTCGCATTGTTGCGCGGCGAGAAGGAAGAGGTGCTGTCGCTCGAATTCGGCGACGGCGAAGACCCCGAGAGCAAGGACCCGACGCTCTACGAAAATCGGATCGCGGTGACCTTCGGCATCGCGCGCAAGGGGCGGCCCGCGGACGCTTTCCTCTCCGACTCCGTGCGCTGGGCCTGGCGCACTCGCATCAAGACCGGCCTTGCGCTCGACATCCGCCTGCGGCTCTACCAGCTCGCCGAGAAGGACGCGGTGCGCGTGTTCGCGACCAATCTGCGCGACCTCCTGCTCGCGGCACCTGCCGGCGGCCGCGCGACGCTCGGCCTCGACCCGGGTTTCCGTTCCGGCGTCAAGGTTGCCGTCGTCGACAGCACCGGCAAGCTCGTCGATCACAGCACGATCTATCCGCATGAGCCGCAGCGGCAGTGGAACGAGAGCATGCTGCTGCTGGCGCAGCTCTGCGTGAAGCATCGCGTCGATCTGGTCGCGATCGGCAACGGCACCGCCTCGCGCGAGACCGAGAAGCTGGTCGTCGATCTGATGAAGCTGAAGCCCGACCTGAAGCTGACCAAGGCCATGGTCTCTGAGGCCGGCGCCTCGGTCTATTCAGCCTCCGAATTTGCCTCGAAGGAATTTCCCGGTCTCGACGTCTCGATCCGCGGCGCGGTCTCGATCGCGCGGCGGCTGCAGGATCCGCTCGGGGAGCTCGTCAAGGTGCCGCCGGCCTCGATCGGCGTCGGGCAATATCAGCACGACCTCAACCAGCACGAACTGGCGCGCGCGCTGGACGCGACGGTTGAGGATTGCGTCAACGCGGTCGGTGTCGATCTCAACACCGCGTCGGCGCCGCTGCTCGCCCGTGTGTCGGGCATCGGTGACAGCCTCGCGCAGAACATCGTCGCCTATCGCGACGAGAACGGCGCGTTCCCGAGCCGCGCCAAGCTCAAGGACGTGCCGCGCCTGGGACCCAAGGCCTTCGAGCAATGCGCGGGTTTCCTGCGCATTCGCGACGGCGACAATCCGCTGGACGCATCGGGTGTGCATCCTGAATCCTATCCGGTGGTGAAGAAGATTCTTCAAGCGACCAAGAGCGACATCAAAGCGCTGATCGGCCAGACCAAGGCTTTGAAGATGCTCAACCCGACGAATTTTGCCGACGAGCGTTTCGGCGTTCCGACAGTCACGGACATCATCCGCGAGCTGGAAAAGCCCGGCCGTGATCCGCGGCCCGAGTTCAAGACCGCGTCCTTCCAGGACGGCGTCGAGAAGATCACCGATCTCAAGCGCGGCATGGTGCTGGAAGCCACCATCACCAATGTCGCGGCGTTCGGCGCCTTCGCCGATATCGGCGTGCATCAGGATGGGCTGATCCACATCTCGGCGATGTCCGAGAAGCGCATCTCCGACCCGCGCGAGGTGGTCAAGCCGGGGCAAGTCGTCAAGGTCAAGGTGCTGGACATCGACGTGCCGCGCAACCGTATCTCGCTGACGCTGCGTCTCGCCGACCCGCTGCCGCAAGCGGGCGCGAGCGCGCGCGCGAAGAGCGCAGGCGGCGCGAAGTCCACAGCTCCCAAGCGCCCGCAGGAGAGCAATTCCGGCGGCGGTGCTTTGGCGGCAGCCCTGGCCAAGGCGGCCGAACGGCGGAAGAACGCCTGAGGTTAAAAACGCCCTTGCGTAATCCGGCGGCTTGCGTCACGCCATCGAGGATGACAGTCGCAAGCCCGCAGCAGCTCGAGATCGAAGCCGGAAGCTCGACTGTTTCCGCGCTCCTGCTTCGTCCGGATCACGCCCGGGCCTGTTTCGTGTTTGCGCACGGCGCGGGCGCCGGAATGACGCACGCCTTTATGGAGGAGGCGGCGACCGGTCTCGCTGCGCGCGGCCTCGCGACGCTGCGCTACCAGTTTCCCTACATGGAAAAAGCCAGCAAGCGGCCCGACCCGCCGGCGGTCGCGCATGCGACCGTGCGAGCCGCTGTGGCGGAAGCCCTGAAGGTTTGTTCGGGATTGCCGCTGATCGCGGGCGGCAAATCCTTTGGCGCGCGCATGACGTCGCAGGCGCAGGCAAAGATGCCGCTTGCCGGCGTGCGCGGGCTCGGCTTTTTCGGCTTCCCGCTGCATCCCGCCGGCAAGCCCTCGCAAGAGCGGGCCGATCATCTCGCTGACGTCCATGTCCCGATGCTGTTCCTGCAGGGCACCAGGGACAAGCTCGCGGAATTGAACCTGCTCGAGCCGGTTGTCGACCGGCTCGGCGAGTCTGCGACGCTGCATCTCGTCGAGGGCGCCGATCATTCCTTTCACGTGCCGGCGCGCTCGGGACGGAACGACCGCGAGGTGATGGCGGAGATCCTCGACGCGTTCGCGGCGTGGAGCGGTGCGCTCGATGCCGGCCGCCTCTGAGCGGCTGCTCTCCTTGTCGCGTCGTCAACTCGTGGGCTGACCGCCATAGATCCTGTCGCGCAGCCGCCGCATCCCGGCCAGCCAGCGGTCGCGGTTCGTGGCCTTGCGCTGCATGTAGTCCTGGACCTGCGGATGGCTGAGGATCAGAAAGCGTTCCTCGTCCATCGCCTCGATCACCATGCGCGCCACTTCAGCCGGCTGCAGCACGCCATCGACGCGCGCGGCGCTCGGCCCCGGCGTCGTCATGCCGGTCTGCACCGATTGCGGGCACAGCACGGAAACGCAGATGCCGCGGTGGCCATATTGAATGGCGAGGTGCTCGGCGAGCGCTACTGCTGCGTTCTTGGTCACGCCATACGGCATCGAGTTCAGCGAGGCCAGCAGTCCCGCGGCGGACGCGGTGTTCAGCAGATAGCCCGAGCCGCGCGCCAGCATGCCGGGAACGAGTGCGCGCGCCGCGAACACGTGGCTCATCACGTGCACGCGCCAACTCACGTCCCAGTCGGCGTCCGAGGCGGTCTCCTGTCCCTTGCGCGACAGACCCGCGTTGGAAAAGAAGATGTCGATCGGGCCGAATTTGGCCTCGGCCGCGGCGATCAGCGCCTTGATGTCCTGCTCCTCACCGACATCGGCGGTCACCGCGAGACCGTCGACGTCGCCGGCGACGCTGGCAAGCCTCTCGCGGGTGTTCTTGAGGTCGGCGACCACCACGCCGCGCGCCCCCGCTGCCGCATAGGCGCGCGCGACCGCCTCGCCGATCCCGCTGGCGCCGCCCGTAACGACGCAGACCTTATCTTTGATGTGCATGCCGCGATCTCCCGATCTTCTTGTCGATTGTTCGGGAAAATCTAGGCCGCGCCGGCGGTCACTGGCAACCGCCGGTGGGGCGCTGGGAACCGCCGTCGTTGCACGGTGCTTGACTCGCGTCTCGAATCTGATTTCATATATGTAACAATAACAGCATATATGAAATTAGAGGGAATGATGGGACGTCTCCCCGAGGCCGCGATCAAGCACTACCGCGACCATGGCTATTATGCGCCGGTCAGGGTGATGTCGGCCGAAGAGGCCGCGGGCATCCGCGAGCGGCTTGAGGCGCATGAAGCCGCCCATGGCGTGCTCACGGGTTCGATGCGGCACAAGAGCCATCTCCTGTTCACTTGGCTCGACGGCCTGATCCGGCATCCCGCGATCCTCGATGCCGTCGAAGGCGTGATCGGTCCCGATATCCTGTGCTGGAGCAGCACCTTCTTCATCAAGGAAGCGCGCGATCCCGGTTTCGTCTCCTGGCATCAGGACTCCACCTATTGGGGGCTCGATCCCGCCGACATCGTCACCGCCTGGGTCGCGCTGTCGGAGAGCACCGCCGAGAACGGCGCGATGCGCGTCATCCCGGACACACAGGCGCTCGAACAGATCGCGCATCGCGACACATTCGCCGCCGACAATCTGCTGACCCGCGGGCAGGAGATCGCTGTCGAGGTCGATGAGCGTAAGGCAGTGATGCTCGAGCTTCAGCCCGGCGAGATGTCGCTGCATCACGTGCGGCTGATTCACGGCTCCGATCCCAATCCGTCCGGCAAGCGCCGGATCGGTTTTGCCATTCGCTACCTGCCGACCCATGTGCGGCAGGTCGTCGGAACGCAGGACAGCGCGACGCTGGTGCGTGGCGTCGACCGCTTCGGAAATTTCGCAGCCGAAACGCCGCCCCAGCGCGATCTCTCCGACGCCGCCATCGCCTTCCACGCCCATGTGATGGGTGATCAGCAGAAGGTGCTGATGAAGAACGCGAACAGCGCAATGCTCCGATGAACGATCGAAAGAAGAAACGGCAATGACTGACCAGGACGACCCGAAGCGCCAGATGTTCGGCGAATATCGCTTGAAGCCGAACAGCGGCGTGAATCCGCCTTATGCGCCGGCCTATCCGGTCGAATGGGGCTGCACGCTGCGCACGGTCGAGATCATGACACGCGTCGCTCCGGGCAAGGTCCAGAGCCTGCTTGCCGATACGCCGTTCGAGATCGCGAGCGAGCGCGTTGCCTTCCGCTTCATGCTGTCGCCGGGGCATTCGCTGGCCGTGCATTCCGGGCAGATGTTCGACCTGATGATCACGGTGCCCGTGCGCTACAAGGGCTTGTTCACCGAAACGCATATCTTCATGTATTGCAGCGACCCGATGGGCATCTGCGCCGGTCGCGAGGTGTTCGGCTACACCAAGAAGGATGCGCATTACGCGTTCGACGAGCGTCCGGACGGCGCGATCTCGGGCTGGGTCAAGCGCCGCGGCATCCCGCTGGCCGATTTCAGCTTCACGCCGGATCCGTCAGCGCCGGTCGTCCGCATTGTCGATGGCGATGAGCAGCCCGGCGGCGAGATCCATGTGCGCCGTGTGCCGCATCCGGAGCGGCTTGGCGTGGCTTATGCCGACATAGCCTACCGCCGCACGCCGCTGAAATATTCCGCGCCCAGGCCCGGTCGGGCGACCATGACGCTGCATGCCTGCGACTACGATCCGATCGCCGATCTGGAGCCTGAAATCCTCGGCGCGCAATTCATGGTGTCGGACGTCTATGGCGGCGGTTTCGAGGTGGAGGACAGGCGGCTGATCGAGTGCCTGACGCCTTGAGAACACCGGCCCGCGTCGCAACGCGGGCTGTCAACTGAAGGCATCGGTCGAAGAACCGAGCCGGACAAAAAGGGAGGTTGGAGGATGGGAATATCGTATCCGCTGAGCCGTCGCGGGCTGTTGGCCGGTGCCGGTGCATTCGCACTCGGTCTCGGCGTTGCCGCCGCGAAGGCCGATGACGCGACGCCGCTGCGGCTTGGCGTGCTGACGGACATGTCGAGCCTTTATGCCGATATTACCGGCCCCGGCTCGCTGGCGGCTGCCAGGATGGCGGTGGAGGATTTCCAGGCCTCGCCGCACAAGATGAAGCGGCCGATCGAAGTGCTGAGCGGCGATCACATGAACAAGGCCGATCTCGGCGCCAACATCGCGCGCGAATGGATCGAGCGTAGCAATGTCGACGCCATCATCGACGTGCCGAACTCGGCGGTCGCGCTCGCTGTGCGCAATGTCGTGCAGCAGAGCAACAAGACGCTCCTGGTTTCCGGCGCATCGTCATCCGATCTGACCGGCAAGGCCTGTTCGCCGAATCTCGTTCATTGGAGCTACGACACCTATGCCTTGTCGACTGGCACTGCGCGCGCCGTGCTCGCCGAAGGCGGCAAGACCTGGTTCACGCTGACTGCCGACTACGCGTTCGGCCATGCGATGGAAGCGGAGGTGAAGAATGTCGTCCAGAAGGGCGGCGGGACGGTGGTCGGCGGCGTGCGGACGCCGATCAACACCCAGGACTTCTCCTCATTCCTGTTGCAGGCGCAGGCCTCGAAGGCCCAGGTCGTCGGCCTGATCAATGCCGGCGGCGATACCATCAACTCGATCAAGCAGTCCGTCGAGTTCGGCATTCCGCAGGGCGGCCAGCGCGTGGTCGCGACCGTGCTCTATCTCAGCGACGTGCATTCGCTGGGACTGAAGATCGCGCAGGGCCTGCAATTCACCGAGTCGTTCTACTGGGACCTGAACGACGACACCCGCGCTTGGGCCAAGCGCTTCGCGCCGCGCAACAATGACCGCTATCCGACCGCGATGCAGGCCGGTGTTTATGCGGCCACACTGCATTATCTCAAGGCGGTCGACGCAGTCGGCGCCTCCAGCGACGGCAAGGCCGTCGTGCAGGAGATGAAGAAGCTGCCGACCGACGACCTGTTGTTCGGCAAGGGCACGGTGCGCGCCGACGGCCGCAAGCTGCACAACATGTATCTGTTCGAGGTCAAGAAGCCCGGCGAGTCGAAATATCCCTGGGACTATTACAAGCTGATCAAGACCATCCCACCGAGCGAAGCCTGGCGGCCGCTGGAAGAAGGCGGCTGCGATTTCCTGAAATCATGACGCGGACGATTGAGACGGCACGGCCGGTGGCCCTGGTCACCGGCGGAGGCGGCGATATCGGCCGGGCGATCGCGCTGCGGCTGGCCCGGAGCAGCGAGGCCGTCGCCGTCGTCGATATCGACGAGCTTGCGGCGCGCGAGACGGCCGATCTCGTGATCGCGGCCGGCTGCCGGAGCATGGCGATCTGTGCCGATGTCTCCAGTGACGCCGAGACCGCAGCCTTTGTCGATATTGTCGAGCGTGAGCTCGGGCCGATCGGTATTTTCGCCAACAATGCCGGGATCGAAGGCGTCGTCGCACCGCTGCACGATTATCCCGTCGACACGTTCGATCGCGTTTATCAGGTCAACATGAGAGGCGTCTTTCTCGGCCTGAAGCACGTGCTCGCGAGGATGCGTCCGCGCGGCGAGGGGGCGATCGTCAACACGGCGTCGACTTCCGCGATCCGCGGCCGCGCCGGGCTCGCCGGCTATGTCGCGTCCAAGCATGCGGTGCTTGGTTTGACTCGCACGGCGGCGCTGGAAGTCACGGGCACGCGGATTCGCGTCAACGCGATTCTACCCGGACCGGTGGAGTCACGGATGATCAGGGAGCTCGAAGAACAGGCACGGCTCAATTCATCCAGCCCGCGCCGCGCGGGCACCGCGCCCTACGGCCAGCGCGAAAACATCGCCGATGTCGTGGCGTTCCTCGCATCGGAAGCCGCCGCGCATGTCAATGGCGCCGCACTCGTCGTCGATGCCGGAATGACGGTGGCTTAGCCGTTTTCGAGCGTGATCTCACCGGAAAACCGCTACGGACTCTTCCGGATCATGCGTAAGCGCTGCCGCCGATCTTCTCCGAGACGACCTTCGCGGCCTTGCGCAGCTCGGCGGCGATGTGGACGGCTTCGGCCGCCGGGATCTTGTCCTGCCGCACCAGCGGCACGGTCAGGGCCGCGACCGCGCGTCCCGAGGCCTCGATGATCGGGCAGCTATAGGCGAGAATGCGCGTATAGCCGTCATCGTTGGAGAAATTGCCGCCTTCCGACGAAATTCTGTCAAGAGCGGCGAGCGCCTTCCGGCCGCTGATGTGATCATGCGCGGCGATCACCTCCGCCAGTTCATTGCGCCGGCCCTCGAGCTGGAACGCCGCGAGAACTTTCGCAGAGGCATATTGCTGGGTGAGCGGAAACACCGCGCCGACCTTGACCGACCAGCCCATCAGCCATTCCGGCTCGATGCGCGCGATCACCATGAACTGCTCGCCATGCAGCACGGCGAGATGGCAGGAGAGCTGCACGCGGCCGGCCAGTTGCTCCATCGCGGGAAGCGCGGCCTGCAGCAGCCGTTCGGTCGGCGGGAATTGCGAGGCGATACGAAACAGTTTCAATGTCAGTGTGTATTCGCCGCTCACGGGATCGCGCGTGACATAGCCGCGGCGCTCCAGCGCACCCAGCATGCGGAAGATCTCGCCGACCGAGCGGCCGACGCGTTCGGCCAACTGCTTCTGGCTCAGGCCGTGCGATTCCGCAGCCAGCGCTTCCAGCAGGTCCAACCCCTTCTCCAGGGCCGGGGCTCCCGGCTGAACGGCTTTCTTCGCCTTTTTCATGTCTTCAAAAAAACCTTACGCGACATCCGAGCAATGGTTGTGGATGTAGCCCATCCGCCCGCGCGCGCAAAGCTGCCGGCGCGGGATGTGAACATCGCTGTGAAGTCGTGATCAGGCCGTGTAGAGACCCTTGTCCCGCGCCTTCTGAATCGCAAGCGCCGCGATCAGGTCGAGCATCGGCGTCGCAAGCCCGGCGGTGCGGGCGAACGCGGCCGGCGCTCGCACCAGCACATCAATCTCCATGGCCCGGCCGAGCTCGTAGTCCTGCAATATTGAAGGCTTGTGCTCGGGCGCGGGGCCCGTGCGGGTGACGCGCTTGACCTCGGCGATGCAGCTCTGGGCGATCGCGTTGGCCTCTTCGAGCAGGCGCGGCACGACCTCGCGCAACGCCGGATCGTCCCGCACGCCCCGGGCGGTCTGCCCGGTCAAAAGACACAGCACCGATAGCGACATGTTGGTCAGCAGCTTTGACCAGATCGATTCCCTGATCTGCCTGACCTCTGGCGACTCGATCGAGGCCGCCTCCAGCATCGCGCGGAATTGCGCGATGCGTTCGCCGGCGAGGTCGTCGCATTCGCCGATCACGAGCCGGTTACGATCGGGCGACAGGTTCGCCGCCACGCCGGGCGCGACGACCTCGTTGGAGGAGAAGATCACGCCGCCGATGATCCGCGCTTTCGGGATCGCGGCGCGCAGGCGCCCGCCAGGATCGAGAAAGGAAAGATCCGGCGTCGGCGGATGATCGGGTGGCAGGCCGATGTCGTACCACCAGGGGATGCCATTCTGCGCGAACACGACGGCCGTGTCGTCATGGAGCAGGGGACCGAGGCCTGCGGCCAGGCTGCTGACGCCGGTCGCCTTCAGCGTGCTGATGACGAGATCCTGCGCGCCCAGCTCAGCCGGATCGTCGGATGCTTTCACCTTTGCGGTAAATTCGTTGTCACCCACGCGTAGTGTCAGGCCGTTTGCCTTGGCAGCGTCCAGATGCGGACCGCGCATCACGCAGGCGACCTCGTGACCGGCGCGCGCGAGTCGAACCGCGAAATGGCTGCCGACGGCGCCCGCGCCGAAAATGCATATCCGCATTGTGTGGATGTCCTGTGAGGCGTGATAGATTGAGCCTAGTTTCCGACAGACTCGCGTGCGGCGCAACCGGTCACATCTGCGAGGATAAGAGCAATAGCAGGGAGTCTCACCATGATCACCGCGATTGTCCGCTTCAAGTTGCCCGCAACCATCGACGCCGCCAAGGCGGCCGAACTTTTCCAGGGCTCGGCGCCGAAATATCAGGGCCTGAACGGTCTCGTTCGTAAATATTATTTGTTCGATGCCGAAAGCCGGACCGGCGGCGGCTGTTATCTCTGGGAGAGTCGCGAGGCCGCTGAACGCGTTTATAATGCCGAGTGGCGCAAGATGATCACCGAGCGCTACGGCAGCGCGCCCGAGATCAGTTTCTTCGAGACGCCGGTCATCGTCGACAATGCGCTCGGCAAAACGATTCTGGACGCAGCGGAATAGAAGGCTGCCTGAGGAGAGAAGTTGATGTCTGCCAATCCCGTGTTGTGGGACCTCGATGCGCGCGGCGTCGCAACCGTCACGTTGAACCGGCCCGAGGTGAACAACGCCTATGACGCCGGGCTGATCAACGGCGTGCTCGCAGCCATGGATGATCTCGGAAAGAAGGCGTCGCTGCGTGTCGTAGTCCTGAAAGGCAATGGCAAGCATTTCCAGGCCGGCGCGGACCTGAAATGGATCAACGCCGTGCGGCCGCAATCGTCAGCCGAGAACGAGAAGGTGTCGCAGGCGACGTTCGAGGCCGTGCAGCGGCTCAACCGCCTGCCGATCCCGACGGTCGCGCTGGTGCAGGGCGGCTGCTTTGGCGGCGGCACCGGCATCATCTCCGCCTGCGATGTCGTGATCGCGGCAGACAACGCGCTGTTCTCGATCACCGAGGTCCGCTGGGGGCTGACGGCGGCGATCATCATCCCGCAGCTCTGCGACGCCATCGGCGTGCGCCAGGTCCGCCGCTATGCGCTGACCGGCGAGCGCTTTGGCGCAGAGGACGCGCGGCGCATCGGCCTCGCGCATGAGGTGGTGCCGCTCGCGGAGCTGGAAGCGGCCGGCGGCAAGGTGGTCGAGCAACTGCTCGCCAATGCGCCCGACGCTCTGGCGGAAACCAAGCAGCTTGCGATGGAGAGTTCGTTCGGCGGCATGGCCGTCGATGATGAAGCCTATGCGCGCCTGGTGCGGATGCACTCGGCCAAGCGGCAGACCCGGGAAGCGTCCGAAGGCCTTGCCTCGTTCGCCGAAAAGCGCGCGGCGAACTGGGATGGCGGTAAAGTCTAGCGTCGCCGTGAGCTGCGGCGCTTCCGGCGCGTCGCGGGAGAAGCGCGGCGACTGCTACCATTCGGCGAATCGCGCGCTGTCGCATAGCAGGCCTGCAGATCTGCGGTCGCTTGGAAGGCCGATCACCCGCTGGTTGATCGGATTTCGTCTTTCGTCCCGAGGATTTTAACGGATACGGCCTTAAGACCTTAACCATAAATCTTTGGTACGCATGCACGCACAGTCACGGCAACGGTGCGACATGCGCGGACAGACACGACGATTTTGGATGGCGGGGTCAATGATTGCAGCGTCGTCGCTGCTGCTGCCGCGCCGGGCTAACGCTTCAATCCGGATGATCTCGCTGGCGTTCAACTCCCAGCAGCAGAATCCGCAGCAGCTTGCCGCGGACGAGTTCCGCCAGAAGCTGATGGGAATGGCGGGCAAGCATTTCGTCGTCGATGCGCGCGCGGGCAATTCACTCGGCAGCGAGAACATCATTCTTGCCGCAGCGCAGTCCGGCGCCGTGGATGTGGCCGTAATCTCCGGCGGCGTGGTCAGCGCGACCGTTCCAGAGATGAGCGTGTTCGACATTCCCTTCCTGTTTCGTGACTCGGCACATGCCAAGGCCGTGGCGCAAGGTCCGCTCGGGACTGCGATCGCCGCCAAATTCGCCGACAAGAAGCTGACGCTGCTGGCGTTCGGCAAGCAGGGTTTCCGCAACATCACCAACTCCAAGCATCCGATCCGCTCGCCGGCCGATGTCAAGGGACTGAAGATCCGCGTCATCCCGAACGAGACCTACAAGATGACCTTCAAGGCGCTGGGTGCCGAGGTCGTCCCAATGGAATTTCCGCTGGTCTACGCCGCGTTGAAGGACGGCCGCCTCGACGGTCAGGAGAATCCGGTGGCGACGATCGCCGCCAGCCGCTTCTACGAAGTTCAGAAGTACCTGACTCTCTCCGGCCATTTCTTTGCGCCGATCGCGCTCGTCGCCAATCGCGCGATGTTCGAACAGCTCGATCCAAGCGAGCAGGAGCTGCTGATGACGGCCGCCAAGGCGGGAGCCGAGGCGACCTGGCAGGCGCAGCTCGACGGCCCGAAGCTCCAGGATCTGCGCGGCGGCGGCATGGAGGTGGTCGAGACGTTCGATCGCCAGGCCTTTGTCGATGCGGTCAAGCCGCTCGATGCCGAATTTGAGAAGCGCTTCGGCAAGGAACTCATCGCCGCCATCAGGTCCACACATTAAGTTTTCGGTAACCCCATGAAACTGTCTTCCATTCTGTCCCGGATTGGTGTTCGCCCGCGGATTTTTGGCGGCTTTGCGCTGGTCCTGAGTTTTCTCGTCCTGCTCGCCGGCTTCGCCATCATGCAGGTCGAAGGGATCGGCGGCACCGTTAACGAACTGGTCACCAGCGCCTCCGGAGACGCCGGCATGTCGCAGGTGCGCGCCGCACTGCTCGGCGCGAACAACGCGGTGGAGAAGTTCATTCGCACTTGGAATGTCGGCGACAAGGATGCCGCGACCAAGGCGATCGAAAACGTCGGGAAAATGGCTGATCAGGTCGAACGCGATTTCGGCAAGCTGCCGGCCATCGGCGAAGGCATAGGCCCGGTCCGCACTGCGCTTGAAACCTACCGGTCGTCCTTTGCCGCCGCGGCCGAAGCCGTCGACCGCTTGCGTGCGTCCACGATCAAGACCGACGCCCACGGCGCCAACGCCGGCCTGAACGTCGGCGCCATCCAGGTCGCGTTGGCCAACCGACTCGATTCCGAACGGTTCTATAACCCGATGCGGCTGGCTGCCGTCGTCGACGCGGTCCGGATCGCCGTGATGCGCTACGGCGTCACGCTGTCGACGGGCGACTCCGACGACGCCAAGCTTGCATTGGGCTATGCCCAGATTGCCATCGCCGACAGCGAGGCCGAAATCGCCGGCAGCAGCGACACCAAGCTGAAGTCGCAGGTCGCCGCATTGAAGGGCGTGATCGCGGCTGACGCGACCGCGCTCGACGAGGTGATGAAGGTTGCGGGCGATCTGCGCGCCCGGCAGGTCGAACTGATGAAGGCCAGCACGGCGATCGACGGGCAGGTCGACCAGATCAATCAGAAGCTCGGCGCGATGCGTGCCCAACATGGCGAGAAGACCGCAGGCGCCGTGCAGCAGACGCGACAGACGGTGATCTCCACCGCGGCAGGCGCGCTCGTTCTCGGAGCCCTGCTGGCATGGTTGATCGGCGCCAGCGTGTCCGGCCCGATCCGCAGCATGACGGACCGCATGCAGTCGCTCGCCGCGGGTGAGCTCGACCAGCCGATTCCGGGTGGCGAGTCGCAGGACGAGATCGGCCGCATGGCGCGCGCTGTCGAAATCTTCCGCGAAAATGCGCTTGCCGTTCGCCGCATGGAACGCGAAGCCTCGACGCAGCGCGAGGCGACCGAGGCGGATCGTTCGCGCATGATGGCCGACCTTGCCGGCCGCTTCGAGCAGGGCATGCAGGGTGTGATCGCCGGTGTCGGCGGCCGCGCCGCGGACATGGGCCGCAGCGCCGAGGAATTGGCGCGCGTCGCCGAACGTGGCCGCGGACTGGCGGAAGCCGTCGCAACCCGCGCCGAACAGGCGTCGGTGAACGTGCAGACGGTCGCCTCCGCGACCCAGGAACTCGCTGCCTCGATCCGCGAAATCTCCAGCCAGGTGCAGCGCTCCGTGACCGTGTCGAGCCGCGCGACGCATGAGACGCAGCGGACGTCCGAGTTGATCAACGGCCTCTCCAGCGCCGCGGAAAAGATCGGCACGATCATCCAGCTGATCCAGGCGATCGCCAGCCAGACCAACCTGCTTGCGTTGAACGCGACCATCGAAGCGGCGCGCGCCGGTGACGCCGGCAAGGGCTTTGCGATCGTCGCCAGCGAGGTGAAGAATCTCGCATCCCAGACCGCACAGGCGACCGAGCAGATCGCGAGCCAGATCGCGACGATCCAGAGCGCGACCGACGAGACGGTGGCGGCGATGACGCAATTCGGCGCCACGGTGCGTGAAATGGCCGATATCTCCACGGCGATCGCCTCCGCGGTCGAGGAGCAGGGCGCTGCGACCGGTGAAATCGCGCGCAACGTCGAGGAGGCGGCAACCGGTACGGCCGCGGTCACCCAGGAAATCGTGGATGTGCGCGCGGTGGCAGGCGAGACCGACGCCGGCGCCGAGGCCGCGCTCGCGGCTGCGGCAGCGCTGCAGCAGCAGGCGGTATCGCTGAAGAACAACGTCGACGAGTTCCTCCACACCATCCGCACGGCGGCCTGAAATTAAGGTTCCGCCGGCGGATCAGTCTCGCGAGAAACCTCGGCCGGATGGTCAAACCAACCTGGCCGGGGCATGATGGGGGATCACATCCGGGATCCCCAGGCTTGCCTCTCAAAACCATCGAAGAGCCCGCGCGCCGTATTCCCCTGTACGGTGAATATGAAGTCGCCGTCCTCGGCGGCGGTCCTGCCGGCATCGCAGCCGCGGTAGCTGCCTCACGCGCAGGACGGCGCACGATTCTGATCGAGCGCTATGGTTTTCTCGGCGGCATGGGCACGGCCGCCGGCGTCACCAATTTCTGCGGCCTGCATGCCAATGTGCACGGGCAAGCGCGTCGTGTGGTGCAGGGCGTCGCGTCCGATCTGCTGGCGCGGATCGACCGGCTCGGCGGGCTGAACGCGCCGCATCTGGTGCTCGGAAAGATCTTCGCGCAGGCCTATGACACCGCAGCCTACAAGATCGCGGCCGACGATCTGCTTGAAGCTCACAAGGTCGATATTCTCTTCCATGCGCTTGGTGCCGGGGTCGTGATGCACCACGACAAGCGCATCAATGTATTGCTGGTCGAGACCAAGGGCGGCCGGCAGGCGATCCGCGCCGATATCTTCATTGACTGTTCCGGCGACGGCGATCTCGCCGCCTGGGCCGGAGCGCCGTTCGAGGTCGGCGATGACCAAGGCCACATGCTCTATCCTTCGATGATGTTCCGCCTCAATGGCATCGATCCCGCGAAGGCAGGCGAGGCCTGGCGGACGATTCCGCAATTGATGGAAGCGGCAGAAGCCAAGGGCACGCATAAATTCCCGCGCAGGGCCGCGATCGTGCGTCCGCAGCGATCGGGCATTGAATGGCGCGTCAACTTTACCCAGCTTGCACGCGAGGACGGCAGTGCGGTCAACGGCATCGAGCCGGACGATCTCACCCGCGGCGAGATCGAGGGCCGCCGTCAGGCGGTCGAGGCCTTCGCATTCCTGCGCACGGTGCCCGGGTTCGAGAACTCCTACATCGTCGATCTGCCGCCGCAACTCGGCATCCGAGAGACCCGGCGTATCAAGGGCGACTATCAGCTTAGCGGCGACGATGTGCTCGGCTGCGCGTCGTTTCCGGATTCCATCGGCGTCAATGGCTGGCCGATCGAGGCGCATATCGCGGGTGATGTGATCTTCAAGTTCCCGCCGATTCCGGAGTCGCGAGGCTTCAATGAATTGCCCTATCGGATGCTCCTGCCTCAGGGGATCGACAATCTGCTGGTGGCCGGACGCTGCGCGTCGATGACCCATGACGGCCAGTCGGCGGCGCGCGTCTCAGGTGCCTGCTTCGCGATGGGGGAGGCCGCCGGATCGGCCGCGGCGCTGGCGCTCTCCGGCAACACGAATCCGCGCGAGATCGCGGTCGAACGGCTGCAGCAGGGACTGCGGCAACAGGGTGCCTTCATCGGACGCGATCAGGTCGTCCCCGAGCATCGATTCTGATTGAATCAGAACCGATGCTCTCGTTCTTCATTTTGACGCGTTTTCTTAACGCGAACCGGTACCCACTTCGCTCGAAAACGCTATGAAGGCCTGTAAATCGGAGGACATGGAATGAGGGGATTGGCGCGGCTCGCGCTCGCAGGCTTGCTGGCGATGGCTGCAGGCGGCATGGCGCGCGCGGAAGAGCCGTTGAAGGCGAGGATCGGCGTGCTCAGGCTGCAGTCATCGGCGCCGGTGTTCATCGCGCAGGACAAGGGCTATTTCCGCGACGCCGGCCTCGATGTCGAACTGAAATTCTTCGACGCGGCGCAGCCGATCGCGGTCGCGACGACTTCGGGCGACGTCGATTTCGGCATCACGGCCTTCACCGCTGGCCTTTATAACCTTGCGGGCAAGGGCACGCTGAAGGTGATCGGCGGCATGAGCCGCGAGAAGGCCGGCTACCCCCTGATCGGCTATTTCGCCAGCAATAAGGCGTATGCCGACGGGCTGAAGACGCCAAAGGACCTTGCCGGCAAGCGGGTCGCGATGACCCAGGTCGGCTCTAGCTTCCATTATTCGCTCGGGCTGCTCGCCGACAAATACGGTTTCAAGCTCTCCGATGTGAAAGTCGTCCCGCTGCAATCGCTGTCGAATGCCGCTGCGGCCCTGAAGGGCGAGACTGTCGATGCCGCGTTGCTGCCGGTCTCGACCGCGCGCAAACTGATGGATGATGGCGGCGCCAAGCTCTTGGGCTGGGTCGGTGACGAGACGCCCTGGCAGCTGGGCGCCGTGTTTGCTTCGCCGAAGACGCTGACCAACAAGCCGCTGGTGACCAAGCTGCTCGCTGTGCTGGACAAGGCAGACCGCGAATATCACGACGTGATCCTCGCGTCGGTGAAGGACGGCAAGGCCGACATCAACGACAAGACCAGGCCGCTGCTCGACATCATCGCCAAATATACCAACCTGCCGGTCGAGCAGGTGGTCGGCAACTGGGCCTATATCGA